>VTLG01012803.1_pt1 | contig 44661 bp, 57 predicted proteins | sample 4694571 | NCBI WGS metagenome assembly VTLG01 (sample SAMN12604809, study PRJNA352737) | marine metagenome | biome: ENVO:00000447; feature: ENVO:00000209|ENVO:00000569|ENVO:01000036; material: ENVO:00002151; isolation source: viral sequences binned using virsorter ...
GAGATATCAATATGATAGCTACTACAGCTGAAAAAGAAGATACTCGATTGAAAGCATTATTTAAACTTTCTGATATTATGGATTTAGAAGATAAGAACGCTGCTAAAGTGCAGCAAATAACAGGAGTGCAGTTTCAAGGGTTTACAGATGAAATGCTTGAAAGTGTTGAGCCTAAAAAATTGGAGAAATAATGGCAACGATGAAAACATTTATTAACGAGCAGGTTACCTTAGCAGGGGTGACGCATCGTTATAGAGCTGAAAAAGAAATATCAGGTATAAACGAAGTCTATCATAGAGTTACAACAGTACCTGCTAATACAAATATGTCTATCGCTAGTTTCAAAACAGCAGATAATACTGATACAGGAAATTTAGATTTAGATAGCATAGTATATATACGTATTACAAATTTAGATTCAAGCAATTCAGTAACTTTAAACTTACTATTAGATATAGCTGAAGATGGTTCTGCGGCTGGCGGTAATGTTGCATTGAAACTTGATGCAGGTAAATCATTCATACATTGTAGTCCGCATGATGGAATTATGTGTTCTGACTCTTCTGCAAGTGCAATAACAGACTTAAAAGACTTGCAAAGCATACTTGTAGATAGCGGTTCTAATTCTGTAAATATTGAAGTACTTATAGGAATACAATAATGGATAAAAAGTTAATGGATGAACTGCGTTCATTGAACAATCAAATATATGGCAAAGTTAAAGATAGTATAGTCCATGAATCAAATCCTAAAGTAGTTGAAAAACTACGTAATACTCCCTATGAGAATGATTTAGGAAAACTTAAACAAGATTTACAAAAAATTATACTTAATGTAAATAACTCTCTTAATGATAACTTTAGAAGAGCATGGATAAATTTATTTGAAAAAGCAGATGTAAACCCTTTTTCTAAGTCTTATATGGATATTAAAGATGATTTTGTTAATGATTCTTTGAGCATAGGAGAGGATGCATTCAAGCCTGATTACGCAACTAATTGGCTAAAATTTAATTTAATAACAGATAGAGATGGCGAACGTAAACTTTAAAAATGTATCAAAGGAAGAAGAAGCTTTGCTTTTGGCTAAAAAAGATTTAATATCTTTTGGAAAACTATTCTTACCTGATGATTTTTTAAGGTCTGAAACTCCTGCATTTCATTATGAGGTAGCTGAAGCAATAGGCAATGATAAACATAAACAAGTTGCCATTATACTCCCTAGAGGTCACGGTAAAACCGTTTTGACTAAATGCGATATACTTCAACAATTTTGCTTTACTAAAACACCTTTGTTTTATGGTTGGGTATCCGCTACTGCTAAATTAGCTACTGGTAATATGGATTATATAAAATATCACTTAGAGTATAATGATAGAATTAGATATTATTTTGGAAACTTAAAAGGTAAAAAATGGACAGAGACAGATGTTGAGCTTTCTAATGGTTGTAAGCTCATTAGTAAATCAAACATATCAGGGATTCGTGGGGGTGCTAAACTCCATAAAAGATATGACCTTATTATCCTTGATGACTTTGAGGACGAAAATAATACTGTTACACCTGAAGCTAGAGCAAAAAACTCCAACCTTATTACTGCTGTTGTCTTCCCTGCGCTTGAACCGCATACTGGTCGTTTACGTATTAACGGAACTCCTGTACATTTTGATAGCTTTATCAATAATCTTATCATCAATTTTGAAAGAAGTAAAAAAGAAAAACAAAAATTTAGTTGGAATATCGTTCTTAAAAAAGCAATAGACGATAAAGGCAACGTATTATGGGATAGCTGGTTTGGCCAAAAAGAAATGGATAGAAAGAAAAAGTTTTACGCTGATTCAGGCCAGCCACAAAAGTTTTATCAAGAATATATGATGGAGGTTCAAAATGAAGAAGACGCAATGTTCACAAGAGAACATGTTAAATATTGGGAAGGTCACTACAGTTACGACGAAGAATCTGATATGGGTTACGTCATATGTGATGGTGAAGACCCCAAACCAGTTAGTGTCTTCGTCGGAGTTGACCCAGCGACTGATTCTGCCAGAAGAGATGCAGATTTTAGTGTAGTATTAGCAGTTGCTGTAGATTTAGATAATAATATTTATGTGCTTGAATATGAAAGAAGACGAGGAATACCAGTCCTAGGAATACCAGGAGAGCCAAAAAAAGGTATAGTCGATTACATATTTGAATTTACAAAGAAGTATAGTCCTCAGCTTTTTTGTATTGAAGATACTGCAATGTCTAAACCTGTATTTCAAGCACTACGTGCCGAGATGAAAAGAAGGAATGTATTCAACGTTCCATTTAAACAAGAGAAACCAGGGAATCGAATGTCTAAAAGAGACAGAATACAAGAAGTCTTGGCACAAAGATTTGCTATTGGACAGATACATATAAAAAAAGAACATTATGATTTGTTCCGAGAAATCGTTACATTTGGACCAAGAATGGGTCACGACGATACTATAGATGCATTAGCATATGCATGCAAATACTCAACACCATTAACAAGTGTAGTTGAAACAGAAAACAAAGATTCATTTGGATATTACAAAGAAACACCTAAGCCAAAAAGCTGGGTACTAGCATAGGAAAAATATGAGCAATTTAACAAAATATCTCAAAGATAAAAAACGAAGAAAGCAAGATTTAAGTAGACCTGTAAATATGTCTAGAGGAAAAACTTTTGAAGGAATGCAAAGAATAAATGCTGAGTTTGGTATTGCTGGTAAAATAATTGATGAAATGGATAACGATACAAAAATTTTAAACATGATAGATGAATTTAATTTAAAGGATAAATAAAATGGCAAATGATATGAAATTAGCAGTTAACATGGAAGATATTCCACAAGACCAGATTATGGTGAGTGAAAAATCACCTGAAGTATATCAAAAATATATTGATGGATTAGACTTTGATAAAGCTTTCAGTTTAGCTATGGTGCAACAACAAAGACGTGCAGAAAAAATAAAAAAGCAAATGGATGCAGGACAACAACCTGATTCTCCATTTAATTATTTTATGTACAAAGGTAAGCCATACTTACTAAAACTTAAAGATGATGATATGGGTATGAAAGATGATAGCATAGAATCTAAAGTTATGGATAAGCTTATCATGGAAGATACAGGCATGAATATGTTTGCTGCTGATAATGAAGAACCAGAAGAAATAATGTCATAATGGATTTCATTACTATACTAGAGCAGTATGGTATACCTATCTGTGTAGCAGTAGCATTTGGATTCTTTATCTGGAAACAAAATAAGTTTATACAAGATGAGCTTATGGAAGAACTTGATGAAAGATTTAAAAGATTGGAAGGTATAGTAATAAAGCTTATTGACCAACAAAAGAAAATGCAGATAGAGCAAAAGGGTATAGAGAAAAGCTATAAAGGTTTAGTAGATATAATATCTAAACTTATGAATAGAAATGGCGGAAACGGATTTAAAAACAAACTTGAAAAATTTTTAAAAGATAATTAAGGAATAGATTAATGGCAAAAAGAGTAGACAAAACAGCAGAACGTATTAGAGATATGTTTGATGCAGTTAGTTCTGAAGAACGTAATCAATGGGAATATATCAATCAAAAAGGTTATGACTTTGCCCATGACAATCAACTTACACACGAAGAAAAACAGGCACTTGAAGAACAAGGTATGCCTACATTTACAATAAACAGAATTTTACCAGTAGTAGAAATGTTAAATTTTTATGCAACAGCAAACAAACCAAGATGGCAAGCTGTAGCTACTGAAGGTTCAGATAGTGATATAGCAAGTATATACTCAAACATTGCTGATTACATATGGAATAATTCTAATGGACAAACATTATATTCAAATGCTATTAACGACGCAATAACTAAATCTCTAGGTTTCCTATTAGTATCCGTCGACCCTGATGCCGATAGAGGTATGGGAGAAGTTACAATTCAACAGCCTGACCCTTTTGATGTATATATCGACCATAAATCTAGAGATTTACTTTTCAGAGATGCCGCTTTCATAATGATTAGAAAGATACTACCTAAATCACACTTGATGAATACCTTCCCTGACATGAAACGCAAAATAAAGGCGGCATCTTCTGATTACGATAGTGAAATGTCTTATAGTGAAAAAGCTATTGATGCGGACCAAAAAGATTTTCATTATAAAGATATATCAAGTTCTGGAACACCAGACTATGATGACGGTGGAGAGTTTGCAGAATTTTTTGAAGTATATGAAAAAGAAAAAATACCTTATATAAATGTATTTTACAGAATACCTCCTGATGCAAAAGTTATACAACAAATAGCAGAGCAAGCAACTATACAAGTAAATAAAATGGCTGAAGAGTTGCAAGTTGGTTTTCTTGAAAAAAAACAAGAGATAGAAAATATTGTTCAAGAAGGTAAGATGTTACCAGAAAGAGGTGAGCTTGAACTTAAAAAAATGCAAGAGAGTATACAAAATCAAGTTCAGCAAGCTACTATACAGATAAGAAATAAACTACAAGAAGAGGCATCTCAAGTAGAAAATAAAATTATATCTGAAAAAGAATTTAATGTGCTGATAGAAAGTGAGGAGTTTAAAAAGAATATAGTAGATACAGTTAGATTTCATGAAAATGTAATACGTCAAACTGTTGTAGTAGGAGATAAAACATTATCAGAAAACTATTTACCTATTAAAGAATACCCTATAGTTCCTATTCATTACAAATGGACAGGCACACCTTTCCCAATGTCAGCAGTATCGCCACTTATTGGAAAGCAAAGAGAATTAAATAAAGCTCATCAGCTAATGGTACACAATGCATCTCTAGGTAGTAGTTTAAGATGGATGTATGAAGAAGGTTCTATTGATACAGACTACTGGGAAAAGTTTGCATCAGCTCCTGGAGCTTTACTGCCGAAACGACCAGGGTTCCAAGCACCTACACCTGTACAACCCTTTGCACTTAATAATGCATTTTTTACATTAACGCAAGCTGGTAAGAATGATATGGAATATTTAGCAGGCGTATATAGTTCTATGATGGGCGATACAAGGAGCACACAAGATATGCCTTACAAAGGTATGCTAGCTATGGATGAATATGGAACTAGAAGAATTAAATACTGGTTAAAAAATTCTGTAGAACCTGCATTACAACAAATTGGTGAAATAGTACAAGAGTATTCACAAGCTGTATATACAGCATATAAAGTATTTAGAATTGTAGAACCAAATAACGAACCAAAAGAAATAGAAATAAATGTACCTATATATAATAATTTTGGTGAAGCTATTAAAAAATGGAGAGATTACGCAGCATCTAAGTTTGATGTAAGAATAATTGCTGGGTCTACATTGCCTATAAATAGATGGGCATACTTAGAAGAATTGAAACAATTGATGCGTATGGGTGTTATAGATGATGTTGCAGTACTTGCTGAAACTGATATAAGAAATAAAGAAAGTATTGTTAAACGTAAATCATTGTATGCGCAGCTACAAAGTAAAATTAATCAGCTTGAAAGTGCTATGAGTGATAAAGAGGGTACAATAGAAACCTTAGAAAGACAATTAGTACAAGCTGGTATTAGAAATAAAGTTATGAAAGGTGCAGTAGAGGTTAATAAGAAAACTGAAAAAGTAAAATCAAACATTGAAAAAGAAATGAATTTACAACGTGCACAAAGCAGACTATCACAAGAGAAAGAACGTTTAGAAACAAATTCTAAAATAAATGAAACAATTATGGATTTGCAACGAAATAAAGAAGAACGACAAAAAGAGTTGGATGAATCATAACAAACGTTGTAAATTAAAAATTGTAAACAAGGAGAATAAGTATGAATGAAGATAATGCTCGACAAGGTAACTCTACAATAGGAATGGAATCAGATAGTTTCGATGCAATTGCTAATGTAGACTCCCAAGAGGAAAACTTCTTTGAGACTCTAGAACGTAATGTTAATGGAGTCATAGCTGATGATGTAGTACAGGAAACTCCACAAGTGGACCCCAATACACTACAAAATCAAAATCAGGTATCAAGTGATGCTCAAAGTAATGGTGTTCAAGGCGAGCTTGAACAAGTGAAGAAGAGATACAGCGATTCCAGTCGTGAAGCACAAAAAATGAAAGCCCAGCTTGATGAGCTGAAACCTTTTATCCCTGTGTTGAATGCGATGAAACAAGATAGCGGATTGGTAGACCACATGAAAACCTATTTAGAAAATGGTGGTAATGTGCCTACAAACGTCAAAGAACAGTTGAAGCTAAAAGAAGACTTTGTGTTTGATGCAGATGATATGGTTAATGACCCAAAATCAGATTCTGCACAAGTATTCAATTCAATGGTGTCCAACGTAGTAAATACGAAAGCTAAAGAAATTTTAGGTGAACAAGAAGCAAAAGCTGCTCAAGCAAGAAAAAGCTTAGAGTATCAAAATCAAGCTAAAAAGTTTATTGAAGAAAGAGGAATGAATGAAGAAGAGTTCCAAGATTTCATTAAACAAGCTAAAGCTAAAATGCAAGGTGCTCTATCTTTAGATGACATGTATCACTTATTAAATCGAGACCAAGTAAATACAAGAGTTGCGGCAAGTACCAAAGAAGATATGCTAAAACAAATGAAAGGCGTTCGTAATATGCCTACCAGTCAAGCTAATGTCAACAATGCTAGTGAAGGTAAAAAAGATGATAACGATAGAATGTTTGACTCTTTATTAAACTTTGAATCTGGCGTTGATAATTTGTTTGGCTAATCTCAACATTTGTAAATGAGATAGCCCTTTATAAAAACCTAATAACCTATAAGGAGGTTACTCATGGCTAGTAGTAGCTCAAAAGACTTCTTTCAAACAAGTGGTTTGGGTGGTAGTCCTATAGCTGGTATAGGTCCTGTATCCACATCAGACATAGCAACAAATGCTAGTGGTGCTGATTTACGTAGAAGATTTAACTTCGGAGACAGAGTATCTGAACTATCTATAGCACAAGACCCATTCTTTAGATTTGTAAGTCAAGTCGCAAAAAAACCAACGGATGACCCAACATTTAAGTTTACTGAAAAAAGACATTCTTTTCATAAAAGATATGCCTACCCTTCAGCATTTAGTGCAGACAATGCAACATATCAAGAAGGATTGAATGCAACTAATCCTAGTTCTGTATATGATGGATTTAACACAGCAGGAAGTACAGTATATGTTAAAATGGTATCCGATTACAAAAGTGATGGAAACATTCAAAATATATTTGGAAATACAACTAACGAAATTGTTCTAGGTTCAGAAGGCACACAGCCTAAATTTTTCCTACAAGACCAATTAGTTAAGATTCCATTTTCCGATTCAGCAGCAGGCTCTGAAAAATCTTATGCAGTAATTAAGATTGATTCAGTTACCTATCAAGATGAATCTACAAATCCTCCAACAGCTCATGGCGAAGGTGAAGCAGCGATACTTAAAGGTAAGGTTGTAAAAGCTAAAACATCTGGCGATACCTTTTTTGCTGGACCTTTAGGTGTAAGCGTTCCAGCTGGAAAGTCTGTTGCGGCAACTTCAATTGCTGGTGCAGATACTGGTCTTGGACTAGAAGCATCTAGATGTTATGTTGTTGGAACTGCTCATGGTGAAGGTACTGGATATCCTGAAACATGGAAAGACCAGCCTTACAGCCAATCATATGGATTAACTCAAATCTTTAAAACTTCATGTGCAATGACTAATACTGCACGTGCTACTGTTCTAAAGTATGAGCCAGATGAGTGGGCAAGAACATGGAAGGATAAATTAATTGAACACAAATATGATATTGAGCAATCTTTACTATTTGGTTCTCAAGCAACTGTTGATAGTGTAAACTATACACAAGGTGCTGTTGATTATATTCTTAACTTTGGTAATCAATTCACTATGGATTTATCATCTAAAACAGCTGATGATTTCCTAGATGATATGTCTAACTATTTAGACCCACGTTATAATAATGGAATGTCTACAATGTTTTTTGTAAGCACTCCTGTATATAACTGGATGCATAAAATGGGTGGATACTTCAAAAACAACGTAGAAATTTCTACTAACTTCCGTGCAGACTTTGCAATGGTAGAAAAGAAGAAGATTCTTGGTGTTGATGTTAGCACATTTGCTACACCTTATGGTGATATGAATGTTGCTAGAAATATTCACTTAGATGGTTCTGAAGTTAAAATGCTAGGTATTAATATGAAATACTGTGCATATAGACCACTAGTTGGTAATGGTGTAAACAGAGATACATCTGTGTATGTTGGTGTCCAAACTCTCGAAAACTCTGGTATTGATAGAAGAGTGGACTTAATCTTAACTGAAGCTGGCATGGAGTGGTGTTGTCCTGAAACTCATGCTGTCTGGAAATAAGGAGGCTTATTATGGGAATACCTAGTTACGGACAAAATCAAAATGGTAATATGCTAGAACAGTTATCAAATGCTTTGGAAGGTTCAAAAGCATGGGATGCTGGTAGCATTGCTGATGGCGATGAAGAAGCTTTAGAAATAACAGTAGCAGGAGCAGCTCTTGGAGACTTTGTTTTAGCTAGTCTTAGTATAGATGTAGCAGACTTAGCATTATCAGGAGCAGTTACAGCAGCAGATACAGTTACATTAGTATTGTCAAACAATACTGGTGCAGGTGTTAATCTAGGTGCAGCAACTGCCTACTGCTTAGTTCTTAAAAAAGCGTAAGGAGGAATTATGGCTGGAAAATATTTTTTCGCAAATAATCCTTCTGGTAGAGTATTAGCAGGGTCAGCAACTGTTGACTTTGCTAATATTACAGATGGCAATGAAGCTGCTTCAGATATTACTGTAACAGGTGCCGCTTTAGGCGATATTGTTATGGTAAGTCACAGTTTAGATGTACTTGATTTACAGCTAACTGCTGATGTTACTTCAGCTAATACTGTTACAGTTGTAGCAAGTAGTAGTGGCGATGCAGTTGATTTAGGCTCTGGTACTGTTAGAGTCTTAGTTATACCATCAGGCGCAGTAGACGATATCATAGCAGATATGGTATAAATGAATAAAATGGTGCCCCTTTCGACTGGATTCTCTCTTGTCGAAGGGGGTTACCGACTCAATAAATATGACATATAAAGAATATATATTATCAAAAACATCATTGAAGATACAGCCTACGTCAGTACCTAATGATTCTGATTTAAAACATTTTATCACATTAGGTGTAAGAGAAGTTATATCAAACTCTATTAGATTAAATCCACAAACTGCAACATTATTTGAGTCAGTAAGTGATGAATTAAATATAAATGGATTTAAAGTTGATAGCGGTATAGTATATAAAGTTGTTAGAGAGGATACAGGTGGTAAAAATGAAGTTGCTACAACATCACCTTTACAAAGATATCGTATTTGCACTCAAGTAGATTCTGCTTTTGAAGGAGAAGTTCAAGATAAAGATAGTTTATATTATAGAGATGAACAGTTTCCTGGATATATACTAACTCAAGATAACAAAGTATTTGTTTATCCTGAGCCAACATCAACACAAAACTATAAAGTATATTATTTAAATTTTCCTGAATATGATAATAATGGGAGCATACTAAGTGGCTCAACAGACTTAGATACTACTGGTATTCAAAACTTTCCAAAATCATACACACCACATCTAGTAATGCACGGTGCTATAGAATGCATGAAAAAATATTATCATCATATACTTTATGAGCTTGAAGATGTAGAATTAGGAACTGCATATTTAAATACAATAAGAATAATGGATAGAGACTATGAACAAATGTTTATAGATAGACAGTTATTGCAAGCACAACAAAGGCAACAAGATAGAAGAAGGAGAAGGCGTGAAAATTAAAGAATTAATGGAAAGAATTGGTACTACAGATGTTGCAAGAGTAGCTGCATATATAGAAGATGCGTATGAAGAATTAAACATTGATTTTGAAACACATACTAAAGTTCAGCGAATGAACATAACACAAGATAAAAGATTTTATAATCTACCGCAAGATTTAGTAAGAATATTAGAAGTTCGTGTAAAGAACCATTTAACAAGTAAAGATGAGTATAGAAGGGTGCCAAGGCTATTGAATAAACCTTATACTCCAGACTCGGATAACGTATGAGTACAAATGTAAAAGATTATGGATTTTATATAGAAGGACAAAAGTTAGCTATTGTAGAAAGAGATACAGCTTTTGATAATGATGTAAATAGCAAAGACTATGGACCAGGTACACATAGAAATCAATGGAAAAGTCCTTTGAGTTCTGTTACAGATGGACTTGAAATTTTATACACATATGTGCCTACTTACAATATATTAGATATAAATGATGTAAGTGTAACTATTGACAGTTATTATTCGGTAGGTGGTGTTTTAGCATTGTCTGATTCAGGTGGTACGAACTACACATCTCTTACATCTCCATCTGGTAGTGCATTAACTGATGGAGACTATATACTTTTAGAAAATGCTGGAGAATGGAGTGGTTTGCATCAAATTGCTACATCTGTAGGTTTAACAGCAGGAACTATAGTTACTACTACAACATTTTATAATGGTCCAAATTCTAGTAATAAGTTAAGTTTTGATTCAAGTCCTTCATTATATTATAACATACAGCTTTTAAGAAGAAGTTCTGAAATAGCAAAACAAGAGATACTTGTGCCAAGGTATTTAGAAAAAGCTATTATAGCATACGTAAAAGCAAAGTTTGCAGAAGATGCAGGTGAGTTTCAACAAAAAGAATACTTTATGAGAGAATATAGAATTATAGTAGAAAAACATGATGGGTCTTTGAAACCTGGTGCTAAGATAATGGGTACACCTGGACCTTTCGCAATAAGATAATACATTCACGGTCTTGCCAAAGACCTTCAAGTATAACTCAAAGGAGGATAAACTATGGCTAAAACAAATCTAAGAAACTTTACAGTTCAAGAAAAACTCAACAAAATGGATTTAGATGTTATTACTGTAACTACTGAAAGTAATGTTGATGTAGATGCTTCAGGTGAAATAGCAATAAAACCATTAGAAATACCTAATGCAGTTGCAGTACCTGGAGGCACAGCATTATTGCAAACATGTTTAGTTTATAATCCAACTGGTAATGACCAACCATTAGATATATACATAAGCGATACAAATCAAGGCTTTACAAATACTAATGTAGGAGGAAGTGAAACTATTGCATCGGCTAATTTAGATGCTAGAGGTACAACTGCTACAATCTTAAATGGTGTTCAAGCAATATTTAATTCTGGAACAGGCAATGCTGTCGGTACTGGGGATACAATTTCTTTTGTAAGCTCTATTGGAGCTCCAGTTAAAGCAGCGGCAGGCTCAACAAGTTTGTTTTTATGGGCTGTTGCAAGCACTACAGCTACATCTCCTGGTTCCGTTAATTTTACTATTAAACTTGGATTGGTAAAAGATTAATGTTTTTAAAAGATAAACTTATAAAAGGTGGACTTAAACTTAATACTAATTTTGTTATTGATGAAGATGAGTCAGCAGCAAAACCTCCAAGAAGAATAGGATTTGATTCAATTCAATATTTTGGTGCTGGCAAATCATCTATTGAGTTTGATGGTACAGATTCTATAATAGAAGGAACTCAAAATCATTTTAAGTTTGGGACATCTGACTTTTCTATTTCATGTTGGTTTTATATAGCAGCAAATAATCCAGGAGCAATTTCTTTTCTTCCAGCAAGTGGTACGCAAATAAGTGTGCTATCTAAATATAAAGATGCCAATAACTATTGGGGCTTAGAAGTAGGTGTTGCAGAATTAACAGGAGTATATAATGGTGGAATTACTCTTTTAAATTGGCATAGTAAAATTGGAGGAACAGACCACGCTGGAGGACAATTGTATGCAGTAGGAAGTGGGCAGTTGACTGTTGGCTGGCATCATTTAGTTGTAACGCATGATAGAAGTGATTCTAGTGCTGGCATGAAAGGTTATATAGATGGTGGCACAACATTAGCTAGTGGTGGACTTATAGCTGCTCAGTCTGGTGGTGCTTCTGATTTAGATGTAGATGGATTAGCAACTATAGGTTTAAATGTAGGTGCAAATAGTGGTACTGCAACAAATAGAAGAACTAGTAATGGTGGTCAAATAGCTGATTTAAGAAGCTATGATAGAGTATTAACATTAGATGAAATAAAAAATTTAAGAAAAAAATCATTTCACGAAGGTGCAAAAGCAGCTGGTTTAAATAAAAATCTTGTAGACCATATAACATTTGGTGATAGAGATGATAAAATTATAGGAAAAGAACTTGATAATATAAAAAAAGATACAATATCAATACATGGTTTCCGAAGCACAGCTAAAAAACAAAAAGAATTTGGTGTTCATAGAAAACAAGCTAGAAGATTAGAGCTTGTAAGCAATCAAAAATTTGATACTGATTTAAGTGGATGGACTCAAACTGGTAGCAACTGGACACAAAGTAGCGGGAAAGCTGTATGTTCTACAACGCTTAAAAGTTTACTTCTTGATGGGATAACAACTAAAATAGGTCATTCATATTTTTTTACATTTGATGTTGCTCAAGAAAGCGGTTCATCAGGTTATTTGCAAGCTATTGTTGGTTCTACAACAGGAAGTCTTGTAACTAGTTTGCCAGCTACAGTTTCACAATCTATAAGAGCATCAAGTAATAATTTGACTATAGGTGTAAAAAGTTTAATATTAGTCAGTAGTACTGTATCTATAGATAATATATCTATACAAGAAGTTGCTACAACTGATTTTATACCTAAAAATTTTGCAAGTACAGCTTTTAAAAAACATAGGCTAAAAGGAGGTATACTTGAGTAGTTTAACATTTTATATTGTAAATAAAGATGATTTGACTTATGAGCAAGTTTTGAACTCTATGGCACAAAATGAAACATATATGAGAAAAAGTTTAGATGAATCTAAAGTATTAATTAAAACAGAAAATAGTTCAGCATCATGCTATTCTGGTTTGACACCATATACTCATGAAGAAATACTTGTAGAGCTAGATGGAACAGATTGGAAAGACGCTGCTCCAGAAACTTTTCCAGGGACATAAATGAAAAATTTAATTAAGTCAGTAAAATTATCAGAAGGTTTTAGAAGTAAAGTTTATAAATGTACAGAAGGATATGATACTATAGGCTATGGATTTGCTATCAAAGATTTAGTAATGGATGAAGATATAGCTGAAATAATATTAGAAAGAAAACTTAAATCTTTAGTATCTAGAGTAAATAAAAAGTTTCCTTTTGTAGAAGATTTGCCTGAATCAATTCAAGAAGTAGTATATGAAATGTGTTTTCAAATGGGATTGTCAGGTTTTAGCAAGTTTAAAAAAACAATACAACTGTTACGATTAGGTGACTATGAAGCAAGTAGTGTAGAAATGCTTGATAGTCGTTGGGCAAAACAAACACCGAATCGTGCAAAACGTTTATCAGATATAGTAAAAAATGGCTAAAAGAAACTTTGATATTAATAAATATAGAGAAGAAGTAATTACAACATTAGCTGTTTTAAAAGCTGATAATCGAAACATGAAAGAAACTCTAGTAGAATTACGTACTATGTTAAAAGAACAGAATGGTAGAGTGCGTAAGAATGAAAGCTCTATTAGTTGGATACAGGGTATCATAACATTAGGCTTTACAGTTTTTACTGGGTTTATTACATGGTTGTTTAACAAATAGGAGAGTATATGCCAAAAAGCAATGATGGCGTTATAAAAAGAGCTATCGTTACTCCTGATAAGCATTTTCCTCTACATGATAAGAAAGCTATCAATGTAGTGTGCAAAGCGATAGAATTAGTAAAGCCTGATGTCTATATAGACTTAGGAGATACAGGAGAGTGGGAACATTTTAGTACACATTTTTGGAAAGGCAGAAATGCCAAACCAATGGAAGATTTAATACCTTTACTTGATAGTGATGTACATGAAGTAAACAAAGGTATGGATATGATAGATAATGTATTGGACAAAATCGGCTGTTCTGAGAGACATTTTGTTCAAGGTAACCATGAGGTATGGTTAGACAAGTTTGTGACCAGATACCCCTATTTATCGCATTATACGACCTATGAGGCTTTAAAACTAAAGCAGCGAGGGTACAAATATCATCCGTATAACAGAAAAAAATGTTTGAAGATTGGTAAGTTAAATTTTACGCATGGTAAGTATACAACTAAATATCATTCGTATAAACATCTAGACCACTATTGTGAGAATGTAATGTATGGACATACACATGACCTACAAAGACATACAAGAACAGTAGCAGGCGGCACTATAAGTGGATGGAGTATGGGCTGTTTGAAAGATATAGAAAAAGATGAAGATTGGTTAGGAGGTAGATTAACTAACTGGAATCACGGTTTTGCTATCATTGATTGGTTTAAAGGTGGTAACTTTATAGTAAACGTTGTTGAGATAATAAAAGGTAAGACAACAGTTTGGGGTAAATTAATAGATGGAGCAAAGTAAATGGGGACGTTGTATTATTAGTGATAGCTGTATGGCTAGGTTTCTTTCTAGAAGAATACGAAAGCAAAAATACTTGTCCTAGTTATTGCTTGATAGAACACGAGCATATAAATGATATTGACAAAAACATTAAAGAATCAGATACTAAAGATAGTTAAAGAGTATGCATTAGGCAATACTGATGTTATGGACTTTACAAAATTGAAACGTGAAGTTAGAAATCAAAGTATCAGAATATCAAGAGTAGAGAGGCAAATAAAAGATGAGAAAGAAAAAAACAACTCGTAAGAAAAAAAGTACAGTTAATAAAGCTGGTAATTATACCAAGCCTACTATGCGTAAAAGACTATTTAACAAAATAAAAGCAGGCTCTAAAGGTGGAAGACCTGGACAATGGTCAGCTCGTAAAGCACAAATGTTAGCAAGACAATACAAAGCTAAAGGTGGTGGATATAAATAATGTCTTTAAAAAAATCACAACGTTCTCTAAAAAGATGGACACAACAAAAGTGGGATTATGTTAGCAAGGGTGATAAGAAAAAACCTAAAAGTAAACGTGGTCGATACTTGCCTAAGTCTGTAAGAGATAGTTTGACTCCATCACAAAAAGCCTCTGAAAATAGAAGAAAAAGAGCTGCAAGTAAAAAAGGTAAGCAAAGAGCTAAATATTCTAAAGCAGTACGCAAGAAAATGAGAGGTACATATGGCTAAGAAAAGAGACCCAAGACTTAAAAGAGCAGGAGTATCAGGCTATAATAAGCCTAAAAGAACGCCTAATCATAAAACAAAGTCACATATAGTTGTAGCTAAAGTTGGAGATAAAATTAAAACAATTAGATTTGGACAGCAGGGAGTTAGAGGAGCAGGTAAAAATCCTAAAACAAAAAAAGGCAAAGCTAGAAGAAAGTCTTATTACGCTAGACATAATGCGCAGGATGCAAAACCTTCAAAACTCTCAGCTAGATATTGGTCACATAAAGTAAAATGGTAAAATAAAGGAGATAGATATGCCAGGACATGCAATGAAAAAGAAAGGAATGAAGAAAAAAGGTATGAAAAAAGGAATGATGAAAAAAGGGCCTATGAAGAAAAAAATGGCGAAGAAAGGTAAAAAGAAAATGTCAAGAAAGAAAATAGGCTATAGTTACTAAACAAGGAGATATAATGGAAGCATTAAAAAGTATAGCAAAAGTAATATGGAAAGCTCTAATTACATTACTACCAGCAGGATGGAAAAAACAGCTTATAGTAGTCTTATGTGAATGGGCTGTAAAATCCACTAAAACTAAACTAGATGATAAACTTTGGGCTAAAATAAAAGATAAGCTATAATGCCTAAAAGTATTCTTAATATCGACAGATTCGAAGGAGGTATTAACAGTAACTCTGACCCTAAAGACATTACGGATTCTGAAGTAGCAAATGCAGTTGATGCTAAATTTAGTAAGATAGGACAAATAACTGTTCCTGGATTAGCAGAAAATGTACAAGATATCCAGTCTTTAGGGGACTCAGGTGTTGTATCTGGTTATGGACTAAGTACTTTCCAATCTACACATTCTTTATCTGAAGCAGAGACAGGAACAACCTTTACAGGTACATTGCAACAAAATGGTACAAATGGTTTAGAGCCTTTTTTTACAATAAAATGTACAAATTTTCATGGACATCCTATAGCTCATCCAGACCGTTCTGATTCATATAATAATGCAGTTAATAACAATGTTATTGCAGATGGCTATCAACAAGGTAAAGACCCTCAAGCAGCTATGGAAAATTATGGTTTTCGTATTCATATAGGAAGTGACCCATATGGCACGCCTGATATAACATATCCTTCTAGCAGCTTATCAAGTGGTTCTACTACTGTTGATGTTACAGATGCATTAGGTATTGTAAATACAGTTGAATATAATATTATTGCACCAGCAGATGGTAATAAATATATACAAATGTTGCCACAATCTCCTTCATATTTAAACAGTAATCCAGAATCAAATCAAGTTTCTGATATTCTTGAAAAAACAAAAAAATATTTCTTTACTGAAAATATGGATGATGGTACTCTTAAATGGGATGATAGGCCTGGTCTACTTGGCAGTAATCCTGAACCGTCTTCTCAATTTTATGATACTTATGTAAATGGCACAGGAACTGGTTTAAGTTTTGTATCACCTCAAAGTAACATGCTATTAACTTTAGCTGCTATTATGGACCAAGACCCAGATACAACTGTATTGCTTAGTGGTGACGCAACAGCTGGTTCAGGAATACAAAATCATTATGAATCACTAACTATATTTATAAATCCAAATAAATTTAGTGGAGACTTTACGCCTAGTAATAAATATATATGGATAGAATATAAAGATTATGCAGATTCAAATTTGATTACAGACCCAAATAATTCATATACAAATGTTAACTCAATCGTAAAAGGACCAGGATTTGGAAGTAAAGACTATAATTTTTTAAACATACCACAAAAATTTGATATAAATTCACCAGCTTATAATAATACAACGATAGGTCCTGCTGCTTATCAAATACAAACTAATTTAACTAATAATAATGCAGTTACTAATTTATGCTCTGAAGGATATAATTTTAGAAATATAAATGGTAATTATGTTCCAATAAGAACTTTAAGTTTTAAGTCTGCAAGAAGAGTTCTACCAGGTTTAGATTCTCAAGCATTTCAATATAAAGCAGCTTTATCTGCATCAGATGGTAGTGACAATGCGATAACTGGAGAAACATATAAGATAGATATATCTGGGCCTACAGTTGATACTACATTTACAGCATCTCAAGTTTATGCAGCTACAGGAAATGACCAGCTTACTGAGATTATAGATTCTTTAGATACACAAATAAATGCTACATATCATGGGGATATAATTGATACAGGAGATTTTTCATCTGGTACTGATTGGAGTCCAGCTACTGGGTGGACAATTGGAAGTGGTCTAGCTACATGCGATGGAACTAATGGTGCTACATTAACACAAGATTTGAGTACTGAATTAAATTGGGCAGCTAATGCTTATTATAAACTTACATTTACAATATCAGCTTACACATCAGGAAATTTATTAGTTCATTTAGATACAAACACACAAGGCGCTAGATTTTTTCTTACAGCAGGAACACATGTAGTTTTTTTAAAAACACCATCATCTTTATCTAGCAATCTAATTACATTTACATCTAACAATTTTATAGGAAGTATTGATAATGTATCTTTATTGCCAGCTAATGCAGGTGTACCAGGAATCACAACAACTCAAACAGATAGTGGCAAATCATTAGTATTGGCTACTGAAGCAACTGGCTCGCATTTTGATTATCAAGTTACTCCGTCTATACAAAGAGCTGTTGATTATGTGCATAAACAAATATCTGATGAAGGTATTGCATTGGTAAATGATACAAGCGATTTAAAACTTTGCAGCCTAACAGATGGTAACTGGTTGGATATTTTTAATAACAATAACGCACATCAAACTATTACAGCTATAGCAAATAATAGTAGTTTACCACAACTTACTATAACTGGACACGGATATGTAACAAATGATTTAGTTGTAGTAAAAGGAACAACAGATTATGATGGCTTAGAAAAAATTACTAAAATAGATGATAATAATTTTACATTATCTAGGGCATATGTTTCTAATACATTTCAATCAGATGCATGCGTAACCAAATTTGAAGTTACAGCTGCAAATGATAAAGATACGCTTATTTGGCCCAATAGTGGTGCTCTAACGCAATTTTATACTCATGCTAATACATTACGTATATCTGATACAAACTTTGATAATACGTTAAATAATCCATCTACAATAGAATATATAAGCAAAACATTGTTTAATCAAGCAGGAACAACATTGCCTGTACTTATAGAAGGATGGTTTGTAAAGAATCAACATAGAAAGTTTACTGATTATCCTACAGACTTAATTAATTCAGATTGGACTGCTAATGTTAACAATGCAGATTCAAATCCTGGTAAATTTTACATAAATGCTACTACTCAAGCAGCAGGTAGTTTAACAGCATGGAATAAAACTATTAAACTATATGTTACAGCTGTATTTGATGATGGTACAGAAACTATACCTAGCTTTAATAATACTCAAGGACTTAATTTTTATGATGGAAGTGGTTATACATTAACAATTAGTTCATCTCAGGTTTTAAGATTAAGTGTTGCTGTTGAAGCAATAAATAGTGATGGATATTATGCATTTGATGAAAGAATTAAAGGACTTAGAATTTATCACTCACGTGCAGATGAATCTCATAATGCTATATATGAAGTAGCATTTATAGATTTTAAAGATGGCTTAGTAAGAGGTGATGGTGAAGGTACAGTAGCATGGGGACCACAAGGTAGTACTGCTTCAAGCTATGCAGCTCAAGCAATAGAAATAGATTTTGGAGAATTTAAAGGCAATACTTTTGAATTTAATGCTGGCTATCCTGCTGAAGATACTATAATACCACAAGTAAAATGGAAGACAGCTGTAACTGTTGGAAATATAGCAGTAGTAGGAAATGTAAATTATGATGATGGTAATGGAGCTCGTAACTATCCTGGTAGATTATTATTATCGCAACCAGCTAAAAGAGATACATTTATATTACCTGATGGCATTTTAGTTTTTGGTAATGAAGATGAAGATATTATTAGACTTGAAACATATGCAGATAGAATATTACAGTATAAGAAAAATAGATTAGATGTAATTAATGTAACTAATTTGACAGCACCATTTTTAGAAGAAGAGTATAGATGGAAAGGTGTAACGCATCATAATCATGTAGTATGGACTACAGAAGGCGTTATATGGGCTAATGAATATTCTGTATATTTATTTGACGGTAGAAATATTACAGACCTTTTATATATAAAAAAGGGAACATTATCTGAAACAAGTAGTATAAGTCAGTCAGATTGGTCTGCATTCTTTTCAGATACATCAGTTGTTATGTACGATGCATCAGAAAATCAAATTATAATTAAAAGGTCAACAGTAGGTAGTTCTAATTTAAATAATGGTGACATTTATATGTATGACTTAGACAAAGGCGGATGGTCTTTTGGTAAGGGCAGATTTATAACTAAGTCAGCTACTAATCAGGCTGTGCAAACAAATGCTATAACTACATCTGATGGTTCTTTATATATGCTTAATTCAGAAAATTTATCTACTACAGCAGGATTATCAAATTGGGGTAGAATCTCAGAAGGTGGATATCCTACAATTAAAAAGAGTACTGTATAATGCCACAATCAACAGCAACATATAAATGGAATAATAGCCTTAATTATACTGATAATTTTTTGATAGAGACTAAATATTATGATTTTGGCTCAACATCAATTAAAAAGAATATATATAAATTGTCTGTATCTTTAGGTATTCCTATTCAAGATTCTGGAATATCTTTTGGAACATTGCCATCTTTAACTGTCTTTTATAGAACAACAACTGATGGATTGTATCAGTTTTATGGAAACATAGAATTAAATACAGTTACAGATTTAATTACCTTGTCAAGTGTTGTTCAAACGGTAAACATAGAAAATAAATTAAATGGTATATTTGGTATTCAGTTTAAACTAACTGGTTCGATGCCACAAGATATTATTATAAATGATTTGTCTATTGAATACAGAATCTTGAGGAGAAAGAGAATTGGCAATAAGGGATAGAGAATTTACAAGATTAGAAGGTTTAAAAAATCAACGAATTACTGTTGAAAATAATTTGCCATCTAGAACAGAAGGACAAAACGGAGATATTAGCATTAGAAGCGTTAAAAACAAAGGTATATTTCTTTTTGTCAAAGTAAATAATACATGGCATTCTACTAAATTAGAAAAAGGTTTGGACGAAACTTAATATTTATAGGAAAGAAACGTACACTATTATTATATTTAAATGATATACTGGAGCAAAAATGGCTAAATTAAATTATAGAGCAAGAGACAGATACGGTAGAGGGGTTGGTCAAATTGGACCTACATCGAAAGATATGTTAGAAGATTTTCAAAGAGATATGCAAAATCGTGCTACTAGTATAGGAGATATAATTAACATAGCATCAACAATAATATCAGGAGTCAATCTAGCACAAACTGTAAAAGAATCTGGATTTAAAGAAGCATTAAAAGAACAGTTTAGTTCTACTATTGAATTTGATGGAAAACCACTTGAAATAAGTGTTGAAGATGTTTATAAAGAAGTTGATAGAAAAGGTATTAAATCTTTATTGCCTGACTTTAGAGATTTTGATGAAAGGTTTAAAATAAATGAAGAACTATTAGAAGAGTTAGAAAAGAACCCTGAACTTTTTAAAAAATTAACAAGTGGTACACAAGCTGCTGTTGCAACAGCTCAAGACACTACTAAAGAAAGTATTTTGCAGTCATTACAAAATATAGCTAATGAAACTTTAACTAAACAATTAAAAGAAACAAATCCAAATTATTTTGGACCTTTAAAAGAACTAATAGGTCCTAAGATGGAAGAAGATGCATATAATCCATTTCCTTTTAATATTTTTAATGAATATCCAGAAGGTTCTTTTAATTTAGAGGCACTTGAGGATTTAAGTTAATGCGTAATAAAATTATTACAAATCATACAGAGCTTACAAATGCAATGAAATTGTACGATAAAAGGTATAGCTATAAGTCTACACCTAATACAAAAAATAAATCGCCACAACTGCAATATTTGGCCTCAAAAGGCTATCATGTGGTTGACTTTGATAATGGATGGATACATTTTACAGTTACTGATACTTTACAGCTAGTAATACATTCTATATATGCTGAAAAAGATTATGAAAATAAATTCAAATATGTATACAATTTAGCTAAGCATTTAAAATGTAAGGGTATAGTATTTGAAACAGAAAGAAATCCAAAAGTGTGGATGCGTATGATTGATAGAGTAGCTAAAAAATTAAATAATAAAAGTAAAACACAAATAAGGTCTTACACACTTAATGTAGCCTTAGACTAGGAGTCTATATGTTAGATTATAAACACATATCAATAAATCCTTATGCTTTAAATAGATATTCTGAAGGAAGCGATTTAGGCAATCTTTTTGGAGTAGGGGATAAAGTTGGAGCATTTGGAGCAGCAGCTGGTGATGAAAAAAGAAAACTTAATATAGAAAAACAAGAATTAAGAGAAAGTTTAAATCAATTAGTATTTGATGAACAATCAGGAAAGTTTATACTACCAGATATATTAGAAGATAGAGAATTACTTCAAAAACAAAAAGAACAATCAGTACTTGCAGCTCAATCTGAAATTGGAAAAGCTCAAAGATTGGCAGAAGAACAATTATACAAAAGTGGCGCAGAGTTTAGTGGAAGAACAGCAAGACTTCTAGCAGATGCAGGTGAACAATTTCAAAGGTCATCTGATATAGCTGATGCAACTTATGAAAGTGAATTTGGTAAATTGCAAGATAGGTCAATAGCTGTTTTAGATGAAATACAAGAAAAAATTATAGACGTAGCTCAACAAGCTAGTCAAACTGGTAGAGCAGGAACTAAAACTAGATATGAATATAAAAGTGATATGTATGATATAGATGGTATGGAAATACAATATTCAGACCTTTTAGATAATTTATATCAATATGACTATATGACAGGCCAAGGTATAGAAGATGAGGAGATGATTTAGTGTCTGATGAATTAATAATGAAATCTTTAAAGTATTTATTTGATATTGCAGAAAAATCTATTAGTGCAGATTTGGCTAAGTATCAAGTAGATAAAAATGCTGAAACTCAAAAAATTCTACAACGTAATAAGTTTAAAAATCAACAAACCTTAAATGAATTGGAATTTGAGTATGCTATTCTTCAAGAAGACTATAATCAAAGTAAATCACAATTACAAAGTAGTTTCGAACAAAATGAAGCTATGGGTGATATAAATTTAAATTATATTAATGAAATCGGAGAAAGCATTTTTGGAACTGAAGATGGTGCGCAATTAGTTGCAGATTTAGGTGAAAGCACATTAGATGCTCTTACAACTTCATTAGCAGAAACAGATAGCCAAAAAAATAGAATAGAACGATATAAAGAAGCTATTGCTAATAATAAAAGAAATAAGAGAGTTCTTGACAAATCATTAAAAGATAGACAAAAATTTGCAGAAGCTGGAATGAAAGTAGGTATGCAAGAAGATATTAATCTAGCTAACGCATTAAATAGTTTTTCAGAAAGTGACCTAGAGGCAAAGTTTATAAAAGAATATGTAGATGTAGTTGAAATGGAAGAAGGTGAGTTTACACCTATATGGAATGCTAGATTTCAAGCTTATCTCAAAGGAGCTAACATAGGTAAAAAAGAAAGATTAGATATATTAAAAAAGAGCAATGAATGGCTAAAAGCATTGTCTGAACAAGAAAAATACTTAAGAGAGATATCAGGCGAAACTAAGTTTTCAGAATTAAAAGAAACTGGCGAATCAGGATTTAACGACTTTATAGAAAGCTATACTGATTTATTAAGTGGTAATCTTAAAACTTTTTCAGGTACTTATCCATTTAGTGCTGAACAAAAAGTACTTAGAGGTATTGACGCATTTAATAGAGGTGCTTTTGAATTAAAAAACTTTACAGGTAAAAATTTTGAAGATGCTACATTTAGACAAGGAATAAAAGATAAGTTAATAAATATTATAACTGCACAACTTAATGCTCCTGGATTAATATCAGATAATGATTTTAAAGAAGAAATACAAGGCTTATTAGATGCTCCAAATGACTATAATATGGAAAGATTGCTTGAAATATTTCATGTCCCTACTAACGATTCAGAAATTATTAAAAGTATAAATATTGATTCGTTTGCAAAAAATAATCCTAAAGCAAAAGAAGCACTTTTGAAAGCAGGGATAGATATTCCTGATACTATTAAACAAAAAACATTTATTTTTAAAAATGGCGAACGATTTAAAATTAAAAATGCTATGAGACCTTTGCATTTCTTTAGTACTGAAAATACTATTCCTAATATACAAACTAGTTATGAATCTACAGCTGATGTAATAGATTCTCGTGTAAATAGTGCTGATATAAATGCTATTAATACTGCTATGGATTTATACTATCAACTTTATAGTTTAGACAAGTTATACTCTGCACTAGATAAAGTTAAAAAAGTATCTAATGATGAACTTTTTAATATGGCTCAATTTGGCGATAAAAAAGTATCTGCAAGAGATGCTGCAATCTTATCGATAGGTTTTGCTCATTCAGCTGATTTAGATGGCGTTCCAGAAAATTCATTTGTACATAGTGCTATTAAAGATATTGAAGATATACTTATGCAATTTAATGTAATAGATAATAATAAAATATTAAGCGGTGTTATAAATAATGATGAAAGTAATGAATTGCAAGCATTAAGTGCAGAAGAAATTGTAAATTACTCTCTTTCTAATGTTGAAAATACAATGAATGCAGATACAACAAATATAGATTTGATAAATAGCAATCTTGATTTAAAAAACTTACTTTTAAATACTGAATAATGTTTAGAATAATACCTCCTACTGTACCTACAGATATTACTGCTCAAAAACTTATACAGGATAAAGAGCAACAAAATAAAGATAATGAAATATTAGAAAGTTTATCAGATGGAAACTTAGACTCTGCTATTGAAAAATATGGTTTTGAAGAACCAGATGTTACACTTTTAAGACTTGCACCAGAAAGAAAATTGCAAGAAATAATTGTAGAACAAGCACGCAATTATAGCGATATTAATAAATTACCAAAAAGCAGTTTATTTGACCCATTTGAAAAACCTATAACTCAGGAAGGCATAGATTCTATTAAAAATTTATATGACCCTGAAGCTTTAAGAAAAGATATAGGCAAATCACCAGAACAATTAGTTTTAGAGTATGATTATGGTGTAAAAGCATTAGAGGAAGCAAAAAGAAGATACCCAAATGATAGTAGATTAAAAATTCCAGGAGTTACAATAGATGTAAAAACTGGACAATTAGTATTACCTTCATATTCAGAAAGCGATATATTTGCAATAGCTGAAGCTCAAGACTATTTTAATCAACCAGATATTTTAAGAATAAAAGAAAATGATAAAACTAGATACAGAAATTTAGTATTAGAAAAATATGGAGAGTTGCTAGCTCCAAAATATACACCTGGTCCAGAGTTTAGAAAATCATTTGCAAGTTTTTTTGAAAACGCTAATGTAGTTGGTTTTTCATTAGGAACATTTGATTTATTAATAAAAGGTCTTGATAATGTAGCTTATTTATTAAAAGGAAAACCTGAAAGATATAGATTTGTTGGAAGTGGTGAGCATGATGATAAAAACATATACAGCAAAATAAATCCATTTAAACAAGCATTGATTGTTCCAGGAATTTACAATAGACAAATACAAAAACAAGCAGCTATAGAAGAAAATTTAAAAAGACAGACTGACCCAGCATATAATGCAAGAGCTGAGTGGATTGAAAGCACACCATTTTGGAGCAATTTTTATAAATTAGGTAGTGGCGTTCTAAGACGTGGTGTTGGAGATATAGCTCCAAGTTTATTAACAAGTTTTGGTACAGCAAGTACTGTATTTAAAGGCTCTAAAGCTCTAGGTTTTGCTGATGATGCGGCAGCTAAGTATGCAAGAAGAGCTACTTATACTACTACTAGTTTATTAGAAGGTGGCGGTTATACAAGTGCTGCTTTGTCAGAGTTAATGACGGATAAAGCTGTTAGCAATCAAGTGTATTTAAGCAATGTAAATAAATATATGGATGAACTTCTTGATGAATTTGTAGTAGTAAATGCTCTATCAGAAGGAAAAAGCTTAGCTTACAAAGATAAACAAAATGAAGTTGATTTAGCAAATAAAAAGATGATTTCAAAAAAAGATTACGAAGAAAAAGTTTTGAACTATGCTAAAGAAAATTTCTATATAAGAAATAATGTTAGATATGAAAAGGGAATGTCTGCTGAAGATGCATTAGATGCTGTTATGATGGGTTCACTTGCCTATTCACAAATAGCTGCTGTAATAGAAAATGCTGCTACTTTTAAAATAGGTGCATTATTTGATAATAAATGGGGCAAAGCTGCTATCCAAAATAGTTTCTTTCGAAATACAGTTAATAATGTAAAAAGACAATTTTCAAGAATACCTAAAGGCAATACACCTAAAGTATTGAAGATGAGTGATAATGTTTTCTTAAACACATTAAAAGCAGCTGGAATAGAAGGAACAGAAGAAGTGATGCAAGAATTATCACAAACTGTTATAGCAGGTGGTATTCCAGGATTACGATATAAAGAAGACATAGATATTAATGCTAATCAACTACTAGATTCATTTGCACTAGGTTCATTAGGTGGAACAATATTTTCAGCTGTTAATTTTCCAAAACAATTAGGTGAATCTATTTATGATAGAAGAGTAGCTAGAAACTTTTTAGAAAATCCTCCTGAAGATGTAAAGTTTTCAGCAGCTAAAATACCAGAAGGACCTAACAAAGGTAAGTTTGGTATATATATGAATGTAAACGGAATTGTACAGCAATTAGACCCAGATATATCAACATTGGTAGATGAAGATGCGCCTTTTATATTTAATAAATTTAGAGATGCTAATAAAGCTAGAAGAAAAGCAGAAACAGCTTACATTAACGAAGTATCTGCTAGATTAGCTAAAGAGTTGCCTGAGTTAAAAGGTGCTGTTGTTAGTAAAATAAAACGTAATGAAGATGGTGAATTAACTTATGACATAGAAAAAAATGGACAAGTTATAAAAACTTTTACCATGGAAAAAAATCAGACTCGTAAACAATTTTCTAATCAATATAACAAAATAAAAGATATAAATACAATAGTTAATGACTATGCAGAAGAATCTACAGGTGAGCTACCGACTCTTCAAGATGATGTTGTTGATGAAAAACAGTTATCTGAAAATAAACAGAAAAAGTTAGTATTTGTTAAATCGTTTATGAATCAACAATTAAATGAAGATGAGCAAAAAATAGAAGAAACATTAGAAGAACAAAACGCATTCAATCCTAGCACTTTACAAAGAAACTTTTTAGCTGCTGTTAGCGATAAAGATGTTGTTGCTAATTTAGATATAAATCCTGAAGATATTGTAAGAAGATTAGATTCTCAGTTTGGTCCTGAAGTAGCTGCTCAAGCTGAAACATTTTTAAGGCCTCCTGCTGAACCAGATATAACTCCAGAAGAAGGTCCAGAAATAACTCCAGAAGAAACACCTGTATCTTCTCCTGTTAGCAAAGATGTAGAATTTTACAGTATTGCAAATTTACCAAATAGAACAGTTGAAGAACTTCAAGAAGTTTTAGATACTGTTGATGAAAATTTTCCAAAGCAAATAGACGGTGAGCCAACTGGTGCACAAATACTTATGATAAAAAACGCTGCTAGGAAACTACTTGAAAGAAAAAGACAGCAGCCTATTGATTTTACAACAAAAGCAAATGAAAATAAACAGAAGATTAAAAGAACTATAGATAATGTTATTAATAGAGCAGCCTCTAAAATTAATATAATAGATGGCAAGCCTCTTAAGATTAATTATATAGACGACAAGGGACAAAAATTTAAAGGTGAATATGACGGTCAGTCAAGAACTATTACAATAAACTTAGCATACGCTGATTCAACAACAGCATTTCATGAGATAATGCATCCTTTTGTAGAAAGTTTGTTTGTAAATAATAGAGAAGCATTTGATAGACTATTTGACCAACTTATAGAAACTCCATTAGGACAAGAAACAGCATCTGATATTATTGAAAAGTTTGCAGGCATTGATGAAACTAGCCCACTATTTAAAGTAGAACTAGTAGTAGAGTCTATTGCTAGGTCTGCTGATATGAAGACTAAAGCACAGAAAGCAGAAAATAAGGGCTTTCTTGGTATCGTAAAGCGCATATTAAATTTATTACGTAGTTTCCTATTCCCTAATGCTAAAATAGGCACATACAACGTTCCAGCAGATATTACCGTAGACAAAATAGCTACCATGCTTGCAAAACAAGATGGCAAAGATTCAATAATTGTTGAAGATTTAGTAAAAACAGAAGAAGGTATTTATCAACTTGTAGGAAATTTTGCAAGAAAACAACCTGTCGATGAAATAAATGAAGATACTGGTGATTTTGTATTTAACAAGAATGCTAGGAATACATCTAAAGTATTTTTTGAACAGGCTTGGAAAGAAGTAATTAAGGTAAATAAAGATAAAGGATTAAAAGCTAGTCCTCATGATTTTAGAGTAGCAGTACGTAATGCTTTAGGCACAGATAATGCTATAACTATATACTTTGAAGACTGGTATGCTAATAAATTTGCTAATGAAAAAGATGTAAAATATAGGTCACAGTTTAATCAAGTTAATAATGAAAACAATCTAGTTCCTGATACAGTAAATGATTATTTTATGGATAATGAAATACGTGAAGGTTTAGATAGTGTGATTGAAGAACATAACTCAAATGAAAAAACTGTAGGTGTTAATGAGCAAGTATTTATGGGAGCTCTTGGCATTAGACTTAATAAAACAAGACTTAAAATATTAAGAAGAAAAGCAAGACAATCTATTAACTTTGATGAATTTACTAATAATGTAATACCGCAATTTGTAGGAGCAAGAGATTTTTCTGCATTATCACCTTATCAGCAATCTTATACATTAAAATTTTATAATAGAGTAAATAGTTACGTTTTACAAAACTTATCTGAAGGCAAGAATAATGAACGTAATAATTATTATTATGTAATGGAGCAACTTGAAAGTGACGAATTTTTGCCATCTTATATGAAAGGAAAAGCTGCTCTTAAATTGCAACTTAAAGATGGAATAAATATTGAAACTGGCAATCAAAATGCTTTATATGATAAAAACTATTTATTTGAAACTATACCAGGAAATAAACTTGTATTTGAATGGATAGCTGCAAATGATTATTTAACACAAATGATTCCTGATGACCCAACTCAAGAACCTTATGTATCTAAAATGAGTATATTCAAGAATCCTTTTTTTAAAGCAGAAAACTTAAATCAATTAATACAAACATTAAAAGCAAATGATAAAGCTTTGGCATTCATGAGGGGCGAATCAGGCAAAATAGCAATTGTCCCCATTACATCTAGGCATAAAGAAATAGTTCAAAGAAATTTAGCTGGATATATACAAAAAGAAAAATCAGACGGATTTATTCCAATAGGCGATGACAATATAGAACTACAGTTTCAAACAGCAAGTGATATAGCTGTACATGAAGCAATGAAGAAAGTGTGGCCTATGTATCTATTTGATAATAAAGGTGCTGCTAATACTATAAAAAGAGTTAAGATACCGTTTACTCCAGTTACAACATCTAAAGATATGCCTGATTATAACGTTAAAATTATGGAGAATGATAATCCTCAAAAAGTTTTATCATTTGTATTTGAAGGTCAAGAGCCAGTATTAGCAAATAAATCAATTGAAGGACTTGGACCTAAATATATAGCAGATGGGAGTACTTTTATGTCTGCAAACATGAGAGATAAACTTGTAGACTTTGGAGGGGCTAGCTCTAATTATTATAAAGGGCAGTCTATTGGGCATAATAAGAATGTTTTATATCACGTAGATGGCATGAATACATTTATGGGTAAACATGAAATGCAAATAATTGAACCTAATATGGAAGTATGGTACAATAAGGGTCAGGCGAATGAACAGTTGATAGCAAAAGTTGATAATAACGGTAATATTTTTGATGCAGATGGCACAGAAATAGATGTGTTAATGACTCCAGACGAAGCAAAAGTTTCAGATGGTTATGCTTTTGATACTGTTCATTCTTTGCCTGGTAAGTCTATAGGCTTTATTAAATATACAAATAGAGCATCAGAAACTGCTGTTCATGGTACACAATGGTATAACTTTGTAGAGGACAAAAATTTATTACAATTATATAAAGACAATATACATAAAAAAATGATGCAGGAGTTTGCAGCTTTAAATAACTTATCTTTAGATAGTCCAAATAAAACAGCTGCACAAAAATTAGAAGAGTTCTTTGTTGATAAACTAGGTACAAATGATACTGATGGATTTAGACCAACAGTAGTTGAACATGCAAGATTAAAAGCAGGTATACATCCTACTCAAGAACCTCAATTAAATACACTATTACAAACAAAGTTAGTCTCTAAAATTATACGTAGTGGAAATCAAGATGGAACACGCAATACTATAGGAGCTAATTTACGAGGTGATTTAGACCCTAATGAAATAGCTTTGTCAACAGGTTCTGCTAAATATGTATATCAAGCATATGCTAATCAAAACGGAATGTCTTTAGCTCAAGCACAAAACGTACCTCTAGAAGTTATAAATACATGGCTAGCTAATAACGAAGTTAATACTATGACAACTAGATATCCTGTACCTCATATTGGAGCAGCTATATTGACTCGTGTAAAAAGATTGCATGAAAGACAAGGTATTATTGAAATGAATCCATTTGATGTATATGCAAGACTTGAAGGTGACCAAGATGGTGATGAAGTACAAATAGAATTTTTACAGTCTAAAGAACAAGAAAGTGCTATTAAAGAAGCTTTGAATAATTTAGATGTACAAGCTATTAACTTAAAGAAATATACTGAAGGTCAGCCTAAAAAAGTATTTACCAATGTCAATGATAGAAATGAAACGTTAATTAATTTATATTTTGGTGCTAGAGCAATTGGGCAAATGGCTAACTTGACAACAGTTTATGGACAGTTAAAAACTGTGCTTAAAAGTTTAACAATAGATGGTACAGATTTACGATTAAGAAAATTAGATGAACCTATATTCTTTGCTCCTGAAGGTAAAAATATAGCTTATAAAGATTTTTTAAGATACTATATGCAAGCAGCTCTTGATAACGCTGAGTTTAATTTACTTCCTGAATGGAACTATAATATACAAAATATGTATGTAACTATGTTTGTTAAAGAAAATGGAGAAGAAATATTAGATAAAGCTCAAAGAAAAAGAATTTATAACTCAATGAAATCTTTGATAGATATGCACAAAACTCCAGGAAGAATAAAAGCAGGATTTAGTTATCAAGGAGATTTAGGAAAATTTAGATATCAAGACACTTTAGATTTATCAAGAGATTATAGAAACTATACATTAAATAGAATAGGTTGGCTTGAAGATACAATACTTGAAAGTCAAGATAATCCAAATATGGGAACTATAAATAAAGTTTTATTTGCAGATACAGACCCAGATTATGTTGAATCACCATGGGAGCTAGCTGTTACAGCTCCTATTATTGCAGCAGAAGAACATATATCTAAATATGGTAGAGTTGGTTATGTAGATGATAACGTGTTTAATGCAAATCCTATAGTTCATGATAACTTACATTTAATGTCTACAAAAAATTTATCTAATGAAGCAGCAAATATATTAGATGATGCTTATAATCAAGACTTAGAAAACAACTTAGTAGGTAATAAATCTAGAAAACAATTTTTAATGGAAGAAAAAAGAAAAGGATTATTGTATAATCAAGGAATGTCATCTAAGTGGATATCTTTATGGAAACGTACTAAGCAAGTAGGACATCAAACTATAGATAGAAATGATGCATTTATAGAATTTAAAGAAACGTATGATGCTGAATTTAAAAAGTTGTCCAAGTCTGCTAGAACAATAGCTACCTTAAAATATCTTCAGGGATTTTTAGGATATGTTGAAACAATAGGTCAACAAACAGCTAATGAAATGAAAGCATTTAAAGTAAGGAAGATTTTACCTCCTGCTAGTAAAAGTTCTATTGAAATACAAACATTAGATGAAACTGTATTGCAAAGATATTTTGAAATATATAATCAGTTAGGATTAAATCCAGAAAAAAGAAGTCTAACAGCAATGGTTAAAAGTGATGTAACTTATCAAACATTCGATGAATTAATTATGAGGGATTGTTGATGGCAACTTTATGCGATACAAGACAACAAATAGTTTTAGGACTTAAAGAAATAAAAAGAGAAGTAAGTGCTAATGTAGATAGCTTAGATAAGCAGATTGTTATTGAAAAACAATATATTCAGAAACTAGATGAGTATATTGAAAAGAATTTTCCTAATCTTGAAGAAGGTGATGTACTAACACAAGACTTTAGCAAATTGCTTAAAAAAGTATTTCCTGGAAATAGCAAGATACAAACAGCTATTGCTTTAAAATCTTTACTTTTAACAAATAATTCTTGGGCTAAAATGGCAGAAGAACATTTACTTTACAATATGCCAACAGGATACAAGCCTAAAAGAGGTATTATAGATATAGCAGAATTACCTGAAGCATCTCTTAATGTTCTATATAAATTAGTAAGGTCTCAAGCTATGTCAGATGCCCTTGGTTTCGGTAAAGGTATTTATGGCAAATTAGTTGTTAGTCATGCAACTCCTCGTTCAGTAGCTACAAAAGACCCTACAGGAGCTTATTTTGAAACTAGTCAGAATACTATTAACTACCCTAGAAACGTATCTATTAGAATTAATGATTTTTTGCAATCACCTATACAAAGAAAATCTAAACTTAATTATGGATGGAAAGATATTATACAAGAAATAGATAACTCTATAGACAAATTACTTAAATCAGACTATCCTAAAATGATAAAAGGCAATATAAAATTAGAACCTAAAGCAGATTTACGTAGACGTCTTATTAGATTTTTTATACTTAATATGAAAGGAGATGCACGTAATCAAACAATAATTAGACTGCACAAAGATGGACAGTATTATGAAATAGCATCAACATATAGAGCTAGCGGTTTTTACCATGATATATCTGATGAAGATGCAAGACTTGGTAAAGTAGGAAAAGAACCAATCTTTATAAATGATGGATACGTACCTTTAGAAGAATTTCAAGGTGGTAAATTTTTTATAGATTTTAAAGCAATAGGTAAAAGAGGAGTAAAATTACAACAAGAAATAATAAAACAACAAAAAAGATTTAGACCATTAGATGATGAACTATTTGAATATCAAGATAAAGAATGGAATGATTCTGTAAAAAGGATTATAAAAGCAATCAACTATACCTTTAAATTATCACCTCAAGAATTTAACTATGCTATAGATATGATAGAAGGAAAGAAAGGATTTCTTCCTAAGGGTCAAGATAGAGCAGCATATGAAGACAATATAAGAGTAAAGCTCCGACCTAATATGGAAATATTTAAAATGCTATCTGAGGTTATGTCTAAGACTGCTGTATTTACAGATTACTGGGATGCACCTAATCAAAAGAAAAGTAATCACTTTCCTGCATCTTATCATCCTGTTAGATTACCAGATATATATAAAAAACTTACAAATAGTTTGAAATCAAAAATTCAAGACTATGAAATATTACTAGAACAAGCTATTGAAAGCAACGATGAAGCACAACAAAGAGTGCTTGCAAAAGAAATACAAACTCTACAAAATCAAATTAAACGATATAATGTAATGTCAGCTGAACTCAGAGGTATGACTCTTGATGTTGTTGCAGGTGCTGAATCTTCTGAAGGTGAACTAATACCTTCAATACAAATACAAAAGTTTGCAAAAAGAGTTACTAACTCTATACCTCCGTTAAATATGAGAGCAACAGATGATGCTTATTATCATGCATTAAAAAGTATAATGGGTGCTATAGAAAGAAATAATATGCTTGCAGGCTTAGTATTTAACTTAGGAAGAAAAGGTATGACTCCTAATATAGCAAAAGAAATGATTAATAATTATAAAGTTCCATTTGGTTTTAATAATATACAATCAGGCATGGGTCCTTTTAATACAAGCAATGAAGCAATAACTGGTAAATTAAATAAAATTCCTTTTGTAAACATATCTCCTAGAAAGTTTGATTCTGCTACAAGAGCTCTGTCAGGATATATGAGTGCTCAGTTATTAGGAGGACTACCAACTGCAATACAAAACATAACTGCTGTTATTCAAAATATGCATGACCAAGGTTCAAAGCTTACAGTTAGTGCAATTACTGAATACTTAAGTAAAGATGAAGGAAATTCATGGGAAGATTTAATACAGCGTAGTGGAGTTACAAACTTTAGAGACTTATTTAGTAAAGCACTAACCAATGATTTTATAGATGACTCTATAGAACTAAATACACATAAAAAAATTATGGCAGCTGTAATTAAGTACTTAGGATATCGTAAGTTTTTAGGTATTCAATATAAAACAAATAACGTTACTAATGATAAAGCATATGAAGAATTTGAAAAAGATATAAATAAAATTCTTGATGAATCTCCTGCGTATGTAGCTAAATATGAAAATCCAATAGATGTACCTACAGCTGAAGAAGCAAAAGCTACGATAAAAGAAATACGTCGTAAACAAAGAAGAAACATTGTTGCAAAGCTTATTAATTTTTCAATATCAAGAGAAGTAGATTATGTCCCTTATGTTGGGAACAATGTATTTACTAAATTATTTAGACAAGGAGTTTTGCCTAAATTAAGTATAATTGGAAAAGCTATGGAAAAAGTTCCTTTTGCTTCTATGGCTAAAGGAGAACAAGCAATACGTACAGTATCTTTTATTTTAGGAATACGAAAAGCGCAAGAAGCAGGTATATTGAATCCAGGCAGTCCAAAAGATTTTTTAGCAGGAGGCGAAAACTTTCATCAGTATGACCTTGCAATAGAAATAGGTACATTATTTTCAAGGATGGCTAACTTTGGGTTAACACCACAAGAAGCACCGCAAAGTTTTTATTCTTCAGCAGGTAATTTTATTCAAAAGTTTAGAATATGGGGTGTACAAAAATATGCTTCAGATTATAATACTTTAAAAAATGGATTTATGAGTACATTGAAAAAAGCAGAAACTGATTTATTAACTGAAAAAAATAAAACAACAAGACAAAGATTAAAACAAGGCATAATATATTTAAAGTTATTTACACGTGCATTAAGTCAAGGTGGTTTAGCAAATGTACCTCTTCCTGGTTTTGGATTAAAATTACCAAAATTAAGAGAAAAAAATCCTGATTTAGCTAAGTCATATTCATTTTTTAGACTGCAATCAGTTTTAGTTCCATTTTTTGAATTAGTTATGTTCAATCAATTTCTTGTACCTGGAGCAAGATATGCTATATCTAGGATAAGGCCAATATCTCCCCTTGCAGGTATGAGGTCTGATTTAATGGCTCATTTATTTATATTACCTAAAGTTGCAATTATGATTTGGTTGTTTATGGATGATGAGGATGAAGCAGAGCAAGCTTGGGCTGATGCTATTTATTCAGCATTTAGAAATAGCAACTTTGGTATGCCAGTAATTACTCTGTCAGAATTTATATTTTCAATGACAACTGGATATACTATTAAATATGGTAATCTTAAACAAATAGATGCAGATAAAAGAAACTTTGATGACACTATTGTAGGTCAAGCTTTACAATTATCTATACCAGGCAAACCATTACTTGACTTAACTTTATATGAAGGAATTAAACAGGTTAAAGCTCCAGCTGAATTAAATCGTTATTTAGATTTACAGTTCTTTAAAGATTAAGCAGTTACTTTCACTCTATAGTTAAAACCTTTTTGAACAGCAAGAAAGACAGCCATAGCATCTTTAGGTGTAAGCTCCTCAAAGCTATCTATATCTTTAAATAAATCTTCAAGCATATTGTTCCTTAGGTTCATAATTTTAAAGCCTAATTCTGTAGCTATTTTCTTATGTTTTAATCCATATGCTTTCATTTATTCTCTCCTATAAGTTCTATAAAGTTATCTAATTCAATGGTGAGGTAGGTTTTACTTCGGTTTCTTTTGAAGACAACTACTGGTGCTCTGTCTTCGCAGTTAGTTTCTGATTGTTCAATAGCTTGCCAAATGTTTAATCGTTCTACATTCTTACATTCAAAGCTATATCGTATTTTCTTTTTGGCGGCAGGAGAAAGTTTTATATCTTCTCCACTTTCTCCCATGATTGCCACCTTCACATCATCAGGTTCAAGTGAAGGAAAGGCTGATAAGAGAGTATCTCTAACGTGGTTTTGGAGTCTCCTCCCCTTGCTTTTTTTTGACGATGTTTTCATTAAACGCCTCCTAATTTAATTATAATCCCAATCTATCACAAGCCTTTTGTATTTTAGGTAAGGTTTCTAAAACTTTAGATAAACTAGATTCTATATTACGTATACTACTTTCTAGATTTTCTACTCTTATTGTTAGTTCGTGTAGCTCTAGATTTTTTGATTCTTTGACCACACTTTTTGCAGGTTGTTTCTTCTTTGCTTTTTCTACCATGTTGCATCTCCTTGTTTAATCTTTCTAATATTATAGGTATTCTATCTTTCAAATCTTTCATTGTCATCCTCCTGATGAGTAACTATATTATCTCATATGTCATTATATCCACATTTAGGACAAACAAAATTACAGATTCTTGGTATGGGTTCTTTACATGCAAAGCATTGACCATACTTAGTTAGTTGATAACGTTTAAGATTTATTTCCGCTTTTATCGATTTTTTTGTCTTCGTTGTACTTATCTTTGAAACTTTTAAAGTCATCTGTATCGTCCTTGAATTTTAGATATTTTTCAAATTCAGCAGACATAGCATCTAAAAACATATGTAATGTAAGTAGTCGTTGCTCTAACTGTAGAATCATTTTAAACATATCTTTACTTGTTGGTTTTGGTTGATTTCTTTTCACTTGATTCTCCGATGTTTAATGTTTTTATTATCTTACCATTCATATATCTTTCAACTTTTGTTATTGTGCCTTTACTACAGTAATGATACCATGAACCGTGTTTAAAATCATTTAGCTTTATACCTTTAGTTTTTAAAACACCATTCTTATGATATTTATTTACAAAAGTAGTATCATTATTAGTTACGTTAAAAGATGTGACTGATGCGAATGTTATACTTAATAATAAAATATACTTCATTGTTCTCTCCTTGTAACGAGATTTGGGGGGTTTTAAGGCCCCCCAATCTCTTTTCGACGTTTTTTCTTCTAACTTACGTAACTCATCATTCCATCGACGAAGTACGTATTATGATTGAACGTTGCCATTGTAGGTTTCTTATCATGCCAGATAATATCAGTACCTGCATTTAAGAAATCCCAACAGCTTCCTCCTACATAATTTTCTAGATATCTATCTACTATTTTACCCCATAGAGTGACTGGTATATCATTGAGTTTTTCTTGTCTTAGTTTAGACATTGTAGCTACTCCAAAACCAGTTTCATCTAAACGTGTTAGTTTTCTAGCCATTGCTTTTACACTATCGCCAGAGTTTGCTATTATATCAGAAACATTTGTTATCTCATCATAATAGTTAGCAGACTTTTTATCATGTTTAAATCTGTATGTATGAAAGAAATGCTTACTTAGCATTCCATTCGTGCACAGTAATCTAACCATAAATAATCTAAAAGACAAGGCTGTACTTCCATCATAACTATTCCAAAAGGAAATACCAAGACCCACGTCATCACCTACCTTTACAGCTTCTGTTTCTGATTTACAAATATAACTATCCATAAAACGTTTACCATCCCAAAATCTTTTGAGAGGCTCCCATTCAAAGCCAGTATCATTCATAATATCATCAGCCATATCTTTTACTTCTGAGTTGTTTACTAGTAGATAATTATCAGTTACATTACCTACTTCTTTCCAATCAAGCGCATCTTTCTTTTTATTTAAATCATATGTTTGAACTGAGTATGCATTTGATTGTACACCACCATAAAATAGTGGAACTTTTCTTACTTGTGCGAACGGATTCATTATAACCCCCTTACGTATGGTTTCTTTATTATATCACAGCCTGGAATTTTCTTTCCATCTTTCATATCATTTAGTATTTTTTCCCTGTCAAGCTTTTCTGTTACTACCTGTTTGAAATACTCTTTGGGTATTTTACTTTCGTCTATGATTTCTAATGTTGCTCTTTCAACTATCTTTATAGGATTAAAATCACTATAAGATGGTACACTATCAGCAGTATCTCTTGCATCTATTACAAGTTGTTTTACTCTACGTCTTGTGTACTTAAGTTTCTTAACAGCATCAACAACCTTAGCTTTGTAGTCTTCAGCCATTTCTATCTTTTTATTTAAGCTTTCATAAAAGAAATGTACGCCATCTTCTTTACGTGCCATTTCCCAATACAGCTCACCAAGCCTTTCATCTATTTCTTGCTCGGTAAGTGTAAAGCTGTCTTTGGTAAAAGATATTTCATTAGCTATTTCAATGAACGTTCTTTTCTTATCAGCCATTATGTACTCCTTCTTTCTTTTCTATTTTGACTCCATTAGGTTTCAGTATAACATTTAGACTTTCTTTTTCTCTGTTAGCTTCAGTCTTTAAGAATATGTTTTGTATGACACCTTTTTCATTCTTTACTGTTTTTAGTGATAATAATTTAGATGCATTGTATGCAATACGAAATGAACCACGAGCTGATGCGATGTTCATACCTTCGCCAAAAGCTTGTTTAGTAATCTCACTTACAGCAATTACAACTAGATTATTCTTTATAGCTAGTTCAGTAAGGGCACCAGCTACTTCTTCCATCTTCATATTAAGGTCTTTATGTTTTGATAACATCAAACCCATATGGTCTACCACAACTATTTCAGGTTTCTTTGGTAGCATATCGATGCGTCTTTCTAGCTCTACAGGATAACAGGATGCAAAATCAACAGTAAGCCATGAGAAATCATCACTCATTTTATAACCATTATTTAGATAGTTATATTTTAGCTGCTCTTCATCCCAGCCTCTATCAATCTGTATAAAACGCTGCCATATCTGTCTTGGTGCCATCTCCATTTCTAGAAAGTAAGTATTCTTTTTTAGGGCATTACACCAGTTTTGTATGAGCATTGTCTTCATACATTTTGGAGGAGCTTGTATTACTACAACCTCACCTGGATACATAGGAAAGTTTTCACCATATAAGCTGCCAAGATTTATTGGCTTCAAATCAGAGTTCAACCAATTTATCATAGCTTCTTCCATATCATTAGCAGACATCATACTTTGAGACTTTTTAGCTTTATATAGTTTGCATGTTGTCTTGCAATGTTTATCCATTACATTATCCTTGCAACCATAACGATAGCCTTTACCATTATGCCCTTGATAACAATCTGTAACTATCTTATCCATTTCAGTTTTATGAAAAGGTTTCTGTTCAGTTGTTACTCTTTGTCTCCAGTCTTCCATAATAAGTCTTACGACATGCTCTGGATATCTCCATCTTAGCCACGCACCAATACGCAAAGCTGTTGCATGTCTACTACCATAGACTGCGCCTTCAAGCATTTGAGATATGCATGGAGCATTTGCAGGGTCTGGATTCATACCTATTTGTTTCTGATAGGTTATGGTTTGTTTCTTTACTTCTCTTTCCATTATATCAAACACAGGGTCACAATGATGCTTTACTGGTTCAATATTACCTCTTGGTTTTACTGCTAGCTCTTTTATATCATCTGCTGATAAAGTATAGAACTCTTCTTCTGTAAGATATATCTTCCACAATTTAGACTTTGTATTCAATGTATTATTAAGCCTAATGATTCTAGTTTTATCTGTTACAGATACATCAGCATAATTAAATATGCCATGCTTTGTTAGTTCGTCTTTTAGTTTAAGATGTAGATTTTTAGAAGGTCTCCAACGAAAAGCTTTGTCAGGTATACCCACATGAAATCCTCTACCACTAAAATATATATTATGAGGAACTTGTTTTTCTTTTAGAAGAGATATTAACTTTGTAGTTTTAGCTTTCGCAGTCAATACATCAACGCCATCAACGTCCAAGAGATATTCACCAGGCATATATATTACGCCATCGTATCCAGAGAAAGTTTGATTTTCTTTTACGTACTCTCTTACATCATCATCATATGCAAACAAAGATATGAAAGTATCTTTAGATACATACTCCCATTTAGATGCTTGATTAGAGTCGTGAAAGTGGTGTCGGTCACTATAACCGAATGCAAATTCTCTTATCATTTTGTCTCCTAGTTTATAAGAGAGCCTCACATATTCCTTTGCCTAACCCAGGCTTTGCGAAGGATTTTTACAAGGACTTATTTACCCTGTTGATATCATTACAGGAGGACCAGTTATTGGCTCTCTTATATTATTTACGTTTTATTAGAATACGTCGTCTACAGATTCTGCGGTAACAGTTTGTTTACGATTGTTTACGTATCTTTCTGTTGACATTTTAAGTCCATCGATTCTCTCTGTAGTTATGTCATCGATTGCATTTTTGAATGGTGTAGCAGGTACCACTTTTTGTGACACTTCTGTGTAGCCATTATCATTTTTATACAAGAATACTTGAAGCTGTTTTCCTGATAAAGCTGCTGGGCTATCATCTATTTTGATAGACAAAGTACCATCATTATCATTTTCTTCAAGTACAGTAGGATTGGAATATCTAAATAAATTAGAGACACTAAACTCTTCTCCGTCTTTATTTTTAGTTTCCCAAACTCTACATTTCAACGTTTCAGGTAAAGAGTTAAACCATAAATCATAATACATTGTACCATTATAGTCTCCTTTCTCAGCCTTACTAATTGTTACTTGCTGCCATCCTGTTGGAAGGCTACCACCACTTGATTGTTTTAGTGTTATCGCCATAACATTACTCCTTGTTTATTGTTTTTAAACTCATTGTCTTGCCGCTTCCAGGCTCACCTATTACTAATATTTTAGCTGAATCCCATCCGCATTTTTTAGCAGCTTTAAATACTAAACTGTAGTCTTGAGGTATCTCATTATCAAGCATATTACTTCTATCTTTTGCATGACAATAATGTTCATCACGACCAGTTACCCATACGTATTCTCTGCCATCTTTCTTTTTATTAACTTTTGTATATAATACAAAGTCAAACCATTTACCAACATCTACTTTTGTAGAGCCTTCGATGTAAGGCATTACTCTCATTACACCGTTTTCTCTGTCCTCTTCATACTTTGAATGACAATTTACTATCAAACTAGCAGGTATTGTGTTTGTAAATGAAAAGAAATTATCAAGAGTATTTTTTAACTTACCCCATTGCTGTAGCTTTAGTGCATCTGCTGGACCTTTTAACTCTCTTGCATATTGTTTAGCCATTTCACTACCTGTATCAATAACCAAACATTCTACATTGGTTCCATCTTTTGCAATTACTTTGCGTTGGTTCTGTTTTATTTTTACTCCATCAATATCAACAGTTGTTTCAACCATTTGTACAGACCATACTTGCTTTATGAATTGTCTGAAACCAGAAAAGTCATTGAAGCTTAGCGGCTGATAGCCAAACATCTGCTTGATTTTATCTCTACTACCAAGGGTTTTGTACCCATTCTCTAAATCCACATAGAGTGTTTTCATGTAAGATATCTCCTATTTTATATGTTATAAAACGCTTATAAATATACAACATTTTTATGAGTTTTCTATGTAATATCTTGCGTGTTTATTACCACTTTTATTACTTATCAATTCAGTTTTAATATCATAACCTCTGTCACGTAAATCTTTTATGATAGCACCTAACCTTATGGTATTGAATTTGCTTGGTGGATAGCAATCAAGTTGTGTAAGTTTGCCACCATTCAATAGATGTCGTAATATTTTACTTGTTTTACTACCTTCTCTCATGAATCCTACTTTACGTAAGCTACCATCTTTATTTACTTTAGCTGGTCGTCCTCTGTATTTTACATGTTCATGTACTGCTTGAGGACCATTAGGTCTACGTTTATTTACTGTCATCTTTTTCTTCTCCTTTAGCATCCATACAACTGGTTGCTGTTTTTTTTACGTGTTTACTTAAAGTATGTTCAAAAGACTCATCTAAATAACCAACGATATCACATGATTCTATTTTATCGTCTAGGCCATCTATCCATAACTCAATGCTATCACCATTATCGTTGCTAGTCATTGATGGAACCTCTTCATATATATTATAGTTATCCAATATATTTCTTAGCTCTTCATAGATTATTTCTTTTAACTCATCTATAGTCATGTTTACTGAATATGTTTTTGCTTCTGTTGTCTCAACTTTCATATATGATTTTACTTTATTAGTCATTATGTTTTCTCCTTGTTATTTTCCAGTCTCCTATTTCAAAGACTCTTGATTTAATTTTATTCAGAACTTCACTTAACTCAAGTTCTCCATCTTCAAATAATTCTTCTTCAGGAACATCTTCCCAAACAAATAACTGCTCTTCTAAATCATCTAATTCTTTTTTAAGTTGTTCATTTTCTTCTTGATATTTATGTAGTAGTACATCGTAACTCATCTTAAAGCCTCCTCTTTATTTTCTACTAATTTAATTTTATATGTATTGGCTACTTTTTTAAGAAGTATAGTCAAATAATATTTTTTATCTGTAGTCATTTCTTCTATAAAACCACTAGACCAAAAATAATCTATAGCATCTAAACATTCTTCTTTGCTCACTTTATTTATCATTTACTCTCTCCTTTACTTTTTTTTTCATTGCCCAGTATGTCCAAGAATCTATTTCATTTTCAGCAACCCATTCTAAATCATTTATATCAGGCGATGTCATCATATCGTAACCTAGCTCAAAACCAGTTTCTTCAAGCCACTCATGTAGATAATCTTTTACTTTACCCATATTTATTTTCCTTCTATTACTTCATCAATATATTCATATGTATGAACTCTACCAAATACTGCTGCCATTTCTCTAAGTAATTTTTTAGCTTGCTTTCTTCCTATGCGTGCAAGTTTACAATACTTATCTAGTCTATGCTCAGGTATTTCTATTGTGTATTCAACTTTTATTTTTATCATATTATCTCCTAAAATTATAGCAGCTCCTGCAACTTTCAGCCAGGCAATGTTTGTAAGGTGAAACAGGGAACCAAAGGAAAGAGGTTCTGTGTGTTTATTTAACGATTTCATAAGCAACTGTGTGCTTACATGAAGTTTTTATGCTGCTGCTAATTCAAATTATAGAAAAGCTTTTTTTTCGTTTAATAGTAGTGCCTCAAGGCTTTATCACTCCTAACAGTAATTTAATACTGCTGACTCGCTGTCGCTTCTTTTAGAGGTTCCTGGAATAAACTTAGTGTAACTTCTCAGGGCTGCCACTAAACTAGTTACATACTTTTCTAATTATAAAACGTGGGCTATTTATTGTCTAGCCCAGGACATTAACAGGCGATGAGTAGGGAGAAGACGTTCCCTTGGAGAGCCTGCCATTAGTAAATCTCCATACCTCCACAATCTTCTAGAAAATTTACAAAACGCTGTACGTTTTCTACTGAAAATGGATAGTTTTTATTAAAGTCTTTATCGCCAAGACTATTTTGTTTTTTACCATATGTGTCTTCATATTCTTTACATCTACCAGAATCTATTTCCTCTTGTAGTATTGATGCTAAAGCAAGACAATCGTCTTCAGAATATTGATTACCGTCATTGTAATGACCGCCTTCCCATTCTTCATAGGTAAATAAGTCTTCAGCTACTGCACGACAATATTCCCATAGTGGTCTCCACCACCATACATTGTTACGAAAGTAAGTACCACAATTAGCATCTTTTTCTGCATCATACTCTTCCCAGTATTTATTTTCTTCTTTCTTGAACTCTTTACTTTCATCTCTTTCATTATAAGGAACAGTATGCCATTTTTTAAGTGTAGGAAATTCATCTATAGTTTTATTTATAGCTGGATTCATTCCATGTATATCAAAACCCATTACTCGTCTCCTTTGTATTTTTCACTTAACTCTTCATAGTTTTCTATGATTTTAAAGTATGTTTTTTTATCTAAGCCAGTTGCCAGTACAGCATCAGGCGTAAACATATTGTACACACCACTATTCTGAACTCTTTTATAAGAATCAAACATCTCTTTAGTTATATTGTCCATCTTTCATCTCCTTGTCTATGATGTATTGTAATTGACCAACTATACTTCTATAGTTCTTTTTCGCCATTACTTTTAATTTTTTATGATAATCTGGATGTATACTTACCATACGAAACTTAACAATTTTACTCATTTACTTTCTCCTTTTGATGTTTACTTTTTAACTGTATTAAATAATCTAAAAAAGGCATGTCGAAAGGATGTGTTGCGCTGTCTGAATGTTCATCACCAGTTAACTCAAATATATACTCTCGCATGTATTCTATCATCCTATCTAAAGTTACCTCTTTTATTTGAATTTTATTTTCTTCACTCACTGTTTCCTCTCCCATCATCAACATATTTTATTGCACGTCCATATTCATCATATGCATCAGGTTCTTCTATTATTGTCTCTTCTGCATGAACTTTTTCTATTTCTTCATGTGAAGCTTCGACTACTAATTCAATATTATATGAAGGGTCTCCATTATCTTTACGTTCAAACTTTATGCCGACAATGTGTTTACCTGTTCTCTTTTCAAACTCTTCAAGCTCTACAAAGATTGCACTACGGAAATAGATACCGCCTTTGCAAGGCCCTTTGTAACCATCTAACCAGTATTCTCTTTTATTTGTCATCATCTTTCATTCTCCTGTTTAATGTATGGGGGCTTGACCCTCGTTAGTAATGGTTGACAAACTTAGCACGTGACGATTACTCGCCTGTCAATACCCCCCAAGTTTTACAATATTATTCTTTCTACAATAAATCTTATTAATGTTGCTGCTATCAATGCAGCCACAAGCATCATAATCATTGCTATCGTCATAAAGTATATATACCTCAAGAACTGCAATTGTTTGAAATTAAAATATATTATGTCTTTTAGCATTACGTCTCCTTATTATGTTTTGTTTTAGTAAACTACCAAATGATTCAAATCTGCAACAACACATTGAACTTGTACCGTCTTCTTCATACTCAACACCATTCAAACAACTACCGCATAGTTTTATCTTGATGTTGTTTATTATCTTGCACATCATCTTTACCTCTCTAATTATATAATACCGTGAACGTAGGAG
>VTLG01014531.1_pt1 | contig 44648 bp, 57 predicted proteins | sample 4694571 | NCBI WGS metagenome assembly VTLG01 (sample SAMN12604809, study PRJNA352737) | marine metagenome | biome: ENVO:00000447; feature: ENVO:00000209|ENVO:00000569|ENVO:01000036; material: ENVO:00002151; isolation source: viral sequences binned using virsorter ...
CTTCTATGGGACCAGCTTCTCCTGCACCAGCTTCTCCTGCACCAGCTTCTCCTGCACCAGTTGCTGCTTCTACAGGTGGTGGAATTTCTTCTCTACCTAGAAAAACTACTCTAGGTGGTCAGGAACATATGCTATCATATATCACTCCTACAGAGGCTAGGATGCTACGTCAACAAGGTGGTGGTGTAACACCTACTGGTGGACAGTATCGTGGTCCTGGTGGGGTTCCTGCTTTTAGAGCGCCTGGAAATCCTGGTGTAGCAGGAGGAGGAACTGGAGCGCCTGGTTCATCAAGTGGTGCAGGTGGTCCTGGAACTGGAACATTTGGTGGATTTGGTGGTGCTGGACTAGGTAGTAATCCTGGGGCACAGGGTATTGCAGGTATTCATGGTGGACATGGGCAAGGTAATGTTGGCTCCACTGGAGTAGGTCAGGGTGGTGGCCAACATGGTGTCCCAGGAGATACTGATTCTCCTCAAACTAAAGCCGAAGTTGCGTTAGCGCCTAAGTCATATGCACCATATGGTGACTCCACCATAGATGCTCTAGATGCTGCTAAAGCTGCTAAAAGAGCAAGAATGTTGGCTAAACATTATAGTTTATTAGCTAAAAATGCTTTTGATCAAAATAGACAAACAGGACAAGATACTGATGGGGATGGTGTACCAGATGCACCTCAATCTTTTAGTCCTTCTCAATTTGGACAAGCTGCATTAAGTAATCCAATGAGTTTAGGTGACGCAGCGGTAGCTTTTGGAAAAATGGCATTAGGGTTTGTTGCTCCTCCATTAGGTTTAGCAATGACTATAGGAGAAGCAATATCTGGTGATGGTAAAATGTCTGGTCTTGCTGGTGTTGCTCAAGCTGCTCTAAGTGGTGATATGTCTTCTTTTAGTCCTGCTCAAACTGGTTTAACTCATTCAATAGGTCAACTTGGTCCAAAAGGAGGAGGAAACCTAAGAAATATTTATGATGCGTCTGCTAAACAATTTAAACAAGATCAAATAAAAAATATTAATCCTATAGTTCAACAGGCTGTTTCTACTCCTGCTATTACAGTAGAAGAACAAGAAACTATATCTCAAGTTCCTACTTCTTTATCAGGAATAGTAGATCGGTATATAGGAACCCCAGTAACTGCTCAAGGTGGTGGAGGAATACAAAACCTTATAAATAGACAAAACCAAAATTATGGGGTTGCTAATCAAGATTCATTTATACCAAATAAAGAGGCTTTTACTCGTCAGGGATTTACTCCTAATAAAGAATTAATGGACAGTAGTTATATGGGTAATATTACACAAGGACATACTGTTCCTATGGGGATGCACAGTGCTCAACAACCTACTAAATCTTTTGATCCCTTTCCTTCGGGAGGACAGATGAATAATGATAATACACAATATGCAAATTTTTCTAAAGCACAATCATTTTACGCAATGCCAAATATGAATAGGGTAACATAATATGCCAATGTATATTAATAGAGATGCTCCTGAAAGCGGTATAGCTTCTTTACTAGCTCTTCAAGGAACTAAAGGAGATACTGAATTAGTTCATATGACTAAGCCAGAAGTTAAACTTCTAGCTAATACTGGTCTTATGTCAATGAATAGAGAAACAGGTTTACCTCAATTTGCAGACGGAGGTAACATTTTACAATCACTTATTCCAATGGTTGCTGCAATAGCTTTTCCTGCCTTACTTGGACCTTCTATAGCACAGACTTTAGGAACTTCTGCTCTTGTTGGTAATGCTATTGCTGGAGGATTAGGAACTACAGTTGGTGGTTTGATAGGAGGAGATGATTTAGATACAGCCCTTATGAAAGGACTAACAAGTGGTGGTATACAGTATGGTGCAGGACACTTCTTCCCTGAAACTTTTGGTTATGGAGCAGACCCTGATGCTGCTTCCTTAGCAGACGCACAGAACAAATTTCATGGAGCAGATACAACTGATTACGTAACAAATGTAGCAGAGTATGCGGATGCTCCTATATCTTATTGGGAAGAGACGGCAGGGCTTTATCCTAAACCTACTTTAGACTATTCTTCTATTCCTCGTGATACTTTTAAAGGTGCTGCACCTGAAGTTCCCGCTGAAACGATTGAAAATTTGTATGGCGCACCTGAAAGCGGTATAGCTAAAGTTCCACAAGGAGTACCAATTAGACGATGGAAGGATGCTCCAAATCTTTTTGCTGATAAATCATATGATGAGCATTTTATAACTCCCCCCTGGAGAGACTGGACTGCTGACCATTGGCAGGGTGCAACTCCTCATGCTGATTCTTATCGTAGCCCAATTAAGCAACTGACTTCAGCAGAAGATATAGGTGAGGCAGTAGTGGATAATACAAGGACTGGTGCAGTTACAGAAACCTCTTGGATGGATAAATTTAAAGATGAATTACCTCAATCTTTTGATGAGTTTGGAGAAAGAGTTTGGAATCCTCGAACAATGGCTTCTGCTTTAGGGGGTGTAGGTGCAAATCTTCTTATACCACCAGATCCTGAAGAAGTTCCCCGTCCAAAAGGACCAGATCCTTATGTTCTTAGAAAACGTGATTATAAATATAAACGAAAAGATCCTAGTTGGATGGAGGGTTTAACTACTGAAGAAATACTTGAAGCATATGAACAAGGTGGAATAGATCGTAGATTTTATGAAGAACCTAGTCATGGAGAAGGAGTATTTCCATTAGTAGATGCTCAGTCAGGTGGTGGAATAGAAGATTTAATAAAGATGTCCGAAACGGTAGGTGTTCAAGAAACTCCATTTGAAGGAAAAATACCTGGACAAGGACACGGGATGCAGGATAATGTTGTTATGCCTATTCTTCAAAGAGGAGGTATTGCAGCAGTAAGTCCAGATGAATATGTAGTTCCTGCTGATGTTATGGCTATGATAGGTAATGGTAGTGCTGATGCAGGAGCAGAACAGATGGATGATTTTATAGCTGATTTTCGAACAGTAAAATATGGACGGCCTGAACAGCCCCCACAAATAAATGGAAGAGGAGCATTACAGTCATTAATGAAATGAAATGTACACAGGTAACTCCAGAAACTCTAGATGTATTTTGGGAACAAATTAAACCTTTATTAGAAAAAGTAGTTCCAACAACCTACGAAAGAGAATCTATAGAGTCAATAAAAGAAAAAATTAAAAATAAAAATATACTATTATGGATAATATGGGACAATATTAATGACATAAAAGCAGTTGTTGCAACTAAAATTATTAAGTATTCTCATAAGAAAGTTTGTTGGTGGGGTTTTATGGCAGCAAAAGATAATAAAATTAAAGATTGGTTTTTAGTTATGGTTGATACTTTAACACAATATTCTAAAGAATGTAATTGTAATTCAATTGAATTTGTTGGAAGAAAAGGATGGTTCAAACAATTTCAAAAAACTAATATTAAATTACAGAATATTGGGACAATATATGAAGGGATTTTAAAATGAGTTTTATAGGTGATTTGTTTGGTGGGGGTAGTAAATCAACACCACAGCCAGCTACAGTTCAAACAGTAAGTCAAACTTCTGAGTTTCCGTCAGAGGTTAAACCTTTTATTACAGATGTTTTAGAAAAAGCTAAAGCACAGCAAGAAGGTAGAGAGTTTGAACTTTTTGAAGGGCCACGTATTGCTCCTTTTAGTGATGAAGAACAGGCTGCTTTTACTGGTACACAACAACTAGCAGATGCTGGATTATCATCTTATCCTGGTTTAGCTTCATCAGCTTTTTATGCACAACAAGCTCAAGATGCAGCCGAACAAGGTATAAAACAGTTTGGTGAAGCAGATGCTGAACGATTAATGAATCCATTTCAACAACAAGTTATAGATATTGAAAAAGATGAATTAAGAAGACAGTTTGAAGGAACTACTCTTCCTCAAATAGCTGCACAGGCAGCAGGTGCTGGATCATATGGTGGAAGTAGACAAGCTATTCTTGAAGCAGAGGCCCAAAGAAACTTACAACAACAATTAGGAGATGTACAGGCTAGAGGTTTAAGAGATGCATATGATGTAGCTGCTAGACAGTTTGAAGCTGAGAGAGCTAGACAAGCCCAAGGTGCAGGACAATTTGCAGGATTTGCCCAACAATTTCCTAGTCAAGCTTTTAGAGAATTAGGTGCTGTACAAGCTATTGGTGAGCAAAAGAAAGATAGAGAGCAACGTGCTTTAGATATTGCCCTTTCTGATTTCTTAACTGAACAAGAATTTCCAACAAGACAACTTCAGGAATATCAGTCTTTAATTAGAGGATTTCCTATGTCACCTAATGTATTTAAGCAAAATGTTACTTCAATACCTTCAGTTCCACTTTCTCAACAATTATTAGGTCTTACGGCAGCAGGTGCTGGTTTGGCTGGACAATTTGGTGCATTTAGAAAATCAGGTGGACAGATTAAAGGAGGGCTTAGTTCTTTAGAAACACATCAAAATAATGTACCTCGCCCACAATCTCGACCTAAAGTATTAGGAGATATGTCAGTTAAGGATATGGTGTTTGCAATTAGAGGTGGGGAGTTTCCTAGTACATTAATAGAACAAGCAGATAGATACTTAGAGACTATACCTGGATTTGAGGATGAAAGAAGTAGAACTTCAGTAGCCAAAGCAAGTGCTATAAGAGACATGCTAAAGGCAGATCAACTAGATCCTAATCAAAGAATAGCACAAGATAAAGTAGATACTTCAGAGGCTATTCCCCCACCAGCGGCAGCTATTCCCCCACCAGCGGCAGCTATACTACCTACAACTAGTGGGGGAACAGCCTCTGGAACAGACTCACATACAACAAGACCAAAAGCAAAAAGTAGTGGCAGAAGAGACGTAGTAATAGCACAAAAAGGAAATAAAGGAAATTTTATAGATTTACTAAGTAGCCAAGCCACAGAACATCAAAATATTTTAAAGCAGCTTAGAGATGCCCAAAAAGATTATTTGACAGAAAGTGAAGAAACTTTGGCATTACGTAAGATGCTTGATACTAGGCAAAGAGCTTTACCTGAAGAACTTAGATCTGATAAAGAACGTGCCAAAGAAGATTATACTCAAAGTTTATATAGAGCCTTAACTTCTGGAGGTCTTGAGTTAATGTCTAAGCATGATCCAGGTGCAGGAGGTATGTTAGGACAAGCTGCTGCTGCGGCACAAAGGGCTGATGTAGTAGGTACAATGGGTGAGGCTTATACAACAAAAACAGATAAGATTGAAGCATTAGAAAAAAGAAAAGATGATCTTGAGTTGAAGTATGCTGAAGTTTCCGCACAACTTGCCGATGCTCCTAAAGAAAAGAAATTTGCATATGAAAAAGCTCTTGCTGATTTGCAAGTTGAACTTGCAGATTCTAGGTCTGAATTGGCTTCGGCTATTGCAGAAGCTAGCACAATAAACCTTATAGGTACAGCCGCTAAACCTATCGAACTCTTAGCGACTGTTATAGATAAGACTGGATTTGGTCCAACGAGTGTTCATCCTGATGCGAAGGGAAAATTTCTTCAGGCTGCCGAATGGCGAAAAGACGATTATGCCCAAGCAATAGGTCCAGGAGGAACTTATGATAGGTCTGAAGAAGCACGAGAGATGCAAAGAGTAATGTCTGATGCTATGGAAAAAATTATAACGTTTGCTGGTGCAAATAACCTTGGAAATTTAACAAAGACTCTACAAGCTTTAACTGCTAAAAATATTTATGACCTTGGAACTGTTGATAATCTAACTGTAAAAGAAATATTGTCAGATAATGCAATAGAAGGTGCGGCTAAGTCAGAAACTGGAGGGTCAGATCAGGCAGGTGATGGAGAAGCAGCGGCTAAGGTAGTAGATCCGTTAACCGAACTCCCCGACTTTCTAGCACAACCACCAGGTAGTGGATAATAGGTTGGAGAATAGATAAATGGTTTTAGATGTACATACACAAACCTTTCATGATGCTAGAAACGATATTTTAGATTTAAAATCTAAAGGTGCTTTAAATAAAGAAACCTTTAATAATTATATGAAATTAAAGGGAATTGATCCTCAAGATTTTGTAAATGCGAATGAAACATTTGTAGGTATAAAAAAGAAAACTCCTGATTATGACTTTACTCCTGGTCATGTTCCTGGTAGAGTTACAGGTCGTGCTATAGGAGAAACAGCAAGTGGTTTAGAATGGTTATATGATAATACATTAGGTCATATTATTCCTGATGAATGGGTGGAAAGTGGTGATAAATGGATTAATAAACAAATAGGAAAAGAAGGACAAAAAACTCTTCAGGGTTTAGTTGATCCTTATCACGGAGAAGGTGTAGGTGCTGTAGCAGAAGAAATGGGAGGACATATACTTTCTTATATTATGCCTTTTAAAGCAGCAACAAAAATAGGTAAGGCAGCAGCTTTTGGTCCTACTGCTTTTCTTAATCCTGTTCTACAAACAAAAGTACGTAAAGCTTTAAGTACTAAACCAACTAAACTTTTAGGTTATGGAACTGCTGGTGTTGCTACAGAAGCAATGTTTTCTGATCCAAGAACTGAAGCAGTTTATAAAATTATGGAAGAAGAAGATGGTAATAAGATTATGGAAAGATTATCGGAAGACCCTGATGATATTTTAGCTCAAGCTGACCTTGATCTTTTACTTGAGTCTTTGGGATTTGAGGCTGGTATAGCTGGAGTTACTTTAGGTCTTATTCCTATATGGAGAAAATTAAAGAAAAGCGGAGCTTTAAAACAAATAAGAACACCTATTTCTCAGTTTGTAGGTAGGTGGGGTACGTCTACTCGTGGTACAGATAGAGATATGATAGGTTTGGAAATGGCACGTAATACTGCTGGAGAAAGAGCTATCAATAGAGCTTATGGTGTTTCAAATGATATTAAAAAAATGTTTAAGTCTGCTTTTGGTAAAACCAATACACCACAAAATCAAGAAAGAATAGAAGCTATTAATAAGTTTCTTGGAAAGAAGTTTTCTTTAGATGCAAGACAAAAACAAGAACTAATGGCATATAGAGATAAACTTTTAAAAGAAGGATACGTTACTAAAGACGGAGAAAAAATTTCTTTTGAACCTGAAATAAAAAGAAAATTAGAGGAACGATATACTATAAAAGAAACTGATCCTGATCATCCTCAAGGTACAGATAGAATATTTGGTGATTTAAAGGAAGATTTTTCTGGTGAAGAAATTGTAGAAGGATTAACAAATCAAAAAACTTTAGATAAACTAATGCTTAAAGAAAAAGCTAGACTAAAAGAACAAGCAGCTTTAAGAGAATTAGAATATTTAGGTTTTAAACCAGACCTTATAGATAAAGTAAAAAGCATGAGAAAGGATATGGATGATTTGTCTGAAGGTTTAGGGGATAAGGTTGTATCTTCAGACTTAGCAGCAACCTTTGATGCTAATCTTGGGTCATATGTTACAAGAACATATCTTAATTTTATTGATCCTAAATATAACAGAAAAATTAAAAAGAGTCTAGAGAATTATATAAGAGGAAATAAGAATAAAGATTCGGAAGTTGAAAATATAATACAAGAGGCTGCTCGTAGTATTAAAACAAACAATCCTAATATGAGCAGAGAAGAAATAGGACAAGAATTATTTGAAATTGTTAATCAATCTTATAATAGAGGTGGTCGATCTGGAGTTGCTGACGCTTTAATGAGGTATTCAGGACACTCACAGACTGGAACAACTAGAGCAAAACTATTTCATAGAAGATTAAATGATCCATCAATACGAAAGTTACTAGGAGAAGTAGACGATCCTTTTGAAAATTATATGAATACAATGGTACATCTATCTAAGATGGATGCACAAGCTAATTTTACAAAAGATGTTACAGACCTTCTTATTAAGAAAGGTTTATATACATCAGGTCAACAGTCTGCTGTAAGACATGGTACAAGTGGTTTACCTAAAGGTGAAGCTGGTAAACATGGAATGATATTTGGAAAAGGTATGATGAATACTTTTGATGATGTCAACAAAATTATTTTTGGTGAAACAAAAACATTAAAAGAAGGACAAGGTATTAAAGGACGAAACTTTGATAAACTTAATAAACATATTAAAGAAGCTGTAGCTAATGATTATATGAGAAGATGGCGTGAAAGTGGTGATAAAGGATTTATCAAGAAAGCTAACGAAGTTTTAGATGGTGCAGAAGTTTATATTCCAGATAACTACGGTAAGTTTATAGAAGATAGTTTTAAACCTGCTAATACTAATAATTTTCTTTCAATGTGGGCTGGAACAAAAAGCTGGACACAACAAGCTAAGACTGTATTTCATCCTACCACACATTCAGTAAATATAATGGGTAATATATCTATATTAGCTGCTAATGGTATTGTGCCTATAGGAGAAGCACTTCCTGCTGCAATGAACTCAGCTAAACGATTAGCAGGAGTTTCTAATGAAAGATTTGCAGAGAAATGGAATGACTATACTCGACTAGGGTTAGTAGGAAGCAGAGTTGATCTTGGTTTAATACAAGATAATTTAAGAACCTTTTCTAAAAAAAGCGAACAAGCTTTTACAGAAGAACTTTCTAAAAGAAAAGGTTTAAGAAATATATTTAAGAAGACTCGTGATCTTTATCAGATGGAAGATGACATATTTAAAATCATGCACTATGAGCATACTTTAAAAAAGATGAAGAAGGCTTATCCAAATGAATCTTTTGAAAGAGTAAAAGAACTTGCTGCACAAAGAACTAGAGACTTAATGCCTAACTATAATCTTGTTCCTAAAATGTGGAAAAGTTTAAGATATGCACCAGTTGGAGACTTTGCAGCCTTTCCTGCTGAAATGACACGTATAAGTAAAAACTTAGTTAAATATACTATTGATGATTTTTTAAGTGACAATAAAGAACTTAGAAAAGGAGCAGCAAGAAGGCTTGCAGGAATTACTACTGTAGGATTAACTCCATATATTCTACAAAAGATGAGTGCTGCTGATCATGGAATTACAAGTGAACAAGAAAATGCAGTAATTGAAAAACATATCCCTAGTTATTATCAAGATACAGGGCGTGTATATACATCAGGTATTAATTTAGATTCAAAGGATGATTTAACAGTTGAGTTTATTCCTATGGGTGCTTTAGATCCCTTCGAATATTTAAAGACTACAGCAAAAGGATTATATAGAGCTATATTAAGTGATGATATTTCTAGTGATGAACAAGATAAAATAGTATTTCAGACAATGGAGAAGTTAGCTAATCCTTTTGTTGGTAGTTCAATGCTAACAGATGCTATTGTTAATGCTATGACAGGGAGAGATAAAAAATACCCAGTGGGTAGTCTTGCAGAAGGAACACAACATTGGGTTGATACAGCTTTAGGTATTGATTCATTAGGAATAGCAGGTGCTGAATTAACTGAGGTTATGAAGCCAGGATTTTTAAATTTTTTAGAAAGAAAAGTACAATATGCAAGAGCAATGGCTGCTCAAGATAAAAGGCAAAGAGGTCTTTCTCCTCTTGTTTATTTAGAAGGACTTGATCCGTTTGGAATTATACCTAAAGCTCCTGCTGAAGGTGGTGGAGACATGGATATTACAGGTCATGAATTAACTGAACGGGGAATTATTACAACTCCTGATGCTACAGAGTTAGGTGGTTTGTTTGGTATACGTCCTGTAAAAATGGATTTAACTACAGGTTACGGTTATCAAGTTTTTTCAGCCGCTAATAAACAAAAAACAGGACGAGATAAATTTACTGAAGAGGCTACTAAAGATAATTTAATAAGAAACGATATTCCTACTGTAGTAGAAAGTTATAAAGATTCAATAACAGATGCTATAGATGCTCATAATACTGTGGATGATGTTCTTCAATCATTACGAATAGCAGGATTTGATGAAAAAACTATAGATGTAATATTACAACGTGCTTTAACTAAACGTGGTGATGAAGAAGATATAACTACGCTTGAAAATAATTTAATTACGGGAGCTAGAAATAATACTTTAATCCCTTCTAGTATTTCAGATACTGTATGGAACTCAAGGACTCTAAGAGAAGGTGATCTGAGGGGATACGATATGGGGTGGCTAAGACACTTACTAGAAAAATTATCATCTTATAATACTTCTATTAGTGGTAGACCCTTTAAAGAATAGGAGTAAGATAATTATGGATGACCCAACTATGCTGTGGAACCTTGTGCTTACGTTAGCTGGAGGAGGATTTATGTGGTGGATAAGAGGCGTAAGCCAACAGATTAATGAGGCCAAGCGTAGATTGGCAGACACTAGAGAAGAGCTTGCAAAGAATTATGCTACTCGTAGAGAAACAGAAGAAGATGTTCTAAAGATCATGGCAAGGTTTGACAAGCTTGAAGATAAGATGGATACATTTATAGAAAGGATGTTGTCTAGATGAGTGAGTGGGAGTTTTTCAGTGAGAAAGAACTGGCCTGTAAAGGAACAGATGAATGTGAAATGGATGAACAATTTATGGAAAAGCTTGTAAAGCTACGAAAGAAGTTTAATAAACCAATGATTATAAGTTCTGGTTATAGAAGTCTAGCTCATAACAGTGCCATTAACGGGGCAAGGCATTCTCCCCATTTGTTTGGTAAGGCAGTAGATGTTTTATGTTATGGTAAGGATGCTTATACACTGATTGGTATGGCTATGCAAGAAGGGATGACTGGAATAGGAGTTCAACAAAGGGGAAACTACGAGAGTCGCTTTATCCATATAGACGATATGCCTAAAAGTAAATCCCACCACCGTCCCTGGGTATGGTCATATAAATGATTGAGATAACTCCAGAGGCTAACGAACATTTATCTAGTATCGTGAGTTCTTCCAAAGATTGCGAAGGTGTGTTGTTGTCCGTAAAAGGTGGAGGGTGTGCAGGATTTTCTTACGAATGGTCCTTACTAGACGATTCAGATAATAAGGAAAAATATGAAACAATAACTCTAAAAACTGGTACACTTTTTATTGATCCTCTTGCTATGATGTATGTAATAGGTTCTGTTATAAACTATTCTAAAGATGTTTTTGGTGCAATTTTAAAACTTGAAAATCCAAATGTACAATCTCAATGTGGGTGTGGTGAAAGCTTTAGTATTTAATCAAACACACAAGTCTTTAAAATTTCTTCCACTTCATCCTTCCCTATAATCTCCATAAATTTAACAATCTCTTCTTTAAGTTCTTTCTTATCCAATTCTTTTTCCGTGTCTCCTTTGGAGCCTCGTATTCTGGATAACAATTCAAGAGCTTTAATAGCACTATTCGTGTGTCCATTTGCTTTAGCAAAGGTATATTGATTTTCAATCTCATCTACTACATCTATATTTGTTTCAAGTTCTTTTTCTAAATCCTCAATTCGTTCTGCAATCTCAGGATTATTTATAAGTCTATATCCCTGATTAGCAGCAGACCTATCCGAGTACCCAGCAGCTTTAGCAGCTTCGGTAGCATTTCTATGGATAATGTACGATTGAGCAAATTTTTCCTGCTTTTCATTCAACATTAGCTAATTCCTAAAAAAATATGCCCCTTAGAGCGCCATACAGAGCGATCTAAGGGTATATGTATGTCCAGATACCTGAGAATATTAATTCTTCTGTATGAAGCTCTACGAGCCTTCACAAGGATTTTTAATTTTTCATGTTGTTTCTAGCTTTACCTTGGAACTTTTCTGCTGTACGCATACCGCCAAGTCCTAGAAGAGCTAGAGTTAAGGGAAGAAGTCCTTCAGTAGGGATGAGTGGCAACCCTATTTCATAATCTGTTACATTGATCACCCATACTGCGACAGGCTGAAGAACGAACTGCCATGCCAAACCAAAACAACAGACCCACATAATAGCAGGTCTTGCTCCTGCAACAAAGATGCTGGCGTGTTTAGCTTGTTCCATATTGACTTGTATTTGAGCAAGGTTTGCATCTTGTACACTTTTCTTTAGCTCATGGTTTAGCTTAGTCTTTAAGTCTTTGTCCTCAATAAATTTATCAAGAACATTATCTACTACACCTGCAACTGTTTCTACAATTCCTAGCATTATGTATCTCCTATATTGAGTATTTGTTCATATGTTTGTTTTTGTTGAGAAGAAGATTTATTCCATAAAGCAGAAACTAAAGTTCCTTCCCCATGAAATTCTAAATCCAGGTCTACATCATCTCTTTCAAATAACTTTTCACAATCCTGTGCCATAGCTAGAAGCTCACCAGTAGTCCAGAAGGGTTTGTTATCTACCGATACTTGCATATATTTAGGTGCGCCTTCTTCACCCAAATCCTTTTTATCTTCTTCAGGTGGTTCTGGAACATTACAATCGAAACCAAAGAGATGGAACCTTCTAAAGCCTAGTGTATGCATGATACCTATAGTTCTCATGGCTGCACAAGTTCCACCTGTAATAAGAGTAGCACCATCTCTAATACCTAAATCTTTTTCTACTATTACTTTAGCTGATTTACCTGTACTGTTAGCTTCCTTCTGTGCTTCTATATTCTTTTGAAGTGATTGGCTATAAGCGTGCCAACCAATAATTTTAGCTTTTCTTTCAATAAGGTGGCGTGTCACAGAAGGCTCTGTCATTGAAGCAACAAAAAATAAAGTATGTTTATTAATTGTTTTAAATAAAGTACGTCTTACTATACCATGTGTACTTATACCATCCAATGATCTAGGATCAAGAATGGTGCATCCCCAAGGTTGGAAGCCGTGGTTAAGAAGAGCAGGATAAGAATGTTTAACACACATGATACGTGGTGTATTCCCTTTAGAATACTCTTCGTTCATTATATCATCAAGCTTTTTCCAATCGGTACTAGGTCCACCAGATACTACAATCCCTACATCTGTAGTAGTTCTTGCCTTATCTACCCAATGTTTAGGATTAATTAACTTCATATTCTCTCTTACATTACCTAGAATATCTTCCTTTGGAACACAGTCTTTTGGATTAACTATAATAGGAACCTGTAACAATTCTTTAGGAAGAGCATTTATGTTGCCATTGTTTATTACGACAGCTAGATGACATCTTCCACCACCTGTTACCTCATCTTCTGATGGCAGAATATATTTCTTGGTAGCCTCAAACTTTTCTAAAGTTTTAACAGGAGTAAGATATTTTTTAGGAGGTAGTTTCTTCTCCTGATCTGGGGTAAAGACTTTATCAAAGATAAGAAAAGGAATATGTTTTAGTTTTTCAAACGCATCAGTAAAATCTTCTGGTTCATCAAAACCTCCTATGAAAGCATAGTCTGCATCTTCAACCAACTTCTGATCTATAGTACCTTTTATAAATTTAAAATTAAACTTTAATCCTCTTTTCTTTCTATCTTCTTTATACTTTGTAAATAGTTCAATAGTCTTATTATAATTAACAGATTTAAAATCATTAAATAAAATATATGTTACTGATTTATGTTTTTCTAAAGCTTTGGTACAACTTCCTATAGCTCTTTGACTATCCCATTCCCCCACCTCTACTATCTTTTTGGGACCATAATGCTTTATAATTTCTCCTAGTTTTTTATAACGCATATTACTTCTAGGAGCAGGATTACCATATTCAGAATGTTTCCTTTCTCCTTTCTGGTGAATCATTATATTTCCCAGGAAAGAAGAATCAAAAGCTTGAGGACCACTTAGATGACTGACAATGGTATCTAGATGGCCTGTAAGGTCAATCACCTTTAATCCATGCGCCCTATACAGATTAATAAGACGAGAAATAATAAAGCCATCATGCCACTCTCTATAGGTTGTAACCTCATTAGACATATAGAAGCCTCTCAAGTCTCCTAGAATATCAAGAGGTGGTCTAAGGTTTAGATTAAAAGCCATGAAAGAAGTTTCAGCAAACTCAAAGTTCTTCCTATCCATATATACCAATTCAGCTTTGGGATTTAGATGTGGAGTAAATGTTTTTTCAGTAATAGGTTTTACTGTATAGGTATCTGCATCTAACCATACAAGCCATCCAGCTTGTTTGGATTCCTCTGCCATTTCAAATGCTAGTTCAGTTAGACCAAAAACTTTATGGCAAAACTTTACTGCATCTACCCTCCAGTTATAAGGTACTTTTCCACCCATTGTGCCATCATGTTCTTTGTGTTCTTCTCTAAACTCATGAAGGTCTTGAATATCATTTAGGTTCCTGTAGGTTATATTATCACTTTCAGGATAATCATAATCTGATATATCGAAATCATGATAAAAGGCTGTCAGGTGTAAGCCCTCTCCCCAATTCTCCTTAACTCCTTCCAGCATTTTTCTGGCATAAGTACAATATCCTTCCTCAGAAAACGAGGTTATAAAATTAATCATCATTACTCCACTTAGATAAAATTAAATATTTCCAGCTTATAGGAAAATGTTCAGCAGCTAAATTAGATATCTGCTGTGCAATAAGCTGAGTTTCTTTTTGTGAGCTATCAGCTAGTCTTAAATTAGAAGCTCTAGCAAAAGCTGCTAAACTACCAGACCAATACCATTCTGTCATTAAGGATAAGGGAAGAATCATTCTCGCCATTTCTGGAGCTACACCCTCATCCAATAAATTATTATATGTTTCTGTTACATATTTCATAGTTCCAGATATATCATATTTTATTTCTTCATTACTACTTCCTTGCTTCTTATCGTCTGCTTTCTTTCTCCATACTGAAGGTATATAAAACTGAGGTTCAGTATCTACATACCTCCTACTTATTTCATTCCATGCTAATCCTACCTGATGTTTAGCTAACTGTCGAGCTACAAAAATAGGAGCTTTAACATGGAACTGTAAAAAACAATGGGAAAAGGGCGACCAATGATTGTTACTAGCTAAATATTTAATTAGCTTTTCATCTTCATTTTCTCTAAATTGATCTACCCTTTTCCCGAATGAAACCCTGGCGGAGTTTACAACTGTTGTATCGTCCCCCATCTTATCAACCAAGGATACAGAAAGAGTCAACTCATCACCTCTTCCATTTGAACTTCCTTAAACATTTGAACCCACTCATCTACATAAGTTTGCTCTATATTTCTTTTAGAAGTCCATGAGGAAAAGGCTGGTCCACCTGTAGTAAAGTGGACATTAGATGGTTCAATTGTTTCTGGTGAATGTCCATCTAGCCAGTTCCATTTCTGAGGAATTTTCCCAATAGGAGTTGATGTATAGTCTTCCATCCATTTAAAATTATGTAACCACCATCCTGTTTTAGTATTAACATCTCCTACTGTAAGATTTCTATGTACTCCGTGATCACAATTCCATAGCATAAAGCTGGACCAATTCTTTTTAGAATAAGCTTCTTGTAATTTACTATCCATCTTCATAGATTCTTTAGGTACGTAGTTATGATGGACACACCAGAGGGGTGTTTGAAAATCTTTTTCAGCTAGATCAAAAACTTCTTTAATGTCTGCTCTGACAAACATATCACAGTCCATATACAGAGCCAGTCCCTCATATTGATTAAGCATAGGAATAAGGAATCTGGTAAAACTAAAGTCAGTAGAGAAGGGTTTCTCGTCTAGATAATCAAACTTTTGGAGTTCATAATTAGCATGTTCTTTAACAGTAAATCCTCTCCAATACATCCCCATCATTCTTAATCTATCTTCATAGAGAGGAATAATATTATATGTTTCTTTTGTATTTCGTTTAATAGATTCCACTAGAACATCAAAGTATGCCTGTTCTCTTTTATCATATCCTATATAAATAGTATTTAATCTATTCATGTTATCTCCTTTAAATTTGAGGGGGTGAAGATAGGAGCTTGAAATCTTCACCCCCTCATAAAGCCTTAACTGTTGTCAATATTGATGGGGATCAGCTTTGGCTTTTGTTCCTCTGGAATTGCTATATTAATATTAACTTCTAGCAAACCGTTTTTTAACGAAGCTTCGGTAACTTCGGCACCTTCAACCAGAGGAAAAACTTTCTTAAACTTTCTTGTAGCTATACCTTTAAAAACATACTCTCCTTCAGGTTGGGTATTACCCCTAATGGTTAATACATTTTCTTTTTGCTCAACAGATATGTCTGTATCCTGAAATCCTGCTAAGGCCATAACAATTTTCCAGTTAGTTTCTGATTGTTTAACAATATCATATGGTGGATAATTATCTTGGAAAGCTTTGAATGACCCTTCAGTATCCATAAGGGTATCAACCATTCGATCAAACCCTATAGAGTGTTTCCAATATCCCTTCCAAAATTCAGGGGCAATCTGTCTTGTGTGCATAAGCATATTCATAATATTCTCCTTTGTTAGCGAGTTAAAACTTGAAGCCCATTATGGCACTTCAATAAGATTGTCTCATACTTTTTATATAAAGTCAAGGACTTTTTTATATATCTACTAATTCACACACTCCTGCTGTGCAAGCAAGCTCCTGTGTTCCTTTTGTAGTATCTTCCTTTTCCCATTCTGGCAGTCTAGACCAGTCAATATTAGTAGGAAATTCCTGCATATATTTAGTATATTCTTTCTTAGTTATGTCCTGATAAGGAGCTTGTTTATAGGTGTGATCGGTATAGGGAAGGAAGGATACACCCGATAGGTATTCAAAGTTAGACCAACACCAGGAACCTACCTCTATCCATTCATGTTCCTTAACAGAAATTGTTACAGATGGTTTATGTTCACACCATTTTTCTGCATACATTTTCCAAAACTCTAATTGTTCAATAGCTCCTTGATCGTTTCTATGTATAGCATGATCAGGAGATTTCATAGGGAATGAGAAGACTACTGTATTATCAGGACGCATTTGATCAGGCTCATTAGGTATCCCTGCCTCTACCATGAATTGAGTCAGTGGGTCTTTAACATCCCCTCTCACTGTCCTAAGATAATAAGGAGCATGTCTTGCATGGATACCAGAAGAGCTATCGACTAGTTGGCTTACTGTACCAGAAGGTTTAACACAGGTTACTGCTGTAGATTGAGGAATATTTAATTTCTTAGACCATTCTTTATTAACTTCAATAGCATATTCTTTTAAAGCAGCTAATAGACTATCTACTCTAACCTCATTAGAGGATTTATTAATAAGTTTACAATCCATAATACCTGTTAAGGATACACCAAGGAGTCTCTCTTCTTCTGTGTTATTCTGCCATCTCTTTCTTAGGTATCCAAAATTTGTCATTGTGGCTTGGATAGTTCCAAGAATTGTTGCCATTCTGATTTTCTTTTTAAGACTGGCTCTAGTATCATCTGCTCTACAAACTACTTCTGTTAAATTACAGAACTGATTAGGACGTAGTATAATTTCAGAGCAGGGATTTGTACCAAACTCTACATCCCATTCTCTTCTGCCACTACTCTTTGCTTTCATTTTGGCAGACTGTCTGTTAAAGATTCCCCTCTCTCCTGATTTACTTTCGTAAAGAGAAGACCACTCCTTCATAAAGGTAGCTGTCTCTGGTAGATCAGCATATACAGCAGAGTTATTAGCTAGTGATCGTTCTGGATTTGTTTCCCACCACTGTCCTTTCTTGGCTGAACGTAACCTATCGTCAGATAGATTAGATAGAGAGATGAGTGCTGACCTTCTTACACCACCTACTACAACTACCTCACCTGTCTTACAGACAATATCATGACACTCTAAGGAAGTAAGTTTTCTTCCTCTAGCTTCTTGAAACTTCTTAATAGTAAATTTAAAAAGATCATGGAGGGGTTCTGGTCCTGATGCTCTTCCTCCAAAGACATTCAGCCTAGAACCTGCTGGCCTCACCTTATCCATATTTATTTGCGGTATTCTGCCAGAGTATAGATAGGATATTAAATCCTTAAAGGCTCTAGCCCATCCTTCTTTAGAATCTGCTACACTGATAACGTCATCAGTCTCTTCCATGTCTGTATAGGGAATGGTTGGTAGGTTATTTACATACTGTCTTTCTACAGAAAAGCCTACACCTGTACCATTCATAAGAATATATAACACCTCATCAAAGGATCGAGGACTATCTATTGGTATATAGGAACAGTTATATCCTGCAATATTTTCTCTTGCTAATGCAGGGCCAGCAGCCATCATAGCTCTCATACTTGGCATAACTTCTAATGAAGATATACTTCTGTAAAGTTCTTTCCAGATATCAGAGTCTTCTTCTTTAAAAAATATTTCTAAATTATTTTCTATATGGTATTTAAAATAATTTACTAGCCTTGAAATAGTTTCTTCCCAAGTTTCTCTCCTATTGTCTTCTTCTAACCAACGTGAGTAGCGAGACAAATGTATGAATGTCTGATAGTCTGTAGGTAATTTCATAATGCCTTTGCTCCTTTATTTATTGGTTGTTTCCCCATAGACCAGTTCTAAAATAAGTTCAGCATAGTGAATAACCTTTTTAATATCAGCCGAACCTTCACCTTTTGTCCTATGCCTTGTAATATACTTTACAATATTACCTTCCAAAAAGTCAAGGTTATTTTTAACAATATATTCTACAGGCTGAATCTCACAGTTTTTATAATGAGTTCCTGAAACCTGTTTAGATAATGGATTATCTTCTTTCATTTTATATAATCGCTCCTCTTTTAAATAACGTACACAATACTCATCCCATGATTCATGGGGCTGTCTATCAAGATAAGAGAGCATTAATTCTTTTCCTTATAAAAGTTATTTCTTTTGAATGTATAATTTTATATGCAAATGTTCTAGTATAATTAGGATTAAGACCTGCCATATCACAAACATATTCAAAATCAGATAAGCTTACTGATGTAGAAGTAAAGAACCAAGAAGATGCTTGTGATTGAATAACAGATGATTCAGATACAGAACATACTGATGTTGAATTAGTAGCATCTAAAAGTGCTTGGAGTATAACTGCAAGATAAAGATTTCTTTCTGGCTCCCCTTCTTTAAGGGTTTGCCTAAATTGAAATATTTCATAATTAACATCTACTGACCAATCATGTGTTAATAATTCATCAGTTTCCTCCTCTAATATTTCTAATTCATTTTCTTCTTCCATTTAACCACTCATCAGGTATGCCATCCTTCCTTCTGCAATATAGAAAATTATGTTTCTCACACCATTTTCCATAAGTCATCTTACCATTCTTATACAGCTTGCTGTTAGGATTGTCAAATATAAATCGTATGTCTAAGTCTGGTTTCTGTTCTTGAATAAATAAGTGTTTCTTTCTATCTTCTAACACAAACCGTCCTTTAACTTCTAAAATAATCCCATTAGGTAAAATAAAGTCTGGTATATAGGTCTTATATTCTAACCATGTATAATTAATTTTATCTTCTTCATAACGAACTTTTATAGCTAAGTCTGTAAGATAATTATAAACTATCTCTTCTGATTTAGATCGAAACTTTCCTCTTTTTTTATGTTTAGCCATTTGAAACTAACAGAGGAACCAACATAATATCTTTGTTAGGGGGTACTAACCCCTCATTAACTATAACTGCTAGGTGGGTAATACCTCCATCTTTAACTGGATCATTAGAGGGGAATATCCATTTAGCTTTATCAAGTATATTATCAACCACTACATTAGTCCCAAGATGGGATACCTCTGGTATTCCTCCAGTATGGTCTTCACTAAAGTAATCATCAAATACAATTACCTTAGAAGTAATGGACTTAGCATAATCATTCTGAACTGTTTCAATGGAGTGACCTCCATCTAGAAATGCAAAATCTACAGAATGATCATCCATTACCTGATTGGTATCTCCCTTAATAAGTGAATAAGTAAATCTATAGTCATATTTTTCTTGTAGTTTTCTAAACTTATTAGATACTTCAGTATAAATCTGCCTTGATTTACTATTAAATTCTTTTTTATCTATTAGGTTATCTCCATCTTCAAACAAATCATATCCTATATAATGAACAGGAGAATTGTGAGAGCTTAAAGCTGCTTCAGACATTTGTATACCATGCTCTCCATTCCAACAACCTACTTCCAATAATGTAAAAGGTTTATAAAACTTTACTAATTCCATTAATTGAAAATATCTTAAAGGAGGTATATTAATATTTTTAGTTTCTTTCATAAGGATTTACCTCTTCAATGTTAGGTGTTTTAGAAACATGCGTAAGATATTTTGGACCGTTGGCATAATTAAATTGACGTAATCCTTTACCGCCATTAGAATCAGACCAACAATGAAACTTATATGCACAATACACGCAACTAGTGCATAGCTTCCTATTCCCAGAAGTACCATCAAGAACGTCATCATAACATCTAACGGGTGGCTTATCCTTCGCCACAACATTTTTAATCTTTTTAATTTTTTCCGATACATCTGGCATCTCCATCTTATGTAAGTGACTTACAGCAACTTCACCTGTTTGTTTATTAATCACAACCCAAGCTGCTGCTTTATCTTTTTTATCTTGAGCATATGCTGTTAGCTGATGGATATATCCAAAAGGATCATTCTTAGAAAGTTCATTAACATTAAGTTTATTAAACGCATAATTAGATGCACTTTTAAAATCAACTAATACACCGTCTACTCTAGCATCTTGGTGTCCTGTTATACCATTAACAACTAATTCTTTCTGTGTTTCAGTTACATTATGTCCTGATAGTTTTGATAATACAATTAGCAACTCTTCAGATATATGTCCATATAAAAACTTTATTCTTGTAGGACCATCAAAATCTTCTCCTTCAATTCCCTTATAACTATACCAAATTTGTCTTAAAGGCTTTCCTATTTGGGATAATCTTAATGCTTGTTTACTTTTCTTTTCTTCATACAAAGAATTATATATCTGCTCTGCGATATTTTTTCCTGCTATATCGCATAGTTCTTTTGCTTTTTTCTTGCTTACCTTTACACCGTTGTCGGTTGTAAATAACTCATATATATCTTTTACAAGAGAAGAAATATTTTTCATGAAACGTATGTGGGGACTAACAACTGTGTCAGCCCCCACATCCTCCTTTCTATTTATACAGCAGCAAAAGAAATTTCGTTATCGTTATCCTTAGTATAACCTTCTTCAACATCAAATTCTGAAGAAGAACCTGATGGATTATATTCGATTAAATCAAGAACCTGGACAGAATTTAAACCTGCCGATACTCCTGACTTGTTTCCAAATGACCATTCAAATGGCCTATAGGAAACATTAACCTTGGAACCATTTCCTACAAAGACATCTACAATAGGATTAAGTTTTGAATCAACAACCTTGGGTGGAGTATTCAAACCACCATCCTTACGCTTTACTTTCATCTTAGCGGTAATAAAATCACCTCGTTCATCACCCTTATTCTTAACTTCAAGGCCATCTTGAGAAGCGATGTTTGCATTGTCTTCATCAAGGTTACATACATCAATAGTGTAAACACCATCCGAATCAAAAGTTGTATTAGGGATAGTGATAGATGCCCAATAGGCAGTTCCAGAAATAACACTCATACTCTTTTCTCCTTTCGAGATTGTTACGATAATGTAGTTATACAGATAGTTTTAGTCTTTGTCAACTATTTTTTTCAAGGTAGCAGATTCCATAGGAATATGGAAAAATGGTTCCTTGAGGTGTGGTTCTCCTATACGTCTAGAATTTTTAATGGTATCTACTTTAGATTCCTTAACAATCTTAGCAGGGATAAACCAACCTTGTTTACAATTATAGTTTAGAACTACAAATGTAAATTCTGTTGCGGGATATTCTTTTTCCCACTTATCAATTAATCTAATCTTTCTTTGAGGTATTCTTATTTCAGTCCAAGTAGGATTCCAATTATCCTTCCATTGATTTTTAATTTCAACTTCAAATAATTCTACAGTATCTTTATTCTTAGAATGTATATCAAAATAAAAATTTTCTTGAGATTCAATATCAGTATAGCCTTCAGAATTTAAATAAATTATTAAAGCATCTTTAGCTCTAGCATCGTTTTGTATATAAGATGCTTTATTAAACCTTCTATTATTATGTCTTTTATTCATAGTAAAATCCTTTTAGTGAGTATCTGCCCAAGTTAATCCAATCTTAAACTCATTATCCATAGGGCATTTTAATTTAAGAATTTTTTCTGTCTCCTTCATAGCTTCTTTTGTAATCTGACAGAATCTATTTACATGATCCTTTCTAACTTCAAATTGATATTCATCATGTATAGAAGCTACAAGACGTACATCAAGTTTCGAATGGTGTACCTTTTTAATCATGGATACAAGCCAATGTTTACATATGATAGCCCCTGCTCCTTGAATTAAAGTATTAAGAGCTTTATGACTTGATCTCACACTTAGGGGTCTTCCGTCAAGTCCTTTTATTCTACCCTTTCTGGCAGTAATTTCTACATCAGACCTAAGATCTTTAAAAGAAGGTAGATTTCTCAGAAAAGAATCAATAAGTTTTTGTCCTTCTTCTTTAGATTTTTCTGATATCAATCCTATCTTTGCTGCTCCTGCACCATACATCATTGCATAGATAAATGTCTTTGCTTCATCTCTTGTTTTTAATCCAGCTTTCTTTTGGTTGTACGTGTGAATGTCTCCTTCTATAACTTCTTTTGTAAAAACTGGATCATTCATGTAATGAGCAAGACATCTTATTTCTAATTGAGATGCATCAGTTCCTACTAATACATACTTTGTAGGGTCGGATACTGTCCAACATTCTCTACATTCTTTACCATGTGGAGAATAAGATGCTGGAACTTGTGCCATATTAGGTGAATGATGTGCCATACGGCCTGTCACTGTCCTTAATGTCATAACTTTTCCATGTACTCTTCCTTCTTTATCTGCTAATTCTCTCCAAGAATTAATCTGAACTATTCGTTTTTGTAATAAAAGATATCGAGATATAAGTTTAGCTTCAGGAAGATCAATAGTATTTAAAACTTTTTCATCTACTATTACATTACCTTTTTCAGTATGTTTTGTAGGTTTCCATCCTAAAGTTTGTAAGCGTTCAGAAATTTGTTTTCTAGAAGCAGGATTAAATATTTCTATTTTATCTTGTAATCTTTTTCCTGTCTTATCTGAATATCTTTTATGTGTTATAGGAGGAAATACTTTTTGTAAACCATTCTCAATTTTACTTGTCTCATCCATAAACTTAGCTACTAACATACTTGCTTTCTTTTCATCAAGCATGAATCCATTTACTTCCTGTTGATCAATAATTGCTCTTACAGTATGTTCTAATTGTATAGCTTCTGTTGAGCATCCATACATATGAGAGCCTATATATTTTACTAGTTTATGTGTTATCTCCACATCTTGTTTACAATATTCCAACATCTCTGGAGAATACGTAGTGAAGTCTGTGTGATCCTGCTTGGGAGATTTGAATCTTTCTCCCCACGCTTCCAGGGAATGACCACCCTCAATTTCTGGATATAATAACTGAGAGAGTAGCAAAGTATCGGTGACTTTGGTGGGGGTGATTGACGTAATATTAAAGTTGTAAAGTATCCTAGCATCAAAACTTACTCCGTTGTGCATTATAAAATTATCTATTTGTTTAGAGAACTCAGGAAATTTTGTATAACATTCATCTTCGATAAAAGAATATACTTTATTTGACTTAATATCTTTAGCAACTATACAGTGTATAGCTTTAGCATTTTCTATGAGTCCATCTGTTTCAATATCTAAGATGCAACGCATATTATTACCCTTCTATATTAAATGGATTTTCCTCTTGATTCTGTTCTGTTTCAAAAGGATTAGATATTTCAGACATCCTACCAGTTTCTTTATTGTAATGCAAGTAGGTTGCAACTCCTGTATCACCTGTATATCTATTCTTTAAAATTCTTATTGTTGTTGTGTTTGCTAGACGTTCATCTTGTTCTTGTTGGTTTCTTTCTAAAGCTATTACAGAATCAGATAGATGAGCTATACTTTGAGATCCTCTTAAATGAGATAGAGAAACTTCTCTCCCATCTTCATGTCCACGATCACCTGTTGTTCTTCTTAAATGTGAAACAAGTAATAGTCCTACTTGTGTTTCCTCAACTAATGATCTTAGCTTTGTCATTAACAAATCAATACCTCTTCTTTCATCTCCCATATCTTCTTGTCCTGATACAAGTATAGATAAATGATCTAAGAATATCCATTTACAATCAAGAGCTTTAATCATATGCCTAATTCTATTAAGGATTTCATCATTACTGATAGAACCAAAATGATCAAAAGCATAGAAGCGTCCTGTACCAATAGTATTTTCTTCCCATGTTTTTAATTGGTCTTTAGAATATGTATCACGAACTTCTTTAATATATAATCTTGCATCTGCTTCTACAGACATAATATTAAATGCAGTATTTCTAATAGATTCTTCTAGTGCAAGTACACCTATATTATGATTCGTATTACTCATAAGATGATGCATTAGTTCTCGCATCATACTGGACTTACCCATACCTGCGCCACTGGTAAACGTGACAAGCTCACCTGTTCTCATTCCATAAAGTTTTTCATTCATTCCTACCCAAGGAAAAGCAACAGATTCACATTCAACATCTTTATATAAATCTTCACCTAAGTCTTTAAGATTTTTAATTCCCGCAGGAGTATATTCCTTGGCTTCCCACCACCTTGAAACAAAGGCTTGAGTTTGACCAGCAACTAGATACTCATTAGCATCTTTATAATCAAGACTAACTATTTTACATTTATGTGGTTCAAATAATACAGCTACTTTATCAGCAGCTTTCTTACCTGCTGCATCATTATCGAAACATAGAATAACATTCTCAAATGAATTAAGATATTCTAATTCTTGTTGACAATCTTTATGAGCTGATGCTGATCCATGTCTTACAGAAACTACAGGCCATTTCTCACCAAACATTTGATAAATTGATAGAGCATCTATCTCACCTTCAGTTACAGTAATATATTTACCTTTAGCAGAAAATAAATGTTGTCCAAACAATTGGGCTTTAGATGTATTACCTTCAACAAAGAATTTCTTTTCATCTACTTTTCTTATTTTATTTCCAATATGGTTTTTATCTTGATCATAATAAGGATAAATATGTTTATTATTTTTATCTGTAACTGTTACTCCAAATTTTCTACAAACTTCTTGTTTAATTCCTCTACCTTGTAAGGCACTATATTCTCCTTTTGTAAATACATTATTGATTACTCCTTGAATTGGTGCCTTTGTAACATTATTCTGAATCATTTCATTCCTTCCTGGTATAAAGTTTTCACATGAAAAACAATATTGATTTCCATCTTCATATAAAGAATTTGCATCACTTGATCCACATTGTTCACAAGCAATATGTTTTATAAATTTAGCTTTAGAATTATACATATCTATTTCCTTTAGATATTTACCAAGGGTTTGTTCTGTCGCCCAAAGGAAGAAAAGAACAAACCCTATTTATTTAGAATAATTAAGTAAGGATTTTCTATATTAAATGTTCTTATCAAACCTTGTCTATTTTCTAATTCTTTAATTAAAATATTTTTTGAATTTGATTGACAAACAATTTTTGATTCATAGTTATTTTTTAAAATTAAACTATATTTCATTTAAGAAATCTTTCTTTTTAAAGGTTTCATTTTCTTTTCACTCATTAATTCTTCCATTTCTTGTGAAGCATATTTCTTAGATTCCTTTTCGGAATATCCAGCACGTTGGTATTCAGCTACCAACTCTCTGTGCATTTTCTTTTGATCCTTCTTTCGCTTCTGGGAAGACATAATATTCACTTCTCCTTATAAAATATATGTTTACCTATTTGAAATGCTTTTATTTTCTGTGAAGCCCATGATGGATTAACGTATGTAGCGTGATAGTAAACTACATCTTCCATATTGTCAACTACAATTCCTTGCAATACTAGCATAGCAGCTTGTACTACTTTGGAGTATTCATATTCATTATTTATTCTTTCAGATTTACCATCACAATAGTAACTGAAAGCACATTTATTTCTGACAGGATTTCCCTTCCAATATTTACCATCATGTACTACATCACATATGTTATTAGGAAATTGAGGGGAGTCAACTCTACGCATAATAACTACACCAACTGCAACCTGTCCTAAAAAAGGTTCACCCCTTGCTTCAAAGTAAATAGCTTCAGATAAACATTTTTCTTGTTCACTAAGATTTTCTTCTATTAGTGTATAATCATTCCAATCTTCTTCAATTATCTGATTTGCATTAACTTCATTTGTATTTATATTTAAATAAAAATATATTCCTGTAGCTATAAGTATAGTTAAAATAAATAGTCCCCTCATGGTTCCCCCCAAGGTGATGTAACTGTTTCTAATTTTTCATGTGCAAGTTTATCAGCTTCTTCTTCAGTAAATCCTTCTTCAAGAAACTCTTCAAAGAATTTTTCTAACATCATTTCATTAAACATATTACTCATTTTAATTTCTCCATTGAGAATAATTCAAGTTGATTTTCATTTTCAATTACTTTAGATTCTAGATATTCAATTTGTTTATTTAAAAGTTCTATTTTGTTATACAAGTTATATATAGTTTTTGTCAATTCCGCATTATCTTTTTTCAATGCTTCATGTTCTTCTATCAACATATGAGGATGTGTGTTACCTGTCATCTCCTGATCCTCCTATTTTATTTCTTTCTGCTCTCGATTGTAATTTATTTAAATTTTCTAAAGCAATAGTAGATAGATTAAATCCTAAATCATCAGCTACTGCTGCTACATACCACAAGACATCTCCTAATTCTTTTGCTAACTTCCAGCGTATTTCAAATTCAATATTGTCTACTCCTTTAAAGCTTTCATCTCTTATAATTTTTTTTAATTTACCAGCTAATTCGCCAACCTCACTATTTAAACCTAATAAAGGATATAACAATTTAAAATCATCAGGATAGATAGCAGTTGTTTTAGCTTTCTTTTGATAAGTATCTAATTCCATTAATTACTACCTTTCTATTGATCCATAGTTTTGTATAATATATTTTTTACTAAAGTTATAAGCTGGTAGTCCCCATTGATCATGTATATCAGATAGGATATTATTCATAGTCCAACCATGCTTTACAGATTTTTTTCCTTCATCCATTTTGGTTTCAATATAAGATATTAATTCTTTAGTTGTAATAATTTCATTCATTATTTCACCATTGAGTAAAGAATATATCAGTTTTTTTACCGCCTAAAGAATAATATAAATGTAAATTATCTAGTATTTCATTTACTTCATCTAAAGATAATTTTTTTATATGTGATACGCCTGAAAATTTTTTTACATAGTCTATTTCCATTTCAGGAATCTCATGATATGACAAATAATTATGATATTTCATTATCAAATTACTCCTTTATTTTTTTCGGAAAGAAATCCCATGTAACTTCCACAGGTAAATTAAATAAAGTTATCATTTCTGATATCTTTCCATATTTATCTTGTATCTCTTTGAAATATTCTAAGACATCTTGTTTACAGTGTGGATTATAGCCCTCCTCCATCATTTCTTTTGCCATATCTTCTTCTCTTGGATTCCAAGGACCAGTCTCATAGAGTTTAATAATATTATCAGTCATAGTAGATCTACTCTAACATCATCTAACCAAAGCTGGTCAGGATGTTCATGGCAAAAAATTTCAGCATTGTCTTGGCGAAGATCTGCTGAACTAATAGGATCAATCTCTTCCCATTCAGAATCCTTTGTTCTTTTAACTCGTAGGGTATCCCACTTAACATACCAGTCTTCAACCGCATCAAGATCAATACCCAACTTTTCTAAATCCCATTCGGTTGATACTTCATATACCGCATAGAGAGTATTACTACTAGTCATCGTTCTTTTCCTTTCTACAATAGGTTTTGCTCTGTTCTTTTTTCTTGTCTGGCATGGTAGCAGGTTTCGTTACCATATTCAAGGCTTTTGCAACAGGGTTTGATTTAATTAATCTATCTTGTTTTCTTTTCCATGTTTTACTCATTGTAATACTCCAATATAGAATAGCCTATAGCTGTGGCAATCTGTGGAACTATGGAATTACCTAACGATCTAAGTCTGTCCATCCTTCTGGGTATCCCATTAACCACTCCACAAAGATTGGGTTTCGTGTCCCAATGTATTCCATTAACATAGTCAACTCGTTGTTTCCCCAACTTCCTGCGTCTCTTGCTATCATTGATGGTGTCATTTGGTTTGCTGTTGCTGTTGGCGTATGCAATAATCCAGATTCTTTGTCTAATGTGGGGTGCATTTTGACCGCAAGCTGGAATATTAAACGTCCTTGTGGTGTAGCCTTGATTTTCCATTCCAAGTAACACTTGGTCGAGTCCCAAGGTAATGTGACCAGCAACATTTTCGCAAATAACCCAAGTGGGTCTTGTTTGTTTAATAACTTCAAACATTTTCGGCCAGAGGTGGCGACCTTCTTTATCCTCTTCGCCTTCTCTTTTTCCTGCATAACTGAATGGTTGACAGGGATATCCACCTGTAATGACATCTACTTCTCCTTTATAATCTAGTGTATTAATATCTGGATGGCAAGGAATATTAGGCCAATGTTTCTTTAATACTTTCTGACAGAATTCATTCTGCTCACAAAACATTACAGTTTCAAAACCATTTGTCCTTTCCATTCCTAAACTAAATCCACCTATACCTGAGAATAAATCTAATAGTTTTAATTTATTCATTCTATATTACTACTCCTGTAAAATAGTTATCTTTTAAAGCTGTTACATTATTTTCTGTTTCAATCCAAACCTTTGCACCACATGAAAGAGGTTTGCCAGGACTGTATACTATTTTACATGGTCCGTCAATCAATACTTCATGTGCATAATTATTTGATTTATATGTTTTTATTGTTAAGACTGGTAAGTTATCTCCTGTCTTTGCATTACGTTTAATATTATGTTGATTAACATGGATGCGTTTAATCATTTTACTGCCTCAATGATAGTTGTGGTTGGATGATCTAATGTATAACATATCATACAGTCCTTACATTTTTGGCCTGTACAATTTTGTTCTTCAGTGTACTGATCAGGTGATACATTATTAAATACTCTATCAAAATAAATTGGTGGAGTATATAATACTTTATCAATGATAGGGTTAGAATAAACCATTATTACATTGGAAGGTTTAGGATGGTTATCGAAGTATCTTTTTATTAATCCTTTTTGTTTAGACCAAAATCCAAATACACAATTAGGATTATGATTAATAATATTAATTATATTTTTCAAATATATATAATTAACTATTTCTCCATGTGCGCTAATTCTACATACAGGTTTCTTAATTGTAGGTAATTCATCTTCAGTTAATATAGTTGTAGATAATAGTTTGCTATTTCTTTCTAATGCAGGTACAGTGTTTTGTCTAAATGTTTCTAACATATTATAACTATAACATTTTGTACAGATAACATTCTTTTTATTTGCCTTGTGCATTTTTATACAAAAGGGATTCGATAATGTATTACTATTAATTGCAACAAACTCTTTTAATTTACCTGATAATTTACTTACATGTACATTAGACATATCTTATTACCTTTATAATAATTAAAGAGTGAGAGATCTTTCTGTCCCCAAAAGGGGAACAAGAAAGATATCTCATAATACATATGTATTCTGCATTGTGTATTATACATTGTGCATTATGCATTATGCATTGTGCATTATGCATTATGCATTATGCATTATTCATTATGCATAACAATAATAAAATCATTATAATAAAATGGCACTCCCGATAGGATTCGAACCTATGACCCACAGCTTAGAAGGCTGTTGCTCTATCCACTGAGCTACGGGAGTAATCCATCATTAATTAATTTCAATTCTATATATTTCAGCAATCATGTCAATCTTTTTACTTAGCTTATTAAAATAATTATTAACAGTATGTAAATTCTTTATAAATCTTTTATAATTAAATTGAGGATTCTTTAAAGCTGTTAGTATAGCAGTTTGAAACTGTTGCTTTTTCATTGTTTGATCAGTTAAAACAGGTTGAGAAGCTCTTGATTTAATTTCTTTAAAGACTTTACATATATGATATAACTCTTGTTTAATAGAATTATTCCACTCTAATTGTCCACTTTTAAATTCTATATTGTTTCCTGATCTAGTAGTTCTACCTTGAGTAATACAAATTAAAATACCATGTGTAATTCCAGGTCCATCTGAAGAATTAAACATATCATATATAGTTAAATATTCAGAATATTTTTCAGATATTTTGTTATCATTAACTTTAGAATAGTGATATGCAAAATCTCCTAATCCCCAATTCTTTTGATTCGAATTTAATGTAGTTATTAATTTTCTTTCTTCACCTGGAAAAGTTCGTTGGTCTTTTAAAACATGAATATAAATAGGAAGGTTTAAAGATTTTGCAGCTAAGTATCTATGTTGTCCATCAATAATTTCTAATCTATCAGGTGTATATTTAACTATAATTGGAGCAGCATATAAAAGATTATTTTCTTTCATAGATTTAGAAATATTAATTACATTGTGATTATCTTTTGATACTGGTCTATTATAATCTAATAAATGTAAATCATTATATGTTGGATGATCAGGTTCTAATTTATATACATGAGATACAGGAGTTTCATTATCAATGATAAACATATTTTTAATCCTAAAGTAATGGGGGGAATGCTTCATAGCTTTCGCTCCACATTCCCCCCTGGTTGTAGACTCTTTTTTACGGTTGTCACACCGCTTCTCTATCATCAGGGAGTCTAAACCTGACTAGTCACTAACTAAGTGACTCGTTCTTTAAGCTGCTAGACCATGACTTACACAGAATTCTTTCCAAGTATTACTTGCCAACCATTTAGATACTCTAGATTCTCTATTAAACATTTTAACAGGTACATTATCATTACTATTCTTTTGTTTATTCATAGCAAATAAACCATCTTGTCCATGAGATGAGAAGTTAGTCATAGCTGACATAATAGAAAATATATTATGTCCTCTTTGTTCAGATTCAATTTTATATTGAGCAAAAAGTTTATTAGATAAATCACTTGCATGATCTTCTTTACGATTTGCTACCCATTCTGGATCATCTACTTTACTTTTATGGATAAGCTTATCAAAAAGATTACGAACATTATTAAGATTATAAACTCTAGTTTGTGCCATGTCTGCATAAACTTTTGTAGTATCTTGATAATTATCCAGTATATGACGGAATTCTGTACTAAAGTTTTTAACCTCAAATTTACCTCGATGTGTTTCACGTAAGATATCAAAGTTTCCTAAGATCATTCCATTAGTACAGAAAGAATCTATATTTCCTACATATAAAGTAGCTGCACTACTAGTATCAAAAGTATTTTTCATGATTGCTCTGAACATTAGATCAGTTGTAAATCCATTTTCAGTTTCAATCTTTTCTTTAATGCGTGGAAACTTATATTCAACGAAGGTTGATGCCCCATTTTTTGCAAGATTAACTGTAATTTTGCAAGCATCTTTAGAGCCATCAAAGTTTTCTTTGCCAAAGACTTCTAACATTTGCTCATGCAAAGGGTTAAGTATTTCTGCATTTTGAATAACATTATAAGTATCATTAACAATACTTAAATATTCTTCAGGGTATTTTTTAATAAGCATCTTTTTACCTGTTGCTTCGATTCCCCATTTATTATAAACAGGATGTTCATCAACTTCAAACATAGCTTCAGCAACATCATCAAAAGTACTATATGTATTTACATGATCTAACATTAGTCATTCTCCTCATCATCTTCTTCAGGTGGAAAAGCGTTATCCCATTCAATTGGAGTAATACCTGAGACAATAAATTCTCTCAAATCATTAGGCAATTCTGGAAAAGCGTCTTGAATCAATGCTCCTCCATTATATTTCTTATAAGCCTTTATAAAATCTTTTTCCTCCATAGGAATATCCATAGTGTTTATATTATGGGGAGGAATAATAGATTTTTTTGTAAGACTATACATAGTATTTACTCCTATTGCTTCTATTAATCTAGTTTATTTTTCCAATAGTTAACTATATTTTCTAGTGATGCATCCTTTCCTTTTTGTTTAAACTCATCTTTAATAAGTTGTTCTAGAGTTGGTTTATACTCCTTTCCTTTTATTACATCATCTATTTTTTGCATGGTTGTTATGCTATTTGGCTTAGTCATAATCTATGTATCCTTCTGCATTACATTGGTAACAGGATTGATCACCTGTATAGGTAAACTCCTCAGAACCATCAGCATGTATAACATAAGCTTCTTTACCTGTCAACATGCCTGTTCCCTGACATTCAGGACATTTCTTTTTCATTGTTGTGTTAGTTCCTCCTTATGCCATGTTTCAACTACCATTACCATATTGTTATTATGGAGTTGATCATTAATGATAGTCGTTATATCTCTAAGCGTATCTATTAAATCTAAATTCAAGATTACCTGATTATCTCGAACTTTCTTTAATGTGTTAGAGATATCTCTGAAGCTTTCTGTAATTTCCATTTCAACCTGTTCATTAATAGTAAGCTCATTCATCATGATCCCTCCGCTTTGAAGTGAAGTGTAAAAGCTGGTATAGTATTTCTGTCTACTGTTGCAAGCTGCTCTTCTGGTTTCTCTACAAGTAGTCTATCTGAATGATTACATTCTTTATCATCCCAGTCTACTGAAATAGTATCAAATACCATCCTCTGATTTGAAAGAACTTGATTAGCTTTTTCTTTGAGTAGTTCTTTAATCTCATCAGAAGTAAAGATAATATCAATAGTGTGGTTCACATTTGATATAGGCATTTTATTTACTCCTCAAGAATTCAAAAACACTCTGCTGTGCCAAAGGCGCAACCAGCAGAGTGTGTTATAATTTGACCTTAATAAGTGTCAATTTCTGTCAATCCATTTAACTATTATCATTGAGATTATTAGATAAACAATAGCTCCTCCAAATACTGGAGCAAGAGTTATTGCTGTATATTCGAGAGCTTCTAACATAGTATATTCCTTTCATCAACAGGGTTTACAAGACTCATCATTGGTAGTATAATCTCATCACACAACTGTAACATATATATCACAGTTATATTAATGAATTAAATAATTAAATCAATATGTTATATGTTATTCGAATGAAGTTGTAAAGTGCTTGATATATACTTTTTCTTTAAAAGGAAGGAGAAATAAAAAGACTGTATCATATATGTCACACTATTTAGGGGAAGGTATTGTGTTCATTGTGCAGAACTTGTATATCAATCTTTATCATTATGCATAGCTTATATATGAGTTGTGTATTATTGTGCATAGCTGGTATATGTCTAATCTCGTTTTAAAAAAAAAGTATGATGCGAAGCATCATTCAATTTTCTTTAAAAAAAGTAGAGGACATGCTCGATTTCTCAAGCACATCCTCTACACTAGTCAAGGGAGGTTACTTATTTATATAACTTGAAGCTTGTTCTTTGCCCCAAGCTACTTTCTTCTTCAATGCAGCTTCTAATCCTTCATGATTATAAGCTCTCAAAGGATTGCCAGTTTCTTCGTCAAATTGCACGAAAGCTGGTAAGCTATCTCTTTCCGTTTCCGATGCAATTTGGGGCCAGGTAGCTAGATGTGCGTGGTAATTCCCATTCCTATAAACTCGGATGGTCGGCCATTGATGCCTAATTACCGCTTGCCAGAATTGATCAACTGTTCCTGCCTTGGCAGTCGTCAGTTCTGGGTTTAAGATTTTACGCTTCCCATCATAATCGTTAATCCAGAAGTAATCGTCTCCCAGTTTAACCATCCATGCAAATTTGCACTGATAGGGATTGAGGTCGTCAAAAATGTATGCAACATTTCCGGCAGTCTCAAGTAAAGTCTCAGTCTTCGAACTCTTGCTCATGGCAAGCTCCTTTTTTAAAGGTTAAAGTTAAGGGAGGGGATTTTCCTGTCCCCAAAAGGGGAAAGGGAAAATACACTCTGTCTATCCAAGTAGTTATTTATCTTTTAAAAAAACAAGTATAATGTTCTTACATTATTCTATATAAAAATAGGTCATCATACTCACTAGGGGTGGGGGGAAAAACTAGTCCCTTGTGCATATAATAAAAAACACACTCTCAAATATTTAGCTCAAATCAAGGGTTTATCATCAAAATAAAAAAATATATAAAATATATATAAATAATACTTGTAAACTATATAAAGTTTCATGTATAATTTATATAAACATAAAGATTATTAAAATTATAAAAGGATTTCATTAATAATTATATTAATTTATAAATTATAAAAAATGACAGAAGATATAGAAAGTCCTATAGAGACTCAAAGCTTAGATATAACTAAATTAGAAAGTTATTTATGTGTACATAATCTCTTAAAACGTAGAGTATTAACTAAAACTAATAATGATTTTCTAACATTTGTACGTTATATGGCTCCTGATCTAGTACATGACTGGAAAATGGGGAGACATATAAAAATTATTTCAGATAAACTCCAGCAAATAGAAAATGGGGAACTAAAGAGGTTGATGGTATTCCTACCACCCCGTTCATCTAAGTCAGTTATCTGTTCTAAACTCTTTCCTGCATGGTATATTGGTAGAAATCCACAGCATGAGATACTGACTGTATCCCATAGTGACCAATTATCGAGTGATTTTGGTAGATCTGTAAGGGATATTGTAAATACAGACAAGTTTTCCAGTATATTTCCTTCTGTATCCCTACGATCAGACGTAAGAGCAGCAGGTAAGTGGAAAACAAATGTGGGTGGAACCTACTATGCAGCAGGAGTTAGGTCACAAATTGCAGGTAGAGGCGCACATATTGCAATATTGGACGATGTAATGTCCGAAGAGGACTCATTCTCTGCTGCTGGTAGAAGATATGTAAAGGAATGGTATCCTGCTGGCTTGAGAACTCGTATTATGCCCAATGGTTCCATAGTTATTATTAACACACGCTATCATTATGATGATTTGTGTGGATGGTTGCTGAAACAGGAAGAAGAATTAAGTGAACAGGGTGTTGTTCCTTGGGAAGTTATTAAGATACCTGCATGGGTAGACGAAGAATCCAGTGAGTTACTTGACTTACCAGTAGGTAGTTCTTATTTTCCTGAATGGAAGTCAGATGAGGTATTAAAAACAGATGAACAGGAAATTAAAGCAAGTAATGGTTCTAGATATTGGGAATCTCTTTACATGCAGAACCCAACTCCAGAGGAAGGTGGGTTAATTAAGAAAAGATGGTTGCAGGAATGGGAGTATGATGAACCACCTTACTGTGATTTTATTATTCAAACTTACGATACAGCCTTTTCTACCAAGACAACTGCTGATTTCAGTGTAATACAAACCTGGGGAATCTTTAGTGGTTATGAAGTAGATGAGGCAGGAGGAGAAGATTACAAAGGAAATCTTATTCTTCTAGGAAATATGAAGGGGAGGTACGAGTATCCAGAATTAAGAAGATTGGCCCAACTTCTTTATGAAGAGCATAGGCCAGATGTGTGCATCATAGAAAAGAAGGCAAGTGGGCAATCATTAATTCAGGACATGAGAAGGGCTGGCTTACCTGTCATGGAGTACCTCCCCGATAGAGATAAAGTAGCAAGAGTGTACGCAGCAAGTCCTATGATTGAAGCTGGAAGAATCTGGATACCAAGGAATAAAAAGTGGGGAGATGACTTAATTGAGGAGCTTATACGTTTTCCTCATGCGGCTCACGATGATCAGGTAGACGCCCTAACAATGGCAGTTCATTACATGCGGGAATCATGGAGATTAACGCATCCTGAAGATGCAGATTGGGATGATCCACCGCCATCAAAGAAAAGAGTTGCATACTGGAATGTTTGAGTGATATACTAGTATTTCACTCTTTTTAAAAACTATTAAGGAGAAACACAATGCCAAAGTTTTTACTCGCCACCTTCTTGTCTGTGGCACTGGCTTTATCAGTATTTAGCTGGACAGGAACCCAAGAGGTTTATGCAAAAGACAGTGGTGAAGTTCCTGTACAACAACATTTGGAAATGTTGTATCCTACGGTATTGGTAGCTGTAGGAAGTGGGAGTGGGTCAGGAACTGTTATTTTTTCTGATATATATGAAGATGAATATTCTTCCCTTGTTCTTACAAATTGGCATGTCATAAGAAGTGCAATTACAGTATCTGAAGAATGGGACTCCCAAAAACAGGAAAAGATAGAAAAGGAAACAAGGCGACCTGTTAAGATTGAAATATTTGAATATAATAATTATAGTAAAAGTATAGGAACAACAGGTAGAACTGCTACAATTGTAGCATATGATAAGAAAAGAGATTTAGCTCTGTTAAGAATTGATGACAGAGAACGTCCTATAGAACATGTTGCAGTATTGTATCCAGAAGATGAAGATACTGGTCCCTGGATTTTCCAGAAAGCTTGGGCTGTTGGTGCAGGTCTTGGCAAGCCTCCATTTCCCACACAAGGTTTGCTATCTGGATTTGCAAAGGACTCTTATGGTAATGACCTAATATTGGGAAGCGCCCCCATAATTTTTGGGAATTCAGGTGGCTCTGGATATGTTATGTCTCCTAGAGGAACCTACGAACTAATCGGAGTTCCAAGTATGGTATCGGCTTATGGTTGGGGGTCAGTTGTATCACATATGGGCTGGTGGAGGCCCATCTCACAAATAAGAATTTTTTTGAGAGAACATAACTATGGTTATGTATTAGGAGATGAACCTATAGAATCAGAAGAAGATTCTGTAAATAATTAATTATTTGTATAGTTTTATAAAGTTGTATATAATATGAAGTAACCCATAAACATAAATAGGGGGAGGCTGGAAAATGGCAGAACAAGTAACGGCATACTGGCCTCAAATTTTAGCAGTTGTAGCTGTTATTGTTATGTTTGTAAAATTAAAAAGTGCAGTTGGTGAATTGCGTAAAGATGTAGATGATATTATTAAACGAGATACTTATACACAAGTAGTTAAGTTAAGGGCTGATCTTGATTCTTTAAAATCAAGTACAGATGAAAAAACCAAATCATTATTTAGTTTATGGAATACAAAAATTTTAAAAGATTAATAAAGGAATAATTTAATGGCTGTTGAACGTAATCCTTTTAAAGAACTTGGAGGTTCCCAAGCAGTAGAACCTAAAGTTGTTCCTATTACAGGAATGGCTGTATCGGAAACTGAAGGACCAACATTTGAAGTTGATGATGATGGAAGTATTACAGTTAATTTTGAAGAATCTGATACTCTTATTCAGGAATTTAATGAGGATAATTTTACAGGAGAAGAAAATTGGCATGAAAATATAGCCGAAAAATTGGATGAAGATCTTCTTCAAGAAATTTCTGCTGATGTTATAGATAAATATCAAACGGATAAAGACTCTAGAGAAGAGTGGGAGTCTATGTTTGAAAGAGGTTTTGATCTTTTGGGACTCAAGCTGGAAACAACTGCTGAACCTTTTGAAGGAGCATGTACAGCAGTTCATCCTCTTCTTATTGAGTCTGCTGTAAAGTTTCAGTCAAAAGCTTCTCAAGAACTCTTTCCTCCCGCTGGACCTGTTAAGGCTCAAATTATGGGGGATGAAAGTGTTGCAAAAATACAACAGGCTAATCGTGTAGAAGATTTTATGAACTATCAGCTTACGGAACAAATGCCTGAGTATTTCGATGAATTTGAAAGAATGTTGTTTCACCTTCCGTTGATTGGTTCTGCTTTTAAGAAAGTTTACTATGATGCGTCAATGAAAAGACCATGTTCTGAATTTGTTCCTATTGATCAGTTTTATGTATCCTACTATGCTAGTGATTTAAGAAGGGCTGATAGGTATACACACGTAATCTATAGAAATCCTGTAGATTTAGCAAAAGAAATTATGGCAGGAATGTATAGGGATGTTGACTTACCACAACCTTCAATTCCTATATTATCTCCTATTACTTCTAAAATGGATCAAATTCTAGGATTGAATCCTTCAGGAGATAATGATCCGCAATATACTATATTAGAACAGCATTGTTATTTAGAACTTCCTAAACCCTTTGCAGATGAAGATGGTATTGCACTTCCTTATATTGTAACTGTAGAGGAAAATTCTGGACAGGTATTAAGTATCCGTAGAAACTACAGACCAGACGATCCCACGAAATCAAAAACATTACATTTTGTACATTATAGGTTCGTTCCTGGTTTTGGTTTCTACGGATTAGGTTTAATTCATTTTCTTGGTAATCTGACTATGACGGCTACAGCAGCCATGAGAGCATTGGTAGATGCAGGTCAGTTCGCTAATCTTCCTGGTGGATTTAAAGCCAAGGGTGTGAGAATTGTAGGAGATAATGATCCTATTTCTCCAGGTGAATTTAAAGAAGTTGAAGCAACAGGAATGGATTTAAGTAAGGCAATTGTTAATCTTCCTTATAAGGAACCATCTCAAACTTTGTATAACATGCTTCAATTTGTAGCTGCAACAGGACAGAAATTTGCTGATAATACAGAGAAGATTGTTTCGGATGCTTCTTCGTATGGTCCTGTAGGTACAACGATGGCACTCTTAGAAGCTTCAAGTAAGTTTTTTACTGCTGTTCATAAACGACTTCATAAATCTCAGAGAGATGAGTTTAAAATCTTAGCAAGGATAGATGCAGACTTTATGCCACAGGAATATCCTTATGATATGCCAGGAATTAGTAAAACTATTTTCAAAAATGACTTTGATGGTAAAATTGATATTATTCCTGTTAGTGATCCTAATATTCCTTCTAATGCACACAGAATGATGTTGGCTCAAATGACACTTCAATTAGCTCAACAATCTCCTCCTGGTATGTTTAATCTTGAAGCTCTTAACAGAACAATTCTAGAAAGTGCTAATATGCCAAATCTTAACCAGATACTTCCTGCTAAGAAAGTAGCTAAACCTTTAGATCCTGTATCAGATATTTTAGCAGCTACTAAGGGTATTCCTATACAAGCATTTCCAGGTCAAGATCATGATGCTCATATACAAGTTAAAATGGCTTATATACAAGATCCTTTAAATGGGGCTAATCCTATAATGAAAAGAATTATTCCTGTTATTCAAGCTAATATTCAAGAACACTCAGTTCTTAAATATCAAGAACAATTAGGAGGATTGACCAATGAACTTCTAAAACGTGTTCCACCAGAAACAGCTTCTTCTGAAAATATTATAGAAATGGCTCAAGCAAAAGCTGCTCAACAAGTTTTACAAGCTAATAAATCTAGAGCAGGACAACAAATGTCTCCTGAACAACAAATGGTTCAGTTAGAACAAGCTAGGGTTTCCTTAGAACAACAGAAACTTCAACTTAAAGCTGCTACAGAAAATGCAGATGCAGCACTTGAAAATAGAAAACTTGATCTTGAAGAAGCTGAATTACAAGCTAAGATTTTGCAAGGTGGGATGAAAGATCAACTAAAAATGGAAAAAGACGAAAGAGATAGAATTGCTAAACAATCTATTAAAGCAATTGATATTTTAACTAAGGTTGCAACAGAACAGGCAAAATTAGAATCTAGTGAAAAAATAAAAGTGTTAGAGGTTGTAACTAAACTAGCAGGTATGGTAAACTCTGATAATAGAGATAAAGAACTTAAAGGAATGGATATGTTAATGGAATTAGTTAAAATAGCTGAAGATTCTAAGACTGTTTCTCAAAAACTTCCTGCTAAAGTAGAAGAAATCATTAACACAAAGGAGATTAATGTATGATAAATAAAATGAAACATATGATCAAACTTGGTTGTAATTGTGCTACTTGTGGATGTAGTCGTTGGTTTTGGACTACCGCCCCGATTTGGGTAGCAATTGGCATTGCGATAGGATACTGGTGTCTTGGCGGTTCTGGCGACATTAGTACGGGTGCTGGTTAATAATATGGAAATCTGGGACGAAATTGTTCTGGAGCTAAATAAAGAATTAGAAAAAGTAAGAGAAGTAATTTCAGAAGGAGGACCATCTAATTTTTCTGAGTATCAAAACCTCGTTGGATATTGTAAGGGGATTATGTTTTCGAGGACTACCTTTACTTCAATAATTACAAATCGTAATCAGATAATAGACAACGAGGAGGATTAATTTTGCAAACACTTGCAATGGATAAAGCAGTTAAAAATGATCAGTGGGTATCTAGCGAAGAAGATATGCCTGATCCTGATGTATTTCCCACTCTGCCTGGGTATAATATACTTATTAGACCTGTATCGGTAAAGGGTATTACTAAGGGAGGTATTCTACTTCCAGACTCAACTAAGTCTGATATGGCTTATTTAACGACAGTTGGTAGGGTATTAGCTATAGGCGATCTTGCATATATGGATGATACAAAGTTTCCTAATGGTGCATGGTGTAAAGTAGGTGATTATGTATGTTATGGTAAACATGCAGGAACAAAACTATTTTATAAGGGAATTAAGCTTTTAGTTTTGTTTGATGATCAAATTATGATGAAGGTAGACAATCCCAAGGATTTAGACCCTACATTTAATTTATCAAATTAATTTGGATAACGTAAATACTTGTGTTATAGTATTTATATTGAACGTAATCGTTGATTTCGTAACAACGGAGATTAAGGAGAACTATTAATGAACGATACAGAATGGTCTGATATTACTGTAAAAGAAGGTAATCAGGAAAAAGTAGAATATGAGATTGAAGGACAAGAAGCGCAAGAAACTTCTACGCAAAAGCCTGAAGAAAAAGAAGAGGTGGTTGAAACAGCAAGTGAGAATTCTTCTTGGATTGACACTTCTCAAGAAGTGGAAGAGGCGACAGAACCAAAAGAGCTTGAAGGTGTAGAAACTAAAGGCGCACAAAAAAGAATTAGACAGCTTGTAAAACAACGCAAGGAAAGAGATGAGCAAATACAAACTCTAATTCAACAGAATGAGCAATTAAATAGTAAGTTGTTCAGTAGAGAAAAAGAGTTTACACAAGCTCAAGCTGTTTCTACAGAAACATCTGAAAGACAATTAAAGGATAGATATTCTCTAGCTAAAAATAATTATTTAGAAGCATATCAAAGTGGTGATGCGGAGAAAGTATTAGAAGCACAAGAAGCTTTAAATCAAAGTCAACTTGATTTACAAAATCTTGAATCAACTAAAGTAGCTTTAGATAAATATAAACAGGCGGTTGAGTATGAAGAAATACAACGAGCTAATAGACCTTCTCAACAACAAACAGCAGACCCAAGGGCTGTAGCCTGGGCATCTGAGAATGAGTGGTTTGGTAAAGATACAGTAATGACTGCTGCTGCATTAGCTATTGATGGTGATCTAAAAAATCTAGGACTAAATCCTACTGATGAAGAGTTTTATGGGGAAGTTGATAGAAGACTTCGTAAGGAATTTCCTCATAAGTTTCAACAAACGGAAAACCTAGAACACGAAATTCGACAACAGCCTACGACACAGGCTGCTCAAGTTGTTTCAGGAGCGTCACGTTCTCCTGCAACTTCAGGTAAAAAAGTTAAGCTAACTCAAGAAGATATGAGATTAGCTAACAAATGGAATATACCGCTTGATGTGTATGCTGCCGAAAAGCTCAAAGTAGATGGGGCTGACGGTGGTTATACGGATGTTTTAACTAAACGTGGAGGATAAAAATATGCCATTGGAAAAAACACGTAATGAAGACATGAGGGAAAATAACACTAGAGAAGTAGAATGGACTTATGAAGAACCTGATGCTTTAGATATCCCAGATATTGTAAAGGAAAGGTTTGATTCTCAGGAAATGCACCTTCGTTGGATTCGTATTAATACTAAGGGTACGGATGATTATATAAACGTAGGGAAGAAAATGAATGAGGGATGGGTCTTTGTTACTCCTAATGAAGTTCCTGAAATGGCTTCTTCTTCTATCGTGTTGGAAGGTGGGCGTTATGAAGGAGTAGTGTCTCGTGGCGACCTTGCCCTAGCCAAAATTGAAAAGGGCAGACATAACGCTAGAACAAAGCATTTTCAGAAGAAGAGTCAAGATTTGATGACTGCAATTGATATTCAGTTAGATAAAGCCTCTGATTCTAAAATGCCTATTTCCAACAATAGTAAGTCACAAATTATTAAGGGAAGACAACCTTCTTTTCAAAATTAGACTTACTTGGTTTAATATAAAGGAGAAGCAAAATGAGTTCAAGTAAAGCTTTGTCGGGCTTCACTCCTTCACGTAGGTATGGTTCCAGACCTAATTCTACGGGATCAAATAGCCAGTATCCTATTGCAAGCGGTTATGCAAGTAATATCTTTACTGGTGATCTTGTTAGAGTTAGTGCAGGAAACCTAAATGTGATTGCTACGACTACTGAGTATGTTTGGGGCGTTTTCCAAGGATGCTATTATGAATCTGATGGTGAGCCTAAATGGTCCCGCTATTGGCCTTCGGGTACATCTGCCTCTAATGCGTATGGGATTGTCAGTGATGATCCTCAGACCGTATATGAGATTCAAGCAGATGCTTCCGTCACCGCAGGTGATGTACGTTCATCGAATTTTGACGTTACGCTAGGTTCAGGTTCAACTGTTACAGGTAATTCAGGATTTGGTATTGCAGCAGCTACTCGTAATGCTGCCCAAAGAATGACTCGTGTAGTTGGTTGGGTTGATGAACCAGGAAACGATATTGATGTGTCGGCTGAGAGGGCTTTTGAAGTTGTAGAAGTCAAACTTATCCAGCACTTTGATAGATTCGGTTCTATTGGCGTTTCGGCAAGAGCTTCTTAAAGGGAGGGATAAATTATGGCTATTAATAGAGCAAGTATTGCCAAAGAACTTCTCCCTGGTCTTAATGCTGTTTTTGGTATTGAGTATGGAGAAGTTGATAACGAAGAAAAGCCTCTTTTTGAAATTGAAAATTCTGATAGAGCTTTTGAAGAAGAAGTGCTATTCACTGGTTTTGGTACTGCACCAGTGAAGAGTGAAGGTGCTTCCATTAGTTATGATAACGCACAGGAAAGCTATACAGCACGTTATGTTGCTGAGACTGTAGCTCTTGCCTTTGCTGTTACTGAAGAAGCTATGGAAGATAACCTATATGATACGTTTGCTAAACTACGTGCAAGAGGTCTTGCTCGTGCTATGGCAAATACCAAGCAGGTTAAAGCTGCTGATATTTTCAATAATGGATTTACCGATACTGCCCCATATCAGGGTGGTGATGGTGAGCCACTATTCTCAGCAGCGCATCCAACCGTAGGCGATGGTAATCAGTCTAATGATCTGACTGATGCTGATCTATCGTTCTCTTCGTTGGAAGCGGCTTTGACTACAATCCAGAAGATTAAGGACGATAGAGGTATCCTTACGGGTGGTGCAGCAGTTTCTCTGCATGTATCCCCTGACAATTGGGCTACCTCTAATGCCGTTCTTAATTCGACCTATATGCCAGCGTCTGGTGAAAGCGGAGCCATTGGTTCTGCTGCAACCAATCCTGCTGGTTGGAATGATATCAACTCCATTCAAAGCATGTCAATGCTTCCGAAGGGTGTATTTATCAATCGTAGGTTTACCGATACTGACGCTTGGTTCGTTAAGACGAATGTTCCTAACGGCACCAAGATGTTTAATCGGACTCCGTTGCAGACTAAGATGGAGCCTGATTTTGATACTGGTAATCTTCGGTTCAAGGCTCGTGAGCGTTATAGCTTCGGCTGGTCGGATTGGAGAGGGTTCTTCGGTAACTCTGGTTAATCTTAATATCATAGTGTGGAGGGGAATTAGTTTCCCCTTCACTCTATTTCTAATTTTAAGGAGTAAACAATGGCTTCAAATATTAAGACTGCAACTGTAGATGCTGGAGGAACTGGTAGTGGTGTAGTTGTAGATATTACCACTTCTGTTACTTTGAATAAAGCAAATGGAATGGATGATTTTATTAGAATTTATGCTGTTCATTCTAATGGAAGTAATGATGGTATATGTCTAATTACAGGAGAAAAGCAGATTATTGCTAAAGGTGGAGCATCTGGAAGCACTGGTGTTGCAATGAAGTGGACAGATGAAGCGACCTCACCTACTGATATTTATCTAGGAGATATTGGTCCAAGAGTAAGAGGAGTGGTAAAAGTTTCTGCACCTGCTTCTGCTACCGCAATTACTATTTTCTACGGCTAGTAAAGGAGCCAATTATGGCTAACTATACTTATCTAGTAGCAGATATAAAAGATACTGCTGAGAATGATTCTACTGAATTTCTTGATCAGATTCCAAAGTTTGTTAATAAAGCTGAGACTCGTTTAACAAGAGATTTAGATGATTATGGTCTTGTTACCTTTACCTCTATAGCTGTTTCTGCTAATAATCCTTATGTTTCATTACCATCTGGAACGAGAATTGTTAAGAACTTTAATGTGATGGTAAGTGGAAATAGGACAAGTCTTCTACAACGAACAGATGAATTTATTCATGACTATTGGCCTTATGTAAGTACGTCAGTAGGAACTCCTAAATATTATGCTAGGAGAACAAACTCTAGTGTCTTAATTGCTCCTACACCTGTATCTACTTTAGATGGGCAGCTTGCTCATGTTAATAGACCTACTACTTTAAGTTCTGTTTCACCTAATAATTATTATAGTGATTTCTGTTATGATGCTCTATTTTATGCTAGTATGATAGAAGCATCTTTTTTTATGAAAAGTTTTAATGATATTCAAGCATGGCAATCTGAATATAC
>VTLG01016254.1_pt1 | contig 44647 bp, 44 predicted proteins | sample 4694571 | NCBI WGS metagenome assembly VTLG01 (sample SAMN12604809, study PRJNA352737) | marine metagenome | biome: ENVO:00000447; feature: ENVO:00000209|ENVO:00000569|ENVO:01000036; material: ENVO:00002151; isolation source: viral sequences binned using virsorter ...
GAGCAAGATTGCACCTCGCTCAAGTGCTTCGATGACTGGGCCATTGTGCCATACGGTTTCACCATTAACAAGACGGAAACCGCCAATAAGATCATCTTCATCAGTTTCAATAGTAATGTTTACACGGATAAGTTCTCTCTTTAGTTGAGCACATGCTTGCTCTACACCAAAGGTCTTACCATTACCCGATAGTCCAGTAATAAATGCTGGATAAAATAATTTAGATTGAATAATTTTTTTAATGTCAGTAAAAGGCCCAAACTTAACAAAAGTATCGTCCTGTACTGGAACTAGGTTCTGTTCTATCACAGGAGTAACAGCAGGGGCATTGAATGATTTTTCAATATCTTCAACAACCTTTTGTGTAACTTCTAGATTCCATTTACCACGTCCTACACTAAATTCTTTTATCTTTTTAGTAACAGTTTGATAAGCAATATCATTCATTCTACAGAACCCTCTCACATCAGCTGCAGTGAATTCGGTTCCAAAGTTTGCTTTTAAACCCTCTATGATTTCCTCACGAGTCATTTTGATTTCGAACATAATGTAATTGTATTTCAATAACCTTATTATAAAGCATTGAATTGTACTTTAAACCCTTTGTCACTTAATGTTGATAATTCTTAACATTAGACTATAACCTTCCTCTGCTGCTTTTGACATGATCTTTAACGTAGCAAGGCACACCTGCAGGATCTAACCACTTTGTGTACTCAAAGTCATCAATCGCAGTTTTGAACTGCATAAAGTTATCACAAAGATACATGTCCTTATATCCATTGTGATTGTTCCACTTTTGAATACGATAGTCAGGATATCCATTCTCCAATAGGTCAGGCATTTTTACATACCTGTATGGATCATTTTGGCATAATACTTCAATCATAATGTAATTATATTTCAATAACCTTATTATAAATCATTGAATAGAACTTTGAAACCTTTGTCAATTAATTTTGATATTTCTTAACACTTTCTTCCCACTCCTTCATACTGCTTTGAAGTTGACCTTCATTCTCTTTTGGATCTAATTTATCATATCCTTTTATCCTCTTCCATTCATTATGCAATGCACCCAACAACCATGCTTGAGATAACTGTTTAGGGCCATTCTCCAACAGTTCAAGATGACGTTTGTTACTTGTATACTGTTTGTAATCCTCTCTCCAATTGGAGTCGTCGTAAGGTTTATTCGAAGTCATGAATATTTTCAGATCCTCCTACGGCAAATGGATTGTACTTGTTCCTAGCAATTCTATACATTTTTTCATGTATTGTCAAGTTTTCTTCTTCAACTGGGCCTTCATAATCCAACCCATCTTCTTTATCAGTGCTCAACCAATTATAGTTGGGATCAAACCATTCATCATATGGAATTTGTTTTGGTGCGAAATAAGTCATTTAGCGTAAGTAAACGGTTTCTTTTTAACTGTAGTATCTCCTTCTTTTGATGCTCTACCTGGCCTTATCTTTCCTAAACTAACACTTTTATCTTTACCTAATCCACCTTTTCTTGTTGCTTTCAAACCTGCAGTTCCTTTTTTCTTTTGGATTAAAACTGAATCTTGATCATACTTTTTAGCAAGTGCCTTCATATCTTTTTTAAATTTTCTCTTACCTTTTTTACCAGAAGAAACAATGTGACTTCTTTCTTTTACTTTAGTCTCTTTACCAGTCTTATCATCTCTTTCACTATATCTTCCAGTTGCTTTAGTAGCACCACCATAACCTTTACCTTTTATATCCCTATCCAACTGTTTTGCTCTTGCTTTATTTTCTGCTTTGGATTTATCACCACGACTTCCCGACAAGATAGCAGTGCCACCCTTCTTTGATTTACTTACAACACGACTTAAACTACTCTCGTCCAAGAATTCTTTGAATGTTTTCATTGTTTTTGTAATTTTTCTACAACAGTTTTTGCTTGCATGGGTGCTACATCATTTAATCCATTAGCATCAAACCAAGGTGCATTTTCCCAATCAAATCCTTCACCAAATGTATTGTCTGGAGACATGACATACCAATGACATTTTGCATCAGGTATATCTACTGCACACACTGCCCAATCATCTGCCCATTGTGGTACTTGAACGTACATCACTGGTAAATGATCAGCATAAGCAAATCTTGGTAATCCTATTAGAACTCCCCATACCAAAGTTAATAAAAACCCTATAGTAATTAACTTACTTTTCATTTTTATTAACCTCTCTGTAATCTAGTTCAGTAGCAATAGCCATTCCTACTGTGTAAAGAGCATAACCACCACCAAGTATAATAAAAAGTTCAATCATAATTTTTATGCTACTAAAGAAACAAATTCTCCTAGTACTTTTTTATTTAGTTTTTTTACCTTGAGTGACTTGGCAAATGCCCTTTTTATCTCTGCTTTTGTTGCATCTTCTTTAACTTCAAACTCTGCATCATCAGCAAGACTTTGAGCAGACATTGCAAAGTATGCATCATACCCAGAATTTTTAATAGTAAAACTTTTGGTCTTTCTCCAATCTTCACTCAACTTATCATTTCCACATGGATGATAAAGTCTTATAAAACGACCTGCATCTCTATTAGGTAGAACTCGAATACCAATAAAATTAGTAGTAGGAAATCTATCCTTAAGATTAGTTAAAAGAACATCTGTAAATTCATGATAATCATATTGGAATCCATATGTCTTACCAACTTTACGATCACGTAGGAATGTACTATGAGGTCTAATGTTGCGAGAACCTAACCAACGTGATCTTCCATCTGGACTAAAGTAACAATCTTCAATCATTTTATGATAAGGAACTTGAGAACCCTCACCATCAGTTAATACAATACATTGAGTTTTTTCTACTCTATTCTCTTTTTGGAATAGTGGAAGAATTTGATGAAGAGCAATTAATGATTCATTTAATGGAGTACCTGATAGACATAATCTTTCAGGATAACGGTAGTATGTTCTTGTAGCAAAACATTCAGCGATTCTCCAGATATTTAACATCTGCTTTTCTAATGTTTTAGCATTTATTTTACTAGTAAGAATATTCATCATAGTAAAGGTTTCATCAACCACTAATAAATTTTCTGCTTCCTCATAATGTTTTGTTAATTGTTTGTTTATATAATGATCTGATCTACGATTCCACTCATTAGTAAAAGCATATACCTCAAAAGGAATATTAACTTTTCTACAAAACCATATTAGATTATAAAGTTGCTTAAGAGTATCCTGTAGAACATATTGCATAGAACCAGACCAATCTAATACAAATACTAGACCGTGATTTTTACCATCAGGAAGAGCAGTTATCTTTTTAAAGATATCTTCGTTATATCGGTAAGTATGAAGTTTTGTTGTATCAAGAACACCAGTTCTAGCAATAGTAGCACGAGCATATGCACTAGCAGCTTTCTTACATTCAAACTCTTTGACTAGATAATTAACTTCCTTTTGTGCATCTCTTTTAAATTGAGTAAAGGACTTGTCAGTTTCTTCATAAGGGTTTTCTGGAACCTCATTATATCCATAATCTTTATATCTGTCTGCACGAGAAGTATGGTCAACAAGTGACTGAACATAATATTCATCAATTACATCATGAACTTCAGAGTTCTTGGCAATTACAGTATCTAGATTAAGTTTTGGAAGTTCAACATAGATATTATCTACTCCTTCATCATTTATCAAAGATTGAAGTCTTTCTTCAAAAGCATCAGCAGTTTTAACTTCTATGTCTTCAGGGATTTCTTGATTTTCTTGAACTTCACCCATATCACTTCCACTCTTTTCCATTTGAGGAGTTTGTGGTGATTCTATTTCAGACTCTTCTTCTTTACCCTCATCTGTCCTACCTTCTGAATTTAATTCTATGTCATCTGTTCCTTCCTTTGATGTATTTTCTAAACTAATTTTTTCTTCTTGTTCAGTCTTACAGTATTGATAAAGAACCTCTGATGCTTTTAATACATCATCAAAAGTTTCACACTTTCCAATCAGATCGACAATCTCCTTTTCAGTATCTGTAAAAGATATATCAAGGAAGTTACCAATCTTGTAATATAGATTAGTCCTATCAGCAAGATTAAAACTATTATAATCTTCACCATTTACTTCAAAGAAATTCTTTTCATGTAATTCAGTATAACCTCTAAAAAATGTCTTGGCGATTCCAAGATACTTACGCTTCATTAATTTTTCAATTCTTGCATCCTCAACTACATTTACAAACTGTTGAGGAATTCTATCTTTCCAACCCCACTCGTCAGGTGTATAAAGTGCATGACCAACCTCATGTCCTACAAGCATATCATATACATTACCACTTGCTTTTTCCCACATTGGAAGAGTTAAGACACGACTGTGGACATCAAACTGTGCTGTTGAAATCTGTCTGTGCTCTACTACTAGATCTTCAGTAGCAAGTAACTTTGCTAATTGTGATTTGATTTCTTGCTGTACTGCCATCTTTTATTTCGTTGTATATACCTATGATACTGGAAGACCCACGCTTCTGGTGGGTCATATAACGCTTCTTAACATTTTGTAATCTTTGCTTTGCCTGACGCAATGCTTGTGGTTTTAAGGTACGTTTAGGTTCCTTCTTCGAGTGGTGTTGCCAGTTCGGGATAGAGGTGCTCATAATCCTTCCGATAAAGGGACATAATATTATTTACCAGTTTAGCAGTTTTCTCCAACTTTTTGGTCTCACCATATGCCAGTTTCTCATACTGAACATCCTTGGTGGTATACTCTACACCTAGTATCTCACTCATCCACTCATCAAAGTCACTACCAAAACCATCCTCAAACTTCCATATATTAGTATCATCTGTAAGAAAATCTATCTGTGGTCTGAACCAGTTGACTGCTTGAGTAAGAGGAAAGTTTTGTAGCATAGACCCAAACATCATAGGATCTTCCATTGCTTCTTGTATATCATCACCATACATTCTGGTTAGAAATATAGAGCAAGACATAAACCTATCAACAGGATTTCTTACAATAGTAAAATGTGGAATACTACCTAGGTCATCAAAATGTTTTAGATAGAGTTCATTATGAAAATGAGCAACCTCTATTCCATCAACACTCTTCCATAGTATCTGCTCTGCTTCAAATCCATTCTCTTTAAAGTTTTCTTCTAAAAATCTACCAGCAGTTCTAGGTATATGAACAAAGAGAAACCTCTTGGTTGGATTAGGATATGTTACTACAGTCTGTCTATACGTCGGCATCGTTTACTGTATCTAAAATGTTTATCATAGGAGTCCATCCAGTACTCAACATAATAGAAATATCAGCAACATTATCTTCTACCTCTCCTGGTGTATAATCCTTAACTGGAAGATCTCCTTGACCAAATGCTTCTGCTAATTTACGTACAGGAATTGATTCCCCATATCCAATAGGAACAGGCCCACATACAGTACTAGGAGCAAGAGATCTAATAGCAGTGCATACATCTCTGACATGAATCCAATCTCTTTTATGATTAGTTACATACGGTGCAGTTCCTTCCTTTAACATACCATACATCATATTATCCCTACTTTCTGGCCCATAGACCGTTGTAAACCTCATACCAACTGAATTTGGTGGTGCCATCTGCTCATTAACCCACTTACTCATAGCATAAGGGTTCTCCCAATAGTTACCATCTACAGCACTTGATGATGCATATAATAATCTTGTGCCAGTCTTTCCACACCAATCAAAGATGGGTTTTGCCTTTACTACATTGTTATCATAGTACTCTGCAGGTTTCTCTAAACTTTCACGAATATCTGCCCATGCTGCTAGATGAACAACCAAATCATAATCTCCACCTTTAAAATCCGAAATACAATCTGGATGATCTATACCATGTACTTTATATCCTAGTTGATCTCTCCAATCAGCAAATACATATCGACCAATAAAACCACGGTGTCCTGTTACTAATACTTTCATGTCACTGGCCAATCAATAACTGTTCTAATTTCTTCATTATATAACCACACTTCTTTCAGCATATCGCAGTTAACACCACGTTCTTCAAACTGTGTGATTAGTGAGTTAAGGTCTTTAGGAAAACACGTTCCACCAAATCCTCTATCATTATCTATACCAGGAACTTGAGTATGTGACTTACCTATTCTACTATCTCCAGTAACTCCTTCTCTTACTTTATCATAATCAATTCCTGCTGCTTGGCAGAAATCATATATCTTATTAAAGTATGCTACCTTATAGGCAAGGAATACGTTAGAGAAATATTTGATTGCTTCACTCTCATCCGAGGAGGTAATGATACTTTGGATTTCAGGAAAACACTGCTCAAAAAAACAAATAAAATCAACACACAATTCCTGACTACCCCCGACAACATTTCTTTCTGCTTTGGCATAATCCTCTACAGCGTTTCGTGCAGTGAGAAATTCTGGATTATGAATTACATTATGTCTTTCAGTGTACTTCTTTGTTGTACCTACAGGAACAGTAGATTTAATAACAAAAGTTCCTGTTAAATGATCTGGTAGATCTTCAAAAAATTTATCCAGAATAGAAAGGTCACAACTTCCATCCATTCTCATTGGGGTTGGAAGACAGACAAAAATAAAATTTTGTTGTATAACTTCTTCTAGTGGATTAAGACATCTATTCTTATCCACATCATAAATCTTTGTTTTTACTTTATCTCGTAGATTTTGGTAAACTGCATTTCCTACGAAACCATTACCAACAATTCCAACATTAACGTTGTTCATCATGATGATACCATCCTACTAAATCCTTTAACTTTTTCAAATCGAATGTGGTTTTCAAATTTATCTTCCATCCCTGTCTTATGGGATATAACGAAGATATTAGCATCCTCAATTACATATCGGATGATCTTTAAAAATTCTTCTGTACCCTGACCATCTAATGAACTATCAAACACTTCATCCAATATCATTAAGTTGGTCGAGACTGAATTTTTAAATTTAGCAACTTCCCTCCATGTAAAGAGAAGTGCTAAATCGATTCTTTGTTTTTCACCTTCACTAAACGATGCATAAGAAAAATCCTCATGTATTGGGGATTGAACGGTTTCATTAAACTCCTCATCAAGAGTAAAGTTTATGTAAAAATCCATCATCTGTAGATAACGGTTTACTTGTTGATTTATCAACGGTAAGTACTTCTTGATAATTTTAGTCTTAACTCCTCCGTCTTTCAATAGACCGAATATGAAGTTATAATATTTGATTGTGTCTTTACGACTAGCTAATGCGTCATAAGTCTCCTGGAGATTTTGTTTAAATGTTTCTAACTTGTCATGCTCAGTATTTCTGTTTTCAAGTTGACTGGTAAGTGTTTGAATTTCAGATTCCAGTTCTCTTTGTTGCTTTTGGCAGTTAGAGATAAGAGTGTTGTTTTTAGAAATGCCATGCGTAAGTTTAGTGATCTCCTTTGATAGGGTGTTAAAATGACGCTCTCGCTCTTGTTCCGTTTTAATCGCTTTTTCCAGTTTATCAAAACCAGATTGCAACTCTTTTGCCCTAGTTTGAGCGTCGTCGATTTTATTTATTCTGAAGGACTCATCTATAGATTGTGTACATGTAGGGCATGTTACATTTTCACTAAAGAACTTATGTTCCTTGGTTATGGTTGCTACCTTTTGTGATATTTTACCTCTGTAATTGTTAAGTTCTACTAACTTATCTCCAGCACCTACCACTTCTTTTAACTGTTTTTCTGTGCTGTCAACATTAGATTGTAGAAGATTATTATGCTCAAGATGAGTCTCAACTTCAACATTAAGTACTTTAATTTTATCCTCTTTTTCTTTTATATTCTCCTTACCACGACTTTCTATTTCCTCCATAAACTTCTCTTGCATCTCTACTTTATCATTCAGAGATTCTTTCTTTAAATCTAACGTATTGATACTTTCTTTCTCAACTCTAATCTTATCTCTAATAATATTATTCATAGAAGAGAAGATTTTAATATCAAGTAAATCTTCAATAACCTCTCTACGATTTGTAGCAGTCAATTGCATGAATGGAACAAATGTACTAGACCCCAATACCACGATTTGTGTAAAAGATTTATAGTTCATCTTTAACACATTCTGCTCCAACCACTTCTGCTGATCATTAGCATTGTGGGATTGATCTAATAATTTATCGTCTCTATAAATCTCAAACGTATTTGGTTTTATTCCCCTAGACACTTTCCAACTAATTGTACCAATAGAAAAATCTACTTCTACACTACAATCCTTTTCATTGGTGGCATTTATTAACTGACTCTTATTAATCTTACGGAACGGTTTACCGAACAAACTAAAAGTAAGAGCATCTAGAACCGTACTCTTACCCGTACCATTATCTCCAACTATTAAAGTAGTTGCATGAGATTGAAAATTAATTTCAGAATATTGATTGCCTGTAGAAAGAAAATTCTTCCAACGGACTTTTTCAAATAAAATCATTCTTTGTTGCTGGCGGTATTACAATGTCATTGGGTGTAATGATGGTGTAACCAAATCCGTGGTCTTGGCACACATCAACCATCATATCAGGTTCAACTTCAATTACATGCATTTCAGGATAATCATTATCTTCTAACTGCATGGCATAACGAGATGCATCATCCTCTTGTTCAAAAAGATAGAGAATATGTTCTCCATCATCATTTTTAACAGAGTATGCACCTTCATTTTCTCTACCATTGATAGTTAGAATATACATTAAACTAACTCACATGCCTCCTGATACACATTTTGAATAGTCTCTTGTATTCTTGATTTCTCAAGATTAATTTCAGACTCTTCGATATATCTATTTAATATAGAAAGAGTATCTTCGGATTCGAAGGCTTCAAAGTCTTCGTTTTCCTGTAGTTGAAAATTCTCAACTATTTTAAGTTCATGTACATTACTATTATACAACTTATCGATGAATTTTTCAAATTTTTTAGAACTACTCTTTTTACGAACAATAACTTTAACTATCTTACCTTCTAATTCACGAGTGTCAAATGTTTGATAATTATGATCGTTATAATAAATTGTATAGAACATCCTGTAAGGATTATTAACAGGAGTATGCTCTAGAGTTTCTGTATCAAAGAAATGAAACCCTCTTGTATCTTCAAGATCATTCCAATACATCTCATAAGGATTACCCAAATAAAATACTTTACCATTATCAGATCTGGTATGGTAATGTCCAGAATAAACTTTTTTAAATTTATCAAAGAGATCAACATTGATTCCTTGATCCATAATAAAATTAGGATGAATTCTAAATCCCTTACACTCAAGGTGACCCATGACCATAGGAGACTTTGACTTCTCAATCATCTTTAATGAATGAGTTTCATTCTCATTATTAATCCAAGGTAAAAGAAGAATATTTAAACCATCTATTTCAATCTCTGTTGCTTCAGAATAAGTTTTTATATTATCATATTCAGCAAGTAATAAATCAATAGAATTTACTTCATTAGTATTTTTATAATAGGCAGTATGGTTACCCACAATACTATGGATAGTACAACCCATATCTCTCAATTTATCATAATAATTATCCTTTGCCCATCCTAAACAAGAGAAGTCAACACCCTTTCTACTATCAAAAGTATCTCCCATATCAATAATGGTAGTAATACCCTCTTCTTCAATAGCAGGAAAGAATATATTCTCATAGAACTTAAGAAAATATTCATGAAAATGTTTTGAGTTTTTCCTCGCACCAAAATGTTGGTCGGTAATAATAGCAACTTTCATTAATCGTCGTGGTCATCCCAAGGATCAGTTAAATTTTTATTAGCAAAGAATCCTCTGTAGACTCCATACCCTGCTAATAAGATAGTAATTACTGCAATTGAAATACCAAATGTGATATTAGGATTAGCATTGTAGTGTGGAATTATTGCGTTACATTTTGTCCATGTGCCAGGTAGAGTATACACTGGTGGGCAAGAAAGTAATAAATCTCTTATAGCATACATTTCACTTCCTATCATTCTTTATCCTCCTTGGGGTGTAAACAAAAACTACGCTCCTCATCATACTTTCTTTCATAGTCATATCCATCTACCACCACTACTGGTGCAATGACACTATGAAACTCTTTAAAATATTCTTCTCTATTCTTTGCATATTTTCTAGTCATTAGTATCTTAATTTGGAATGAACTGCATCTTTAATTTGATTATAATCAGCAGCATCGCCACCGTCATCTCCATAGAAGACTTCATCATAACCAGACCTTTCAAGTATCTTATTCTTAATTTCTAACTGACGTTTTTCTCTTTGTATTCTGCGGAGAAATGCATAATGTATAATCTGCGTAAAGTAAGCAAAAGGATTTTTGGATTTTTCAGGATTAAAATTATGTATGTATTGAACGCAATTTTCGATTCCATCAGAGATCATGTCCTCCTTGAACATATAATTTACAAAGTTTGGTTTGAAAGATAGATGATTTGCTATCTTTAAAAAACATTCCCCAATATAACGTGGGATAGGTGGTTTTGGCAACCCCTTTATCTCTGCAATTTCTCTATCTTCTCTAAGTTTGACTAGTGCGGCTAGGAACTCCTTATTATTAACGTAGTGTTCGGATCTTTTCCGTTTAGCCATAATTCGTCCTGCCATAAGCATATCTCACTATGTATGTAGATATTATAACACCTCTACACATACTTGACAAGTTGCTATTTTACCTTTAGAATAACTCTGTCAGGGTTCAAGGGAACCTCTAGCTACTACTTTTTTTATGAGGATTAGACTTATAAAGCTTTTCTAATATATCTTTAGCATCATTAACAGTCGCTAGATATCCCATCTTTCTAGAAATTTTAGGTTTGTTCTTACTATCTCTATCAGTATCTTGTACAAAGTTCTGATACATTTTAATCATATGTACATCAGCTGATTCTGACATTGTAAGAACATTGTCCATATTAATAATAAACATATCTTCTCTTGTAGTCTTTAACCAAGGTTCTACTTTATATCCGATTGTCCCCGCACGAGTTTTTATTTCTGAAACAACAATAGGGTGATGAATGACTAACATAGTTCTATCTGTTTCTTCAGATGCTGCTATCTTGGCAAATACTTCTTCACCGTTTTTAAATTTGATTGTTCCGTAAAAATCGTCTTCCATATTATTTTTTTAATTGTATAGTGATTATTTCATAATTAAAGTTTTCTTCATTATAGATTTTAATTCTTTCAATGAGATGATTTAATGTATAGTTCTTACGAGAGTTATAAGTGCAGTCATCTGATATATCATATAAAATTGCCTTTACTTTGTTAGTGCTCTTCCTAAGTACTCGTCCAATACTTTGAAGATTTCGAACTCTCGATTTTGACGGTGAGGCAAAGATAACGTTATGGAGATTTCTAATATTAATGCCTGTAGAAAATGTTCCATAGGAGGCGACGATGATTGCATTGTTTTCCCTCTCGGTGATCTCCCTGATCAATTCCCTTTCATCAGCATCAACGCCACCGTGCACAAAGAATACTTTACGATCAGTTTGCTTATTATTATTTATCTTTTCGTAAAGTATTGCACCGTGAGTTTCCACTCTGCTGTATAATATAAGAGTATTACCTTTTAAATCTAATGTCAAGTTTGTTATAAAATTATTTCTTTGTTTATGACTAATAAGATATTCTATTTCATCTTGATAGGTTTCAAATTTTTGTGGAGGGTGTTTAAGGACAAGACATTGAATATCAAGTTTAGATAAATGACCTTCTTTCATTAAATCATCTGTTCTTGTTACCTTATAAGTAGGCCCAAATAACCCTTCTAATACCCACTTATGGGTCTGTGTGCCGTCTAAAGTTCCAGTAAACCCATATCTATACTTTGCATGTTCTAATTTTGTCATTATAGATACTAGGGACTTACTTTTAAATAAGTGTGCCTCATCTCCTATTACCACATCATAGTCTGTAAAAAAATTACGATCTAATTTATGAACAGATTGCCATGTAGTAATAGTAACAGGAAATTCATTTGTTTTTTCTTTACCCGCATATATTCTGTGACAGTATGACTCCGAATCCCAACCGTAATCCTGAAAATCCTTATACATTTGTTCTACAAGACTGGTCGTTGGAACAACTAACAAAATTTTTTCGCCTTTATCCACATAGTATCGTACAAGGCTATAGATCATCAACGATTTGCCAGACGCAGTTGGAGATATCAATAATTTTCTATTATGCCTTAAAGCATCATATACTCCCTCAACTTGATAATCCCTAGGTTTGTGCTTACAAATAGCACCCATATAATCTTTAACACCCTGCTTTGATATTCCCTCATTAATCTCAAAGGGAGAACCATAGTATTCGTTATCTATAAACTTATAAGTATAATCTCTTCTTTCACAAAAGGAAATAATTCTGTCTAATAGTCCTATATAAATTCTCTTGGATCTTAAATCAAATAAGTGTATTTCTCCATTCCAATTTCTTTTACGGTATTGAGGCATGAACTTTGCACCCTCTACTTCAAAGGTAAAGTGGTCTCTTAATTCATATTGTATATGAGGTTCAGCATTAATCTTTAAAAAGACTTCGTTTGCTTTACCTATAATAACATTAGTGCCCGTGTCAATCACCTATCCCATTCATCTGGGATTATTTAGTTACCCTAGTCCAGACTGAAATCTCATAAACTCAATAGCATTCTTAATCTGATATGTTCTGTTTTGTATCACTTTAAGGATGCTTTCAATATATGCAAGCATTGTATCATAGTATTCTATCTTAAGAGATGATGTTGAAAGTTTTTCATCTGCATCAAGATACTTCTGCATTGTGTCTTTATCTCTTATCTTCTTTGGAAAAGGATCCCTTACATATACATCAGGATCTGCCTTGCCACTAAAATACTCATACCGTTCATGACGGATGTTCTTCCTTTGTTGGTCTGCTTTCTTTCTTAAAAGGAATATTGTATTATAAAAATCAAAATATTTTGCATGAAGAGATGGTATATTCAATGATTCAGTATGTAGATTATCAGGATCTATTTTGGAATCTTCTTCCCACATCTTCTGGAGCGACTCCAGATCAATCATAGAGATTCATTACGTAAATTAGTTATATTATAAGAAGTATACTTGAAATTAGCATCTGCTGTAAAGTATTCTATATCTGTATCTGTAGCATCAAAAACTAGAGTTGTCAAACTTGTTGGGAATAAACCTTTAAAATTGACATTAAACTTTGGAACTAGATTACTACTTAAGATTTGTAATGTACCATCAGAATAAATGTCCTGACCTGAATTTTTAAAATCTTTTCTAGGTACTACTCCACTTGCTTCTAGGTCTCTAAATTCTTGTACACTCTCTGGAAATCCTAAACCTCTCATCCATTTTTGAATTTCCATAAAATTTGTAAGATCTTCATCAACTAAAAATCTTATATTCAGATCACCAAAATCCATCATATCTCCTGGTGTAGGAATCTGACGTAGATATGTTGGTTGTTCTGTTATTCCTAAAGTTATATCAGGAATGTTTGCTTGGTTACAGAAATATGCTGTACCTGGACTTCTTTGAAGGTTGAATTTAAATCCTACAGGTGCAAGAAAATTTCTATTCTCAATTTGTGATGGACGATCTTTAGGCATCTTCAGTGCATTGGTAGAAAACAGGTCTCCTTTTATATTTATTATAGCATAAAAAAAGAGACCCGTGAAGGGTCTCTTGAAAGTATATAAGCAACTCGCTTACATAAGGTTTTTAACAGCCACTCTTCTGTAGTAGCGGTTCTGGTTGGAAAGTAATCCACCAAGACCTTGGGTTGTTCCTTCGGCAAATGGGTTAGCAACAAGACCGTATCTTGTCTTAAATCCAATTTTTGGTTGGAAGGAGTTCTCACCCACAGCACGAACCATCTGTAGTGGAACGTAAGGGCAATAGAACAGTCCAGCGTCATAAGGTGAAGAACCTTTGTAACCACAAACGTAATACTGATTACCACCTGTAGGTGCTGCGTTAGCACTTGTTAGGTTAGCAGAATAAGGATCGATGTATACACGATACTTACCTTGTAGAACACCAGCGAATGTGTTACCTGTGTCATCAACGTTAAGGTTAGCGTTAAGTGCAGGAGTGTAGTCAAGTACACCAGCCATGGTTAGAGCAGAAGCAACGTCTGCAGAACACATGATGATGTTACCCTTTCCACGACGAGTTCTTTGTGCGATTGCGTTCGCATCTCTCTCGATCTGGAATAAGAGTCCCTTAAACTTCTCAACTGACCAACGACCATTACTGTCGATGTCTAAGTCAAACACACCAGCAGTAGCGGTGTTTTGTACAGCACCCTGTTCAGCGACCTTATAGATGGTTCTGATAACTTCACGGTTGATTTCAGCAAGGATCTCTGTTGAGAGAATGTTTGCCAATTCCGCTTCAGCATTCAGACCGTGGATTGCTTTAAGGTCTTGAGCAAGTTCTAAACTGTACTCTGCTTTTAACGCACGAGATTTCGCAGTAACTGTTACTTTCTCGATGCTGAATGCCATCTGACCGAAGGCATCTGCTCCTGTTCCACTGAGATTTTCAGCGTCACCTGTAACCATACCTTGACCAACATTGTAGCCAGCAGTTGTTGCAGATGAAACAGGGTTAAGGACAGCAGGGTTAGTTCCACTCTGTGAAGTTGTACCCATACCAGCATTACCATCGGTAAAGCCTGTCTCTTCGTCACGACCAGCATCCTGACCAGAGAATGCAGAATCTACTTCGTTGTAGAATGTCTCTGTTCCAGACTGGTTAGTGTAACGTGATCTCATTGCGAAGATCAGTCCAGTTGGGCCACTCATTGGTTGTACACCAGCAAGGTCATATGCCACCAAGTTAGGCATAGATCTTCTGATCAATGAGATAAGTACTGGGTCGAAACCAGCAGTTGGGCCAGCAGCAGCTGAACCACCACCGAATCCACCACTACCACCTGCAGCGTTTGCAGAGTTAGTTGGTACAGCCTCCATAAGGTTGAGGCCAGAACCGAATGCTTGTTCCTCTTTAAGGAATTTTTCTTGGTTTTCTAACAGGACGGCGGTGACCGCTTTACGATGAGGATCTTTAATTTCATCAAGACCTTCATAGTTTAGTAACGGAGCCCACTTTTCCTGCAGTGCTTCGGATTGAAACATTTGCTTTTAAAAAAATAGTGTTTTCGTTTGAACGATAATAAAATCAGTTTTACTTACTAAATCCAGAAAGAGTTCTTAAGTAAGCAGACATTTGATTAGAATGTGACACTGCACCTTCTGAACTGTCTACTCCTTCTGAAAGAGTTTCTGATTTAGAAGTTGGAGTTCCTTTTGAAGCAAAATAAGATTCCTTCAATGTCTCCAATTTTTCACGATAAGATTCTTCACTTTCAAACTCTACACTTTCAGCAAGTGATGCAAGCTTCTCTTTCTGTGTGGCAGCAAGGCCATCAGAAACAGACTCAAGAATACCATTGGCAACAGACTCACCGAGTCTCTTGTTTAAACCAACGTTCTTCTCAATTTGCTCATTGAGTTTCGTCTCCATATCATCAAGTTTTTCGACCATGCTCTCAAGAACATCGTACTTATCATCAGGGATAGATACGTAATGCTCTTCAAAGAGACCCCTCATTCCCTCAAGGAATGATTCGGTCAATTCTGTTTTAAGCCCTTGCTCTACAGCAAGAGTATTTTCCGTAAACCACTCATCTGCAACGTACTCAAGATAACTATCAACTCTTTCAGAAAGTGCAGTTTTCTCTTCTGCGATCTTTTCTTCAAGGGTCTCTTGATACTTCGCTTCCAATGCCTCTTTAACTTCGGCAACTTTGGAGTTTAGTGCGGTTTCGAATACAAGCTTTGCTTTCTCTCTAAAGTCTTCGGAGAGTTCTTCGCCACCTAAAAGTGCATTAACATCATCTTCGATGTTAACTTCAGGTGTCTCTTCTTCAACAACTTCTTCAGTTGTCTCTGCTTCAGCGACTACTTCTTCAGTAGCGGGCTCTTCAGCAACTACTTCTTGTTCATCAGTCACTTCTGCTTCGTCTCCTTGCTTGAGAGTTTTTCCTTTACGATTAGTAACTACGTCGGATACCTGCTTGAGATTGCCACCTGGAGTCTTCAGCTTAGCTGAATCGTCATCCACCTTATAATTTTGAGGTGTTGGCCCACCGAGATCTTCCCAATTTCCTTGGGATGTATCTATAGCGTCACCAGCTTTAGCGTTGGCATTCACTGCAGTATTTGATTTTTTGATGCCACTAGCGACATCAATCAAACCTTCTTCCATTTCTTGTTTTTTACCACGAGACATTTGTACGACTCCGACTCTTTTAGTTAAAATCTATATTTATTTAGAAGTTTTACAAGTTTGATAAGAAATCATTAAATAGATTGAGTTTTTTCTCATCTAATTGTTTCTGATCAACCAGTGTATTGATGGTCTTATATGTTTTTTCTGCGAACTTCTCACGCAAAATACCACCATCCCATACCCAGTCCTTACCTTCCATAATACCTTCAACGAAAGCATCAGGAGCAGAAGGATCTGCAACGATATCTGCAGCAGTTGATAACATAAAGTCATCACCTACAACATTGACTCCTTCACGAGTTGGTTTCAAAGAACCAATACCACGAGAAGATACGCCAAGTTTAACACCTTCTTCAATAAGTGAAGATGCAATTTTACCCATTGGTGTACCGAGAATTTTCGCTTTACCAATAAAGTTTGATCCGTTCTCCTTAAGAGAAACGATCTTGTGAGAAACACGATCAAGGTTTACAGTTGGGCCTTCGGGATGACCGAGTTCTCCAAGTGCTCTTCCTGATTGGATATGATTCTCATTGTAACGTCCAACTTCCTTGCGGAGAGTTTCCATAGGATACATTCTACCATTACGGTTTTGAATGTTTCCTTGCAAAAAGACACCCTCTATATACATTGATTTCTTGCCGTTTCTATTTTCGACAAGGAATTCAACTGATTCAATTTCTTCTCTGATGAGTTTCATTTAGGCATCCCCTGATGTTTGGACTTGTTGTGCATATAAAACTCCACCTGTTGCACCGTCTGGTGTTAAAGCAGATACACTTAATGATTTATAAAGTGAAGCATGACATTTAGGATCAAATGCTGTGCTAATTCCAGAAGTATCAGCAGCTACTCTAATTCTGGTTTGGAAATAACCATCCCTACCAGATGATGCATAAACTGCAGTTACTCTTGCATTATTGATTTTGGTATCATAATTACTATCACTTGAATCTTGAATAGTAACTCTGTCACCAAGAACAAAAGGCATTTGAGTTCCTTCTGGGCAAACAAGGGTTGTTGCTGCTCCGACAATAACATTAACAACTCTTTGAGATGATTTTGTTAATGCCAGTGTTGCTGTTCCCCCTGCAGGAACATAGTAATCAGAAGTTGTAGCGGTAGGTTCAGTACCTATTGCAACAAAAGCAGGAGCTCCTTTTGCTACTACTCTCATTACACTTGATTGAACTTTAAAAGTTGCTGTCGCTGCGGCTCCCGCCAAAGCAATAGACTGTCCAGCTCCAACTGCTCTATGTGCCATTATGCTATACTTTGGATCATTTACAAGTTATTTATAAAACTATTCTTCATCATCTTCTTCGGTTTCGATTTCATCTCCAACTTCTGCTTCTGCCTCTGCATCTACTTCTGTTTCGATTTCATCTTCTACTTCTGATTCTTGATTACCGAATAAACTATTTGCTACCTCTTGACGATAAGCATCTACTCTCTCTGCAGACTTTGCAAAAAGAATATCTTTCATTCTATCACTGACTTGTGACGCAGAATCATCTGCTACCATCATGTCCATTAATTCATCATCCATGTTAATAATTAAATAACCATTAATATTTATACACTACAGGTAGTGCAGGTTATATTTCACCACCTTTAGGTAGTTCTGGTGCTTCTGTTGCAGACCCATCTATTTCAGGTTCCATGATTTGAGCATTAGGATCTAAAGGAGCTCCTGTTTCTGGATCAACTGGTGCCATTGGATCTGGAACAATTCCATCTTCAATTTCTTTTGCCATTAATTCATCCTGTTCCTTAATCTCAATATCAGTCTGACGAAGTATCTTACGTCTTATATAATCTTGAGAATAATACCTTCCAATATATGGTTCTGCAGTAGCAGCAACATTAATTCTTTCGTTAAAGAGTTCTGTTTCTTTAAGTTCGGAGAAGTGATTATCATATAAGAAATCATATTGAATATGATCACTCATAATATCCCAGTCTTCTGGGGTCACAACATTCTTTAGAATTAACTGTGTTTTAAGCATGTCATGGAACATTCTAGAGAATCTTTTCCTTAAACGTCCAACAAATTTAGTGAATTTTAATTCATCACGTAGTATTTCTGATGATCTTCCTAAATTAAACCCTCCTTCTCCGTCCATTCTAGATGGTGGAACATTGAGTGAACGGTACAATTTCTTCTTGAAGTACTCAATGTCAGTGATTTCTCCAAGGTTTTGACCTCCAGGAAGAGTAGAAATTTCAGTACCACGTCCTCCTTCCCTTCTGGGTAACCAGAAATCTTCCAACATCGCCATATATTTCTTGTCATCACGAATCTCTCCAGTGTTTGCGTCGTATACTAACTTGTTACGATACCTCATCATAACATCACGAAGGTATTGTTCTGCCTTAACTTTAGGTAGATTACCAACGTCAATATAGAATATTCTTCTTTCGGGTGCTCTTGATAATCTGTATATAACAAGACTATCCTCAATCATTCTTAATTGATTGAGTGATTTAATTGCTTTATGAAGATAAGAAAGTGTTGATCCCTTATTTCTATCTACTAATCCAGAAGTACAATATGTAATTGCATCCTTTGCAATCTTAACTCCTTGACTAGGCCCCTTTGCATTAATGTTACCAGTAGGGTAAATACCTTTCTGATTGTAAATAAAATACTCTTCGATTTCTGGGAATTCATAATCCATTGGATCATCCCCAGTATTTGAAACCTTATACTTATCTCCTGGTTTTTTCTTTTCCTGCCTAACATGACGCATTTTCATTGCGTCTATGTATCTTAATTCTTGAATTCCGTCTTGAGGATTCTTTAAATCTATAATCTTATGATAATAGATACGACCATCAATATACCAATTCCTATAGATTTCGTGTGCTTTTTTATCAAAATCTAATATGTCTAATAGATATCTAAACTCTTTTCTAATTTTATCTTTAATACCATCACTAGCATTAAGATTAGAAAGTTCAATTTCTACTGGAGTATCATTAGTATCTGATACAATTGCTTCATTTACAATATCTTCAATAGCACTATCCGCTTCTGGATGAAGTGCCATTTCACGATACCTTTTAATCAAATCAAATTCAGTTCTGTAGATACCTTCAATATCTACGTAAGAACCAAAAAAACCACTACTCATATAGTGGTCACTCCCATCCTCATTATTCGGAGGAATGGGAGATACCGCAGTTTGAGATAGTGATTCGGAGTCCTCTATAGAGAACCCAAATAATTTTGCCATGATTTATAGTTTCCTTACGTACTATTTAGTTAGCCGTTAGAACCGCCAGCCCCATTAAATCTGTAAGATTGAACTTGGAAGTCAACAGTAAACTCTTCTATAGTATCGGTTGAATCGTAAGATAAGTCAATAGCCGCCACACTTGTGGGAAAAATATTAAAGAATTCGTACTCTTTAAGAACACTATTTGCAGTTCCAGAGTTGGATTTAGAGTTTGCTGTAGAACCTCTACCTAACTGATAAACTTTAGCATTTACCATGTAGGCCTCTGGATCTGTTGCTCCCATGTTTCTTTCCAAAGAAGCAATTAGATCTGTCCACTCTTCCATCGCATTCCTTAAATCAAAGTTTTCATCATTAATAATGGTTACTGTCCAAGGATCAATTGTCCTATCTCCAGCAACTTTAAAAATACGACCTCTGAATGGGATATCGATGTTCGCTATGTTTGAAGCAGGTAATGTTGCTGCTTTACACATATATGAAAAATTGGATGAATTCCAAGCAATACCTGCAGGTAAAGTAGTTAACTCTACCTCAAACAGATTAGGTCTTGCACCGCCACCGATCAGTGCTCCTTTAAAATCAGAAATTGTTCTGTTTTGTTTGGTCGATGCCATAATTGTTTTCTCTCCTTGTTAGTTATTTAGATGAATTTTTTGATTAAACACGACCAGCAACTTCATCGAAACTTACGCCAGTTCTAGTAGCAACGAACGTAAGTGTTACGTAGTTGATAGACTTGGCAGGTTTCAAGTAAATGTCTGCTCTAAATTCATTGTTATCAATGATATCAGGAGTGTTATTTGTTGTATCGCAAACAACTAGGAATCCGTAGAGTCCACGTTTTGCTTCAACATCTCTCAAATAAGGTTCAACAATGTTTCTAAAGTTTGCTCTCGTTAACTCATCATTTAACTCGAAGAGTTGTGCCTCTGCAGCTTTCTGCAGTGCTTGCTCAATTGTAAGGAATAAACGACGAACGTTAATTCTGTCAAACGCTGATGCATATGCGAGTGCTGTTTTATCACCAAAGAGAAGTGTACCTGTACCAGGTTTTGTAACGATAGCGTTAATTCTGTTAGGATACAGTTGATCTCTTTGATCTTGTGTTGGGTTATATGCAAGTTTAATTGCATTGTTTATGATTCCTCTTTGCTGACCAGCAGGAGAGAACCAAGGATATGCAACGACATTTGTGCGACACATTAGTCCAGCAACGTCTCCGTTGGTTGGAATGTATCTAAACTCGTTGTTAAATCTGTCATAAGTGTACTTGTAACCACTATCGAATATTCCGTAAGAGGAAGATGATAGAGGAGCGAAGTATGTGATCAGATTAGTAGTCTGTGTAGTTGTATTTGTTACGTTAACAAGGTCTTGCCTATGAGGCCCGATACATGCAACACAGTCTTTTCTGTCTCCAACAATGGATAACAGACTATTTGCTTTTGCTTGTGAAAGATCTCTAGCACCTAAACCAGGCCCCATGATTAGGTAATCTACCTGAATCTCATCTTTATTAGCAAACTTATTATATGAAGTCTTAAGATCACCAAGGGTAGCAGTCATACCACCATTCTGTCCAACTTCAGGAATTCCAGCACCGTAGTCAACACCACCACCGAAACTATAGGTTTTATTTCCTATGAGTGAGAATGTTGTGTCTTGTGCCTTCTGACCCCATAAACCTTGAGCAGTTGTATAAGGTGTGCAAGCAGTTCCGAAACCAGATGCAATTGGTTCTGTACCCCAATAAGTATCTTTAGCAGCAGATACGTTATATCCAGCATAGATATTGTCTGAAAAATCTGCAAGATACTGTTTGTAGTATATCTTTTGTGGAGAATTTACTGCAGAGATAGCATCTTCTGCTTTAGAAAGACTAATATGCTTCTCAAGGATAGCACCTTGAACTCCACTAATAGTACCAAAGTCATCAACAACGGCAATGTGCATTCCGTCGTTCTTACCCTTTCTCTTGGTTACAAAATTGTTAGATGCTGGTCTTGGAGCAAGAGACTTCCAGTAAACTACTGAATTCTCTAATCCTAGAACCTGATTATCATACCAATCTTCTGCAGCCGTTGGTGAGAAGGTTATTGCGGTATTCACTGCGTTTGGAGCACCAGTATTAATACCAGAGTTGTTTACAAACCAGATGTTATCGGAAGTATCGAATGAAGCGTATTGAGTATACTGCTTATAATCGATTTTAGTTTCAGTACCTGCACTAGAAACTCTAGATACAATTTTTACGTCAACTGTAGAAAGACTGTTCGTAGCATCCGTTGATACACCAGTTATAATTCCTTTCAAGTATCCGCTAAATCCAGCAGTACTACCAGCACCAGGTATGACCACATCCGATAGTGCAGCAGTTACAGCATATCCAACGATAGCACCGTAATCTCCAGGACTTGTAGTTGTGATACCTAAAGTCTGGTCTGCCAAGTCGTCAATGAAGCAGACTTTTAAACCGTTTGCCCAAGAACCAGGGTTCTTTGCACCGTAGGTAAATTCTGTTGATGTTTTCCAGTTGTTCTGGTAATCATCGTAATTCTTAATTTTTAAGTTACCAGCAGACGTAGATGCTATTCCAACACCTGCGTTTGCGTTATTTAAGTTCGTTCCGTCAGTACGGCAAACTTTTAAGACTCCCCCGTAAGTAAGGTAAGATGCTGCTGTCATCCAATATTCGTATTGGGCATCCGTTCCTAACGGTTTACCATATACGTTGATTAAATCCTCTTCTGTAGCAATATCAATTGGTTCATCGACGGGGCCGATCCTAAATGGGCCAGCTATCGCACCGATGTTATCCAGTACATTCTCTGCTCTTCCTACGGTAAGGTCAACCTCTCTCGTTAATACACCAGGAGATAATTGAGGTGTCGCCATGCTTTAGACTCCGATACTCAGTATTTCTGAAAATATTTATTGTTTTCGATGTTTACATATAGTCCCACATATAGTTCATACCACCACCTTTGTCTCCATACTCATCTGTGTGCCATCTATCACCCTCTGCATCAACAAAACTATTATCATCCATTCCATCTGAAATAAAACCAAAAGGAGACATATCTTGTTCTATTTGATTCTTCTGTTCTTCATACAATCTCTTTCTTACATCTTGATCAGTAAGTTCTTTAAAATAGTCTTGTGCAACTAACCATGCATATATTACAAGACACATTGCAAGGTCGTCATTACATCCATCTTCCGCTTCAAATGAATTATTTTTTTGAATAAATGTTGTTAACTCACTTAATATTTCATAATCTTTGAATAATAATTTATCTGATTCAATAACAGTCTTTAAGTTAAGAGAACCAACCTTCTTAACAGTCTTGGACATTTTAACACCAAGTTGTGTTTTTTTACCAGAAAATCCTTGACCTACAACTTGACCTGCTCTACCCCTCATAGAACACATTAAAAGATTTTCATATTCTAAATCGTAATTTATAATTGCTGCTACCTGATCTCCAACATCATTTACTTCACAAAGAATAAATGCTTGATTATATTTCGTTGCTATTTCATATATGATACTTGGAAATAGCATAGGTTTAATATCATTATTCCTATACTTTGCTACTACCTTATGCGGAAATGAAGTAATATCTATGATAACAAAAGCAGAATAATCTTTTTCTACACCTCTTGCAACGTCTACTGTACAAACATAATCATGACCTTTTTCTGGTTCTTCATATACATCAAGTCCTGCACTTGATGTCATTGGGTTTTCATATACAAAGGTTCTTAATTTACTAGGTGCGATAAGAGTATCAACAGATCCTAGGAACTCACATTCAAACTCAACTTTAAACTGTTGCTCTGAAGTGTTAGCAATAGTTTGTTGTCTCCACTTATCATCTCTACCTGGAACTTCAGACCAGTGAACATCAGTTGGTGTATATTCATTCTTTCCTCTTTCTGCGTCGTGCCAATACCTATAAAAATGATTCATCCCGTGAGGGGTAGAAACCATTATGACTTTCGTTGATTTACCAGAAGTGATAGTAGGATATACTGAGGCAAAGAATGAGTCAGCAATATGGTTAGGAACAAAGGCAAACTCGTCCAGAAAAAGAATGTTGAAAGACATACCTCTAACTGCAGATGCAGAGGTAGATGCTGCCAGTATTTTAGATCCATTTTCTAACTCCAATGATCCACGGTTCCATGACAAGACACCTTGTTGCATCCATTTAGGAACATTCTCATATGCCGTTTGTAAACGACCTAATAGTTCCCGTGCAGTTGCTGCCTTGTTAGCAAGAATACCAATATTTACACTATCATTAAAAAGTAGATAATGCAACAGATATGAAATACATGTTGTAGACTTACCCGTCTGGCGAGGCATCTTACATATATTAAATCTTTTTTCATGAAAGTTTTTGATTAACTTCTCTTGAAAATCATAAGGTTTAAATGGTGTTAAACCTTCATCCAAAGAAACAATTTTAACATGCTGTCTTGAAAAATAAACTGGGTCTTCCCTACATGCCACATACTCCAACAATTGTTCCTGCGTAAAATCTATAGGAACGTTCGCTTTTTTTAAATTAGGATTACCTAGATAAATGTCATCAACTTTCATAATTAAATCATTTCATAAATTTGTCCAAAATGTTTTCTATCGTGTTCTATTGTTCTTCTTTGTAAGTCTAGTGCTTTTTTTAATTGTTCTACTTTCTTTTCTAAATCTTTAGTTTTATCGTCCCCCTGTTGTTTGGAGGATTGGTGCTCCAGGTTCATGTTCCGATACTTGGTAATTCCAGAGTTTAGCACCAGGATACACTTTTCTCACTTGATCCTGAACTTCTCTGCGTGAAGGTTTTTTGACTGAAGGGAAAAACATTTTTATCATGTAGTTGCTTCCTCTCCATGCCAGATATACATCTATTATATTTCCTACTTTATTATAATCTGGTAATTTAGTTGCTTCTTTTAAAGGGTCTTCGTATTGTATGTTCGATTGTGGAACCCTTATAGGGTCTGGTTTAATGACATCAAACGTTTCAAATTCACGGAACTTTATATCTCCTGTAGCATCTTCGACCTGAATACCACAGTTTTCTAAAGCAGCAATTTGTGCTGGGCCCATGTTAAAATAATGTAAATACGTTAATTATTTAGTTTTTCTATATTCTTTAGCAATTTTTATTGAGATCTTCTGCCATGTTACCACCTATATCTGCTCCTTGATTGCCACCAAACATCGCAACCCAACCAGCAGCAACCCAACCAATGTAAGGGATAGAAGAAAGAGAAGGAGCAGCACTAGCACCAATAGAAGTGCCGACCAATCTGCCTGTACCTTCTGCAGATCCGATTGCTTTAATACAGGCTTCGTTTTTTCGTGCAGCAGTTATCTCATCTGCTTGTGCATTTGTCAAACCAGGTTTTTGATCTATCCATGATCTAGTATTAGATACTGCCCCACCTTGATTAGTCTTACCATCCATGAAGTATTCTTCTGTAATCTTGGTTGTCTCGTTTGCTAGACCTAAGAAACCACCCTTCTCTTTAATGTCTTTAGTTATAAACGCTGTCTTTGGATCGTTTGCTGAATAACTTATTTTATATCCATCCTTATCTGCAGAGACAACATAAGATGTATAGTCTCCCACAGGAATATCTAATGATGGTAATTTAGTATTTTTATTAGTAGCAATCAAACCTATCATACCTATATGAGTTATGCCTAAGATTGATCCTAAACTAATACCTATCCACTTATTCATAATTTTTACCAAAATTACTTTATATAACTTTATATAGTAATTTCTATTGTCTCATCATCCATTTCCCACTCTTCTTCTATTTTGACACCCAACTCTTCCAGTACAGAATGTACAGAAGTTCGAACGCATTGTTGGGTGGATAAATCATCTGTCCAATTCTCCTTTTTGTTTACTAGACCGTCTTTACTGATGGATAGTTTCATTATACTGTAATAGTGTTAACTTTAACAGTGACTGTTGCGGAAGATGAACTTCCCATATTCACTTGCATTAGCATATTACCACCACTGATAGTTGCTGTAAAGGTTCCTAGCATCGAACCTGTTGCCATAGCAAATTTCTCAACTATTGTTGCTGTTGTACCATCATGTATTAATCCATATTGACCTGCTTGATATGCAGAACCTTGCGTAATTACTACATCAACCATTGCAGCACGATATGTAGATGCAGAAATTGTTGCAACTGTTGTAGCACTTGTAGATGAAACAGCAGTATCTGATTCCGATGCAATACCAGGAATATTAGTTAATGATGCACCAGAACCAGAAAATACTGTTGCAGTTAATGTTCCTGAATTTGGATTATATGTTAGTCCTGTATCAGTTTCAGCACCTTGACCACCTGTAGCACCATCTACAAATACTGGATATACAGTTTCATCTGTTGAGTTATTTGCAGAAACCGTGATGTTAGTTGCAGTTGTTGCTGTAGTAGCAGTAGTAGCATTACCACTTGTATCTTGATCACCAGCAGTGTTAACACCTGGAAGATTAATTGAAGCACTACCATCAAAGGATACTCCACCAATATTTCTAGCAGTTTCTAGTGCAGTAGCTGTAGCAGCATTACCTGTACATGATCCAGATGAACCAGATGCATTACCAGTAACATTACCAGTCAATGGGCCAACAAAACTTGTAGCAGTAACAATTCCAGCAGTTATACCACCTGTAGGATGTATCGTTGCAGCAGTTCCAACATTTACTTTAGCAACTGTTATTGTTGGACTTCCACTTAATCCAGCAGCAGTACCTGATGTATTCTGATTACCTGATTCATTTACACCTGGTAGATTAATAGCAGCAGTACCATCGAATGATACTCCACCAATAGCTCTTGCTGTTTCTAATGCAGTAGCAGTAGCAGCATTACCTGTTGTATCTTGGTTTAAGGTTCCTACAGTAAAATCTAAAGTATTATCAGCATCTTGATATGCAACGGTAATACCAGATTCAGTATTACTACTGACCATGCCACCAACAGTATCTGCAATAGTTTCAGCAAGAGAAGTTCCTGCAACTGTAAAACTTGTTGCTGTTATAATACCGCAAGTAATATTACCATTGGAGTATATGGTAGCAGCTGTTCCAACATGCACACCACCTGTTGCAGTTGTTACTCCAGTTATATTGACATTACTTAAGAATGTTGCTGGAGTTCCCGTTTGAATATTATCTGTAGATGCAACACCAGTTAAACCAGTTCCATCTCCAACAAAACTTGATGCAGTTACTATACCAGAGAAGGTTGCATTACCATTAGCCTTAATCGTAGCAGCAGTACCAACCTTAAGACCACCTATTAGATTTGCTTCTGTAGTAGTCTGAATATTATCTGTAGATGCAACTCCTGTTAAACCTTCACCACTACCAACGAATTTAGTAGCAGTTACAATACCAGAAAATGTTGCATTACCATTTGCTTTGATAGTTGCAGCAGTTCCTACCTCAAGACCACCTGATGCAGTAACAATACCAGTATAATTTGCTTCTCCACTTGGGTTTACAACTGTACTGACTTGTTCTGTTGTTGTGTTATATACTTCAATCGTACCTGCAGCAGCATCTAAAGTAATTCCAGTACCAACATTTACTTTATTATTTGCAGCATCTAATGTAATACTTCCTGTACCAATGGTTAGAATACCTGTTATACGACCATCACCTTCAACAATTAAAGAGGTAACAGCTGATCCTGCTCTTACATGTAAACCACCTAAACAAGATGTTAATCCAACAAATGTAGATACACCAGCAGTTACATGTAAACCTTCATTACCCGTCTGCTGTATTCCCTTGGTTGCCGTGACGATACCAGTAGAATAGATGTCAGTTACAACATCGTAATTAAGTTGAGCAGCAGTTACAATACCACTGAAATAACCATTCGTTGCAGTAATAACACCGACACTCATTCCAATGCCAGATACATTACCCTTCTCTAATACTTCATCTAATGTGGTAGAACCTGATAGTGCAGTGCTTGCAATACCAACCCATTTAGAAGTGGATGCATTATAGATTAATAACTCATTATCATTCTGTTCAAAACTTACATCATCAAGGTCTTTAATAAACCCTGCACCACCGCCACCGATGGTATATAATTGCTGCTGGATTCTATTAACAAATAACTTATAATGCTTTGCTAAATCTTCATGAGTAGCAAAGTTTTGATCAGTTGGTGTAAGAGGGTCAGTATTACTTTCTTCAGGGTCAGGTTGAATAGGACGATTATTTACTTCTTCTTTTAATACTTCTTGCTTACCTTTAATTTCTTCAACAATAATCTTAAGAGAATCTAAACCTATTTTAAATTCCTTTCTAACATTCTTAATGTCTTCTTCATAATATTTGACTTTTGGAAGGTTTTCAATCTCTTCTGTCAGAGCAGTAAAGTATCCATCAAAGATATCTTTTGCTTCTGTATTCTTTCGATTGAATTCTTTAACTTCTTCGTCAACCCTTTGCTTTAATACATTTAATTTACCAAGTATATCTTTCTTCAGTAATCTATCATCATTCTTAAATTGATGTCTTGAATCATTTATTCTTACAGCAGCCTCTCTTAACTCCTTGTATATCTTATCTTTTGCTTCTTTTAAATCTTCAGTTACTTTATCAATACTAACTCTTTTCTCAAAGTCTTTCTTATCAAGGTCTTCTGTAAGATGATTAATATCATCATCAAACTTATCTTTAAGGTCATTGATATGATCATTAACTTTACTAAAGTCATCATCAATTACACCAAAAGTCTTACCAATCCAAGAGAAATCTGGAACTTGGTTAACCTCATTAACCCACTTTGGAAATACGGGTATCGATTCTTTTACTGCAAGAATGTCTTCTTTAAGAGATTCTAAATCTTTTTCATAATACTTTGGTTCAGGGAGACTTACAATATCTTCCTTAATGACCCTAATCTTCTCCTCAAGGTCATTTACCTGTTCATCATAATATTTTATCTCTGGTATATCAGCAGCATTCTGATTTATTTCTTCTCTTAAGGAAGCAATCTCATCATCATAATATTTTATCTCTGGTATCTCTGGAGGTTCTGGAATACTATTCCTAACTTCTTCAACTTGTTCTGCAAGTTTCTCTAATTCTTCGTCGTAATATTTAACTTCTGGTATATCTGGAATATCTTTTCTTACGTCATTTATCAGACGTACTATCTCCGTTAAATCTTGTGCCTCTTCTTCTACAGAGCACGGTGTAGTATCAGGTGGTTCTTCTGCAACTTCTTCTTCGGTTTCAACGAACTCGTCAATTGAAGGTAATTCTTTCTCTTCTTTTATAAATTCATCGACTGATGGTAATTTACTCTCTGGTAAATTATCTATCGACGGTAACTTGTCCGACATTTTATGGATACTGAAAGTACTTCGGGATTCCTCTCCCAAAGTTATTTAGAATCTTTAGGTAGTCCGTTCTTTAATATTTTTTGTAACTCTGCTGTTGACCCAACAAACAATGCATTATTAACAGTAGAAGGCCCTTTGGTTTTTGTTTCTTCTTCTACATCTTTTAATTTTTTCTGCAAGTCCATTAACTTATCAGTTGCATCAGAAACACTCTTAATTAATTGTCCAGCAACTTCATATGCTCTTGGCATTTCACTTTCTTGAGCAAGTTCAAGAATTCCATTAATTGCTTCTTGTCCTTTTTCAATGATAGAATATAAATTGCCTCTTGTGTATTCATAATCTTTATCAATATCAGTTTTAGTAAGTCTATCTGGTTTTTGCTCTGGAGTTATACCAACCTTTTCCGATGGAACAATGGTTGATTCTATATCAAAAGCATCATCTAAATTACTCATCTTCATGTAAACTCTCCACTAAATCCAAAGTCATCACCCATTTCAATGAGTGCATCATCAGCAGCAGTAATTCCTAATATTTCAGATCCTTTAACATGAGCAGCAGCAGTTCTACCATCCCTACCTCTGTCAACAATAATCTTGTTACTGTCAATCTGCTTAATATACATCTGTTCATCATCAATGTCAATATAGGTTTCAGCAGTAAGAGCACTGCCATCATTTACAGTAATAGATGTCTGCAATGCATCAATATCTTCTGTGAGATTTGTAAGGACATCACCTGTATAATCTTTAGTTGCTCTTGGAGTAACCGTGTATGTAACGTCTCTCTCAACAGATGTGGATCCACCAGCCATATATTTGACACCAACTTTCTTGATGATATCCTTGGTAGCAGAAGTAATAGGCCCGAATAGGTATGTTTTTGCACTAAATCTTAATGTGTAAAGTAAAACTCTACGAGTAGTAAAATTACCTTCATATTGATCATCCATTGTAACATTTTCAAGTATTACAGGAATATCTCTTTTCTCTTTCATTGTTGAAAGTAAATTCACTGTTAAATTATATTGTGGTTGAAAATATGGTAATATCTGCTCAACAATTTGAAGGGCATCATCATTCAACTTGGTCATGATACTTAACTCAAATTGCATACTGTAAGGAACAGGCATATATGCTTTATTAGTATTTTTTCCAGTGGTATTATCTTTTACTGTAAATTGTTGAGTTGTAGTTACTTTTCTTGTTGCATCATATTGAAGACCAGTAAACTCAAATGACATTCTAGGTAATGTCAATGAAGTTCTTTTATTAAGATCTGGTGACTCCTCTAATCTTGCTAAAAACTTTTGTGTAGGGCCATATGCTAAAGGTACTTTTATAGTAGAATCCTCCTGCTTAATAGTAATGTCATTAAACAGAGTACCAAAACCAATAATGGTTTTTCTAAAGATTTCGTTATAAAAATATTCAAACATGATTATATACCTCTTGTATTATATTTATGGGGTACCGAATGGGTTACCTTCAGAGAAGTCGAGAATATCGTCTGCTTCTGTCTCAAAGACATCATTGTCACCAAATCCATCGTCATAGTTAGTTAGGTCAATTAATCTTACAACACGGGATGCACCTGATGTAGAACCTGTAAGAGTCTCTGATATAGAGAATGTTCCCTCTACATTAGATATCTCTATTTCATTTGTTACAGAGTTCCAAGTCCTTACTCTTGCAGTAGCACCACTTGTTCCTCCAGTTACAATCTCGTTGAATACAAAGGTTCCAGTGCTTGTTCCTATTGGAGCAGCAATACTAATTGTTGGTGGAGTTGTATAACCTGCACCAGCATTAGTTATATGAATAGCAGATATAGTACCTGCGGTGCTTACGACTGCTGTAGCAGCAGCAGAGACCGTTGAGAGACCCGTAAACGTAACTGATGGTGATGTAGTATATCCAGAACCACCTCCAGTAACAGTGACAATACCAATGGTTCCATTTGCCATGTATGAAGTAACAGCAAGACCTGTTCCTCCACCACCATAGAATTGCATTTCAGGCCCTGTAGTATATCCAGAACCAGGATTAACTAGGTTAACTTCTTGAACTACACTTGTATTACTAGCAGCATCATAACCAGCACCAATATACAATCCACCAAGTAAAGATGCGGTTGCTATACCAGTTACTCCACCAGCAGGAGCAGAGGAAATTGCAACTCGTGGAGCAAATTTATATCCACTACCTCTATTTGTTACAGTAACAAATTGAATACCACCATGTACTTGTGTTGTTTCTGCAGTTGCTTGTACAGCATCTCCAACAAGAGTAAGTTTTTGAGTGGTTCCAATTACGAAGTCTGCACCATCCACACCTTCTGTTGCTTCTAAAGTATCATCTATTTCATCAACACCAGTATCAATAACCTCATCCTCGTAACGGAAGAGTTCACAACGAAGTTCATAAACATAAGTATTCTTAAGCATATAGAATGGTTTCTCATGCTCTACATATTTAATTTCAAATAGACGATCTCCAAATGGGAAGTAGATTAAATCTCCTTCCTTTGGTCTAGTTGAAAGTTTTATATTTTCCTCATTCTTCATTAAAGGAGAGATATAATTCTCAAATCTTTCCTTTGAAATTATTAATGTTATTTCATTAGTTTGTTCAATACCAAATTTAGAAAGAAGAGTAGGATTATCTCCATACCCATCAAAGTTATCAATATATGCTTCTATAGGATATGCATCCTCAAATGAAGATGCACTTACTTCTCTTAATACTGAATCGGAAGAAACATACTTCCTGGGCATGAAATGTACATCAACACCATAAATTTTCAACTGCTCATTAATGAGAGATTGAACTAAACTTTGTTCGCTTTTTGATCCTTGCTGAAAGAATGGATTAAGTACCATATCATTAACCTATCATATCTAATGGTGGAAGTTCATACATGTTAGACATTTGCTCTCTGATAACTTCCAGTTCTTTTTCTGCGTCATCATAGATTTGTCTACCATTTAATTCAACCCCACCAGGTAATTTAACTCCTTGGAACTTAAGTAAATTTTGACCCCACTGCTTTTTAATTTTAGCAGTAGCATATCTTTTTAAGAACGAATCATTCCAGACTCTTGCATAATCATCTGGATGCAATGCTCTATAACATTCCATTACTATAAAATCATCTACATTAAGACTTGACCAATCAATATCAAGATATAATTTATCCATTCTCTGGTTAAATCTAATTTGTTTTTGTGTGGTCAATGCAAAATCAATATCTTCAAGAAAAGTCTTAACCATTGCATAAGTTAAGATTTCAGTAGAACCCCAATAGTAAATATCATTTAAAAATAACTGATACTTAACACTAAACATATTATTAGTAACAGTGTTAGCACCATCAAAATGCATTACCTTTGTTACACCAATAACTGATGGTGGAACTTGTAAGTAATTGCTAGTCTCTGTCCAACTAAAACTAGTAGTACCGCCATCGATGGTTGCAGTTGCTGTTGTAGTAACTATTCCTACATTATCTGTTCTTCCTTCTCTTGCCCTTCCTCTTTTAATATCATCTTCAGTTATTTTATATTTCATGAACATTTGAAGAGTTCCATCAAAATGTCTTTCTTGAAAAAACTGAATAGAATCATCTAAAATATCATCTATTTGTTCATCGGCAACATTAATTTCCAACACGGGAGCACCCAGTTGTCTTTTACAATAAGTAACTAATTCTTGGCGAGTGGATGGTTGCATCTATACATTACCTCTGTTTTTATATTTATAGTGCAGTAGAAATGCCTTGGTTAACCATTACATTTCCGCTAACAATTCTATAAACTGTTGCTCCTGAACTGACATTAATATCATATACATATCTTCCTTCGTTTAAATTTCTTGTTTGAGCAGCAGTTAAAGAAGCAATAAATTTACCTTCAGTAGCACTTGTAAATCCAACTGTGAACGTTGCATCAGCAGTGCTATAAGATGCACCTATAGCAACACTCTTAACCATTGCACCAGTACCAGTCCAAGTATTACCTACACCAGCAGAACCAGTATAGAAATCAAAATTACCATTAGAAAGGTTCTCTACTTCAAAATGCTGTCTAAAGTCTGCACCAGTAGTAATTACCAGATTAGCACCATAGGCAACACCAGCATCGGGATCGAAAGTAAATTTTTTAGTTGCCATTTACTAACTCCTTTAGTAAAGATTTGATTTCGCTCAATTCACTTTTTAAATTAGCAACATCCTCTTCAACGTTTAAAGATTTTTCTTTTTGTTTGTTAGCAGCATCACGACGTGCTATATACTCATCATAACCAGATTGATTGTCATTGAGTATGGCATTTGATGAAGGATCTCTCATCAAATTTGGTTGATTCTTCACTTTTATGAATTCATAATCCATTATGCTAAAGTAATAACTCGAAGATCTTTAATTCTAGGAACATAGACCTGATTAGTAGAAGCAAGAATAATCTTAATTCTATAAGCCATGAACTTGGGTAGATTATCCATACTCCATTGATGCTCTTTAAAATCTATTTCATTAGAAATAAATCCTGGATTGCTGAATGGAACCATCGCATTAGGTCTTCCATCACTTTTATCGTCAAACAGAATGTCTCCTTCAGCATCTAAATTTGTATATCCTGGGAAAGGAATAAATTTTGGTTCAAAGTTTGCTGTATCAGAAATTGCATAGAAACATCTAATATCATTATATGCACTAACATGAGCATCAAGTATAACTTGAATAGAAGACGCACCATTAGCCAATACATTTTCTTTAGAAATATATTGACATCCTGTTGGATCTATAAATGGATCAGCAACTCTAGGATCATCAATATAATCTAAAATAGGAGCATCACATCTATTGGAAGTTAAAATTACATTTGCTCTTTGAGTATCAATTATTGGAGATACTCTAGGATCACTACTTTCTAAATTAATTCTCATATTAAATGATCTATCACCAGAGAAATCTTGAATAACAGGACTTGATGTTTCATTAATTCTTGATGCAATACATCTTGTAGTATTCATGTAATTTGCTTTATTCAGAGTAATAGTTTCATACCCACTATTAGTGAATGGAATATCAGCACTAAAACCAGCACCATCAGCAAGACTTGTACCAGAAACAGTTCTCATTTCAGCACTAACTTTAGTTCCTGCAACAGTTATATTATGTACCTGTGGGGAAATAATTTCAAACGGCATATTTTGAGTTGCCTTAATATTAAATCCACCAGTTGATTTAGTATCATTTACATATAATAATGGGAAACTTTCTGATGTAGATCTACCAATAGCAGTATTAGGTGATGTTTGAGCACCAAAGTCAACTTTAATAGTATAATGATCATATCCTATTGGAGCTTGTTTTTCTGCGTCAATTATAGCATCATCTCTATCAAGCAAATGATGAGTTTTATTAATTCTTGCTAAAGAAACACCACCCAATTCTTGTTTATAAACAAGTTCTCCCTTCAAATGACTACTTCTAGTAGTACTCCAAGTTGATCTATCAATACCCGTTAGAGTATTTCCAGAAACACCAGTATACTTAATAATCTCATTTCCAATCTTAACATAACCTGGATTAGATGCTGCAACACCAACACCTTCAAATGATGTAAAATTAGTACTACTATCAACAGATATTGCTAAAGTAGAATCTTCACTATATGGGGAACTTAATTTTGTCGGTAAAACATCACCTTCTACATCAGAAATAGTTACATAATTTATTTCATGATACATACCATGATTCTTATGATCCACAACAATATGAATTCCATCTTGATAACCAGTTTCAATATCATCAATTATTTCAACATTGATAGGTAGAACATTACCACCATGAGGCCCAACATCAGCATCAGTACCAATACCACCACCATTCATTGTTGTAGCAATACCAACACTGCTAGTATACATTAAAGTATTACCAACTCCAGTCTGGAAATTACCCTGAACATTATCCAATATTAATTCATTTGTACTTGCAATAGAAACAATTGACAATTCTGCATCAAGTCCGTTAGAAGTTACAATTCCTACCACATCTCCAATCTGATATCCATATCCAGAAGTTGATACAGATGCTCCCGTTACAGCACCATTTAAATACGTAACTACAGCAGTCGCATTCTTACCATTTCCAGTTATGGTTGAAAGAGCAACACCCACAACAGTTGAAACACCACTTGCAGGAGTATATCCAAATCCAGCACTTATAACTGTCATTGCTCCTGTTGCAACACCAGCATTACCGACATAATTACCAGTTGCAGTTTTAACACTATTCTTATCTTCCTGATAGACAGTATTACCAAACTCAAAGTCCATATTACGTCCAAGTGTTGTTCCTAAACCAACTCTAACTTTTCTAGATTTCAAGTTAATTGAATTAGGCATCAATGTTGGAACCTGCTTATTACCTTCAGAAAGAATTGGGTTATAAAGTTCCAGTGTACCTTCAGTTTCAAACTCTGCTCTATAAAGAGTAAACTTAAGATCTTCCCACTGACTTGCATCCCAAGTAGAAGCGTTCTGTGACTTAAATAATGATCCCAAATATGGTTGCTGTGAAATAAATTCATCAGTTATCAAATCTGATTCACCAATTCTAGAAATAAAGACCTTATATTTTGTTGACCAAGAAGCAAGAGTTATTGCATAATCTTGACCTGCTTCCATATAAACTGGTGCTTTAAATTTGACATTAGTTGGAACAGTTCCATTTGCAGAAACGTTAATATCTTCTGGTTGTATAATAACTTCAGAGAATGGTAAAATTTTCTGTGTAGGTACACCACCTTTCATTGTCCTTAACTGGAATGTCATAGGAATATCCATGTCATCCTTCGTCTGGAAGAATACATCACAACTAGTCAAGAATACACCAGTCTCATCAAGAACTTGATAAGATTGAGCAAGTGGGTCATACCACTCTCTAATCGCTCTTGTGTTAGTGGAAGTAGCAATTACCTTACTTGAAACTACTTGTGGCCCAGTACTTCTTCTTACTGCCTCACTTTCAGTTTCTTGTTTAGTTTCAATTTTTGCGTTTCGAACAGAAATAATAGTTTCCTGAACAGTTTCAAGAGTTCCACTAGCAGTATATGTTTCTTCACCTAAAGTTTCAGTATCATTTTGATCATTAGTTTCATTATCAATTAAAGTAAATACCTTCGAACCTGTTTCAAATCTTGGATTATTTGGTTGATTTGCATCTGGAATATAGAAAGATCCAAGTAAATTAGCACTTAAATCAGATATTAATTTAATTTCAGTAACTTCTGCCACTGCACCACTTGTTTGTCCGATAAGAGTCATTCCAGGTGCTACCCATCCAAAATAATCTCCTTGTGCCTGTTGAGACAATGATAAAGTATCTACATTCAATACACTTGTTGTAGAAGAATAAGTTGCTGGCATACTAGTAGCAGAACTAGTTGCTGTAGATTGAAGTTGAGTAACTCCAGGAGTTCCCATAAATGTAGTAATTGCAGTTTCAACAGCTGCCCCAGAACTTTGTGTTATATAAGGATTATCTTTAAATACTGCAGTTGGTGCATTGTATGGCCCTTCTCTATGATTAGCTTGACAAACCCTAAATCTTATATTAGCAGGTGAACTAGTCTTTGATCCTCTAACTCTTTCTCCAACCTGGAATGTTCCAGATTTCATCTTAATTTGTAAAAGTTTAGGAGTACAATACTTATCAACATTCACACCATCAAAGAACGCATACATTCTTGTTAGTGGTTTACATTTTGTAGCATGGAATTGAATATTCCTAGAACGCATAATAGGAATAACTTCCCTATTTACAACCTTATCTCCTTGAGATGTTGTATCAAATTGTTCTGTAATAACAGTTCTACTACCAGTACGAGTTTTTGTTCCAGTATCTATAACGTCCCTCATTGTATCTTCAACTGTTCTATTAGTAGTTGTCTCTAAATAGATTCTCTGACGACTTCTACCACCTCGCCCTTGTCTATTTGTAACACCACTTGATTTCGCTACTGCTTGCCAGTTGCTAAAGAAATTATTCTGACTAAACCTTCCAGGAAATCCTTTTGTAAAGTAATTTTGAGCTATTCTTCTCTGCCAAGGCATTAGATCAGACCATTGTCTCCCTCTGATTGACCTCAAAAATCTTCCACGGTTATGTCTATGCCAGTGTCTTTTTCTGGCGGTAGATCTATCCGCTTGCCACCTTTGTGAGGAATTAGGCCGTATGAATCTTCGAAAGTTGTTTTCACTCATCATCAACTTACGAGATTTTGATCTAACTGATGATGTTTCATTTCTTGTTCTAGTAAATGTATTAACTTCTTGTCCAGTCCAAACTGTCTCCCAAGAGTTCCACATAATTGGAGCCATACCAGTTTGGGGATCTACATCAGGATTCTCTGCCATTGTTTGGGCATAATTACCTTCAGTTTGAATAACCTTTGCTTCTATTCGAGTAGTATCTACCCAAGTATCAGATGATGGAGTTAAATCCATAGACATCTGCCAGAAACTTACTAAAAATGGTGTAATACTTTCTGATCTAGTAGCAAAACTCTGCTTCAACCATTCAACTTCTGTATAATCTAATGTAACAATATCACCAGATCTTCTAATATTTGTTCCTTCTGGTGTTAAAAATGATCTATCTTCAGTTGCAGAAACTCCTTCAACAGGCCCAAGTTCTAAATCAATTGAGTTTGTATAATGTAAAGGTCTTAATTCTTTATTTTGAATATCAAGACTGTTTTTAATACCAGCACCAGTTTCTTGAGCAAGAAAAGTTGTAAAATTATCAACAAAAAATCCTGATTTAAATCTGTTTAATCCATTTTTGTCAGCAACAAACATATTCGAAGTATTTGTTTCAAGAACAGATAAACTAGTATAATATTCTAAATTCTTAATTCTCTCTTCAAGTTTTTTGATATCAGACATCCGATATCTCTTATGATTTAAGAATTGAATAGAAGTACTACTCTCAACATCAATCATATATGGTAATAACTCGACGGTACCAATCTCTATTGCATCATCAATTATTACTGGTTCGACCATCTTTTCAGAAGGGTCACCATATTGAACTTGGAATTTACCTTCTTTGGTTAAGAAAATTCTATCAATTCTTCCAACATAGAATGAATAAGTTGCAATAATAGATGAATCTGCTGCTAATATATTAGCAGCAGTATTTCCATCAGCATTAAAGGTTCTACCATAAAATTCCAATGGAGATCTTGCATTTTCAGCAACAGTATAATTAGATACTTTTGGTCTAATATCAATCATATCTGTATTTCGAATTCCATTAACGGTTTTAACGTCATCAACATAATGTAAATTATTATAAGAATTTTTTGTAGTAATATCACCTTTATCGGAAGAATCATAATAACCATTTGAGAAGTATACTTTTAACTGCTTTGTTGGTTGAGTTGCTTCTGGTTTTCTTTTAATAGTTCCATAATCATAAAAACTACCTCTTTGTCCAGTATCAAACTTAAAGCTAGATGAAATATTCTCACTTACTTTATCAAGTGTAGTTAATATTGCTTGAACTTCTGATTCTTGGAAAACAACTTTTTCACCTTCAGTAAATTGTCCAGAAAGAGTTATAAATGAACATTGAGTATCTGTTAGTTTTTCAGCATATACACCTATAGCATCAGATGACTCTCCAATAAACCTTTCGCCAATTATACAATCAGTAATCTTTGCAGCAGGCCCAGTAAAGGATGCAAATGTGGATTTATCTGCAGATGGTTCAGAAGTATCAACAGACTCATAAACACCCAAAATTTCTATAACATCTCCACAATTCAATGAAATAACAGGATCTTGAACTCTAGTACCATAAGGATAATTTCCATAAGTTAATCCATCATTTAATGTTGTTGCACCAATACCAGATCCAACAAGTTTTGATTTATCAACACTTATTGTATTAATTGTTTGTTTTCTTTTTACTTTTGCTGTTGGTTTAATTTTCTGTAAAGTTGCAATCAAAGTTGCATCTTCATTATTACTTAAATCATCTCCAATATTATCAATTATAAGAGTAGTATTTCCAGAACCAAACTGGAATCTATCATCAGTCAATGGTTCAAATTTACCATCTGCTCTTATTAAAATATATCTATCTTCATCAAATGGTAAAAATGTTTCATTTTCACCAGCAAGAACTGTTTCTGTTAATGCACCAGTAGATGCATTAATAACAACATCATATCTTTTTCTAATATCTAATTGAGCATCAGTTAGGTCTACATTTTCTATCAAATCTCTTGGCATTTGAGTATATAATGTATTTTCAGTCTCACCACCTGTTGGAGTAACTAAAAGTGCTAAATCAGGCACTGATAATGTCGCAACTCCTACTTGAGGTATGTTTCCCTCGACAACACCAGAAACAGTAGTAACACCAGTTATACTAACATAATTTGTAGTAACACCAACAACTCTAGCAATAGTTACAGTTGCACCTGCACCAACAGATGAATCTACTACAGGGCCACTAAAACTAACAAGATCATTTTCCTTTATTGTTGCTCCAGGAAAATCAGGATTACTAGAAGTAACAACACTAATACCAGTAGTTTGATTCCTTGCACCAACCTTTGCATCTCCTATTATGAATGCTTGTTCTTGTATAGTATCTGCATTAAATGTTCTAGCAAATCCAACATTACCTAAATCTGGGCCACCATAGATTGATTTAACATCTTGCAATCCATAATTTGTTATAGCAATAGCAACACGAGAATCTTCTATACCATTAAAATTAAATGGTTCATTCGTTATAAAATCACCCTTCCGTTCATAAATTACTAATGATGTAGAGTTACTAACAGCAGATTGTAAAAATGCAGTAGCTCCACTATATTTTCCTTTAATAAATGTTGGTATAGTAAGAGTAGTTGGTTCATTTAAAGTTACATGAGCAAATGTTTGAATATCATATAAAGAAAGATCCCACGAATTTTTATCTAAATTAGATATATCATATGTACCAGAATCTAATGAAACATCATAAACTCTAGCAACACCAATTTCAGTACCATCTGCAGTACGTCTAGTACTATCAATTCTTTGATTTCTTAAAGATACAATATAGGTATTACCAATTCCAATTTCAGGAACACCATATGCACCATTAACTTTAAACTGTCTTCCAGTATTATATTGTATTGCTTCACTTTCATTAGTCTTTGTTGTTCTTGTTTTTGGACAATCCAAGTATGTAGTGGAAATAGTTTCAACCTCATATCCTTTTACATATGCCTTTCCAGGAGAAATAGCATACTGGGCAAGATCTTCAGATACTAAAGTTCCTTGATATGAGAATTGTCCTTGCTTATATACACCATTATTACCTAGATTATTATTTAAAGATTCCTTTATTGAAATTGAAAATGGATTAATAGTATAATCACCAGATTCATCATAAGTTCTACGAGCAATTTCATCTCCAATTACACTATATTGAGTATTCTTTACTTGAGACTTTAAAGTTCCATTCTCAACTACTGCCAATTCTACAAAATTAGCATCATTTAAATCATCTATTGGTTTTGAATGTAAATTACAAGATATTTGAAGTCTGTCTGCACCTGGAGCAGCATAGTTATTAAATCCTTTTGAATTATCTGTTAGTGTTTGATCTTCGTCAGAATTAATAACTTTTTCAGTAACTTTTAATCCAACTCTACAAGAAGTATTATTATCATATTGACTTAAAACAATTGTCTCATCATGTACATTTACAAAAGTTCCTCTTACAAAATAAACACCATTTGATATTGAAAAAGCAGAACCTTTAGATGCTGCATCTGTTGTAATTGCAGAGGCAAAAGATTCTCCTGATGGTATAAATGGGTTATTTAATGGCCCAGAAATAATATCAGTATCTGCTGTTAATAATTCTCCGTCCTGAAACTCTTTTACTTCATTACCTTCTATAACACCAGTTGAAATATATGAAATATAGAGAGTTAAATGACCTCTTTCTGACTCATCTGATTTTACAATTTTACTAATAATTGCAGTTACACCAGAATTTAATCCAACTATTTTTCTATCTACTAATTGCTCAATATAATAATCTACAGGAAATCCTAAATGGGTATTATTTATTTCTAAACAATGATAATTCTTTGTGTATGCTGTATTACCTGGAATAACTTTTGCACCTTCTTTAAAAAAGTGCTGCCCAAACTTGTCAATCTGATTCTGAAGAATAGACTGTAAACCAGTTAATTCTCTTGCCTGAACAGGATAACCTGGCTTAAACAGAACCTTATGATAGTTATTGTTTGCATCGAAATCGTCAAAATATGGCGATACGTTTAAATTGGTTTGTTGAGCCATAGTTAGTTAGAACTGTAATATAACTTTGATATCTTCTTTTTGGTTAGAAGAACGCTTAATAGCTGGACGGTTATCAAGATAAATGATGTTTCCAGAATATTTTTTAACTTCTGGATTAGACAAACCTTTTGTAAAAGATTGACCAAGGTAATATGTCTTATTATTTATTGAGGTTGAAAGACCGCTAAAGTCTGTTGAAATTGTTAATCCTGAAGTAGTACCAACAATACCAAACGTTCCACCTTCACTAATTGCTGCAGAAAATCTTGTTATTTCATAACCATATTGTGGATTAGTAACTGCAACTCCAGTAACTGTTGATGTAGTTGTAGTAAATCCTGCCATAGTTCTATCTTGCCAATACTTCAACACACCAGTAGTGGTATCATAATTAATAACTTTACCTATAGCAGTAACACCAGATCCAACAGTTTGAGTAATAATAGAATCTGGAGTAAATGTAGCAGAACTATATCCAGTACCAACTAAACGCATTGCATATGCTGCACTTGCTTTATCAATAGTAAGATTAGAAGAAGAATCGTATGCTTTTGGATTCTCAACAATACCTATTCTGGCAATTTCATTACCAGTTATAAAGTCTGGGTTTTCTGCATCATTCTCAATTCTTGCATACATTAGTGCATTAGTAGCACCCAATTCACGGTAAATATCTTTTCCATGACCACCTTGAGGTGGAATAATTACATCAAGAGTTGGCCAACTATCTGGTGTTGGAACTGAACCAGCAGTTAAGTCAACATTACCGTAGGTATAATTAGATCCTTCATTAGAAAGAGTTACACTTTCTATTGCTGAATCGGAATTAATTACAACAGTACACTCTGCTCCACTACCATCACCTTTAATTGGAACTCTGGTATAAGTTCTGTTTGCAGTTCCAATACCTGTTCCTCTATCCTTAATAACAACAACTTTAATAGAACCATCTATTGCATTATCTCTAACAGCTTCATGATCAGTATTACTTTCCCAATCTTTAGGAACTGGCATATAGTCAGTTGAATCAAATTTAATTAAATCTGCTGGTTTGATTGTATAAAGATATTTCCAAATATATCCATCACCACTTGTTCCAGCTGCTCTTGGTTCTAAATCCGTAAATGTTGGTTCATCCAAAGATGGTTTTCCGTCTGGAGTCTCTGGGGTTGTACCATTCTGTAGACAAATATAAACTCTATAGTCACTATTGATTATATAATAATTTGCTGAATATAATGAAACACCATTTGAATTCTTTGGAACATTAGAAATACTATAATCTGGTCTATAATAATCATAGGTACTACCAGATGCCCAAGTAACTTTTCTAACAACTTGTTTTACATCACTACCTGTAATCTTTTTAAGACCAATAACAGTATCCCAATAAGCATTATGCCTATTTAAATTATCAGTAGGACTTGGTGGACTATCATTCCAATCATCAGCGATAGATGTAGGATTAGGAAGACCCACAAAAGCGTAGTAGGAATTGACCGAACTAGAAACTCCCGCAACAAAGTTTTTTGCATTCAATATTCTAATTTGATCAGTTATGATAGCAGCCATTGTTTACACAGAGTTTTTTTATTTATTTATTAAAGACACCACGAGGATATAGTTGACCTGTAGTGGGTCTTCGACCAGTTAACCAACCAGGAATAGTCTCTTTATATTGAGATTCAGTAGATACACCGATAGATCCATCAGAAGATAATACCAAATTACCAGGAATACCAGCAGTATGAGCATTGAGACTAATATCACCTCTACTTGGAGTAGGATTCCAAGATGTGGTTGCTGTATTAATCCCCACATTTGCTGTTGAAGCAGTACCTGTAACAGCAGTAGTTTTTGTTCCAGATAATGCTGCGGTAAAACTATAATTTGCCATTAGGTAGTCCTAGCACAGAATGCGACTCCACGAGTCCTGTTGGTTTGATTATAAGAAGCAGTAATAACAGTATATACTTCACTACCACTAACAGTAATTGTATCCCACATTTGAATTAATGCATCAGGAGAGGCGTAGTCAAACTGAATTAATGCAAAGTCATCTGGCATATAATAAGGAGTAGGTACAAGTTTAGTATTAAGAGGAATTCCCTTAATTACTGCACCATAATTTGCTGCATCATCTACTTTTTGTTGATATTCAGAGTTAACTATATCACCACCACGACCTCTATTCATAAGGTTAGCAGCAGTTGAGTTGTTTCTATAATAGATTCCAATCTCATCAGCAGTACCAATCTCATCAGCAGGGACGGCTTTATAAACAGAATCCTTATAAGGAGTTGTTCTGTAATATTGATCTACAGGATAATAACCAAATTCTGCTACCCTACTATTTGGATAATAGTTGTTTGATTGTGTATCCCCAGTACCATAAGTTCTGAATGTTATTTCAGGTTCAGAAGTTGCTCCTGATAAAATATCAGTACGACCTCCAAGATAAACATAATCCAAATCCCAAATATTACAAGTAAAGTGATGAAGAATATATGTATGATATTGCTTATCAGTAATATAGTTTGCTGATTTATCTGGATGCCTATATGCAAATACAGCGAAATTGGTATCAATAGAAGATCTAAAGATATTTAAATCTAACTGATAACTATTGGAACTAGCAATAGCATGTCCATAAATTTGACCACCAATAATATAGTCATCATTTCTTGTAATAGTTGTACTATCATAATATGCACCTGTTGTAACTGGTTGATGACCCAAATCTAAATATCTGGTTCCTGCAAATCTGTTACCATATCCACCCATTCTATCTGATACAGTACTATAAGAATTAGCATCATTTGGATAGAAAGAACTTCCTACCTTATAAAGCATATTCGTATCACTGTACATCTGGAACCCATAGAATGTAGTTCCATATTCCTTACTTGTATCAATACCAACTCTTGCTACTGCCCAAGGATAAGTAGCACTATCTGAAATATCTTTCTTAAAGAATGCTCCTGTTGAACCAAATCCTACCGCATCTCCACTATCATCCGTTGCAATTCCAACAGTTATAGACATATTAGCAGCACCATTAGCAGTTCCACCAATACCTGATGCAGGAATAGTCAATACTTCTCCAGCAGTATATCCCATACCTGGTCTATTAACTAACACATATCCTGGTATCGTACCATCACTTGCTCTATCAATATAGAATGATGCACCAGTTCCAATACCTGTAGATGATTCTGGTCTAACATCAGTATATGAGGTTGTAGCACTTCCTATATCTCCACCACCTGAATATGTTGTA
>VTLG01004041.1_pt1 | contig 44617 bp, 76 predicted proteins | sample 4694571 | NCBI WGS metagenome assembly VTLG01 (sample SAMN12604809, study PRJNA352737) | marine metagenome | biome: ENVO:00000447; feature: ENVO:00000209|ENVO:00000569|ENVO:01000036; material: ENVO:00002151; isolation source: viral sequences binned using virsorter ...
TATCCATCATTTTAACTTTCCTATCTGCGTCTTTCCCAGCTCCGTCATCCAAATTCTTACCTCTTTCTGTATTAGCTTTCAATCCCGCAACCTTCAATTCAGTATCAGTCTTGAGCTTGGTTTTTTGTAGATCGGTCTGGGTCTTTAATTGAGGTTCAGCCATCATAGCTTGCATTTGCTGTTGCTGCTGTTGCTGCTGTTCTTGCTGGACTAGTTTCGGATCTTTCATGAGTCGGGACATATATGAACCAAACCCACCCCATTCAAGAGCAATCTTAGTAACTTCCACTTGATCTATGAGAGGATTTTGAGCGGCATATTGTACTAGGGAAGAGATTTTCTGCATTCTCTCCGTATCATTGGTAGGTTGAGTTGAACCTGTCTCGATCCCAAATGCATACTCACCCCCAATAATCTCCTTGTCAATAGGAAGAAAAGGAAATTTTTTCCCTCTCACAACGCCAGGGGTTTCTTCATTAATAGACATAGCTTGATCTTGCGAGATAGGTAGTTCTGTGTCAGCAGGAAGGGTTTGTTGAGCAATTTTTAACATTTTTTTAATAACCTTAGATAAGAACCTCTCTACCATTGTAGCTCTTTCTGTCCTACGAGCCGATATTCCTTGCCCTATCATCTGCCCTTCTTGAGCGGTTTGTAATTTTTCAGCCCCACCACTCTCAAACTGAGCAATACCTACCTGTCTATAAATATCCTGTTTTATGGTAGCAACAGTGGCATATAAATCTTGGGAGATGGTAGAATCCTTAACAACCGTTATAGCAGTATTAGGGTCTCCTTTTGTTTTAATATAGGTTCCAGATGGCCCATGGGCAAACTTATCCATCTCGTTCGGATTAACCCTCTTCCCATCATAGGCATATTTACGATCCGCAATCCTCGAAACATGGTCTACAATCTTAGACTCAAACCTATTCAAAAAGTCCTGTTTAGACTGATAAGTAGCTGTATCTGCTACCGCATAAGTTTCGTCTGGATTGTAATTGAACCAAACACTCTCTAACGGGTAGGAATTTCCATAATCCAAAGGCCAATCCGTATCCCTCAAAAAAGAATGATGTCCTTCAACATAAACCAAAAGCCTTCCATTTTTCTTATCCCAAATATCCCAACCCTCAACCCTACCAAATATACCCGAATCACTAATAAGATCTTTGGGATTACCTCCCATCCTCGTATCAACTTTCGCCATCATTCCTTGATCTTCCCTAATATCAACATTTATTTGCAAATCTTTGGTATTTTTATAGGTAGAGTCTTTTTTCACCTCTTCCAATGTTTTTTGCCATTTTATTGCAATCCACTCATCATGATCTATATTATGGTCTTTTACATTGGGATCTCTCAACACATCAAGTGGGGAAACTCTTTTCACATAAATATTTTCATCTTCAATATGGTCTAAAAAGGTCCCTGGGGTGACTTCTTCCTCCAACACCTCCACATCGTATCCTATCATCACATATCCGCATGATCCTATTAGAGCATCAACTATAGCCTTATCTGTCTCCTCTTTTACATCTAATTCATCAAATAGAAACTGAGCCAGTATCTCAACTCTCTGTACGAGGAGAGAAGAATCTACCATTTGACCTTGTATCATACATTGAGATTTTCTAGGCTTAGCGAAGATTTTAGGGCGATTTTGTGATATAGCGGGTTTTATGGTCGATACAGCCGTAAATACAATATTATCCACAATCTCATTGTTATAGGATGTACGACTATCCTCTGCCATATGAGACCATTGCCGACCAGCGTAATAATTACGATAAAGTTTGGTAGGTTTTTCTACAGTTTTTTCATGATTTTCTCTCGAATGACGGATTTTATTCCCCCAATCCTGCACATTTTCTTTAGCCATTGACCATATATCCTTTCTTAAAACCTACCGTACTCATTCCTTTATAAAAATTAAAGGAACCAACAGGTGCTTGATCTTTTTCTTTCAATTCGTAAGGTGAAGGTCTAGACATAACCCCATATCTCAATGCATCACATGCATGATCGTTTAATTTCCTTGCCTCTTCTTTAGGATTAGAATCTTTCTCTCTTAACTTCTTCCATACATATTCAGGAATTTCATTAAGTAAACTTCGGCACCGAGCGGAGATGAAGAGTCTTGGCGAACCCTGCTTGTCCAATATAGGATGATAGTGTTCAGGATCGGTACGAAGATATTCTCCTACACGATTCCACCCAGCAGCTCGATCATTTTGAGCCTTGTCTAAGTATATATCATATTCATCGTATTCGTCAAACACACTCCACGCTCTTCCTTCTTTTTCTCTAGTCTTTCCCCACATAGAAGGATCGGCACAAATATATTCAAAAGCACTAACATCAAACCTAGTCATAATATTCATACAATGTGAGGATACAAGTCCTTTTTGGTAATACTCATCAAAGACAAAAATATTATCATCCTGATCCACATAAAATCCTAAAAAACAAGTTGGGTTAGTTTGACCATGATCTAGAGCGGCAAATTGTAAAACCTCTCCTTTTGTTGGATATGGAATTTCAAAGTCATGAGCTAAACTAGGAAAAACATGATCTTCATAATTAAATTCGGGCCAAACCTGTCCTTCCACCGCATCCCAACTACCATCCACATACCTCTTAACCCAAGATTCTGGATTATCACGCCTTAAATTTTCAAGATAGTTTGGAGGTAACCACGGATTATCTTTAAGGAGAGACTGTACGAAGAGATGGTCAGGTTTTGGCTCACCTAACTGTTGTGGTACGACAAAGGTACTTTTAAGCCACCCTGGCTCAGGGTTAGAGGCGAATAGACCAAAAAACCGAGGATATTTATTGTTAGGCAATTTCCACCTAAGCCTAGCCTTCAACATATTCACAACATCTTCATTACACTCACTAGCCTCATCTACAATAAAAAATCCAATCTCCAAAGACTTGATACGTTCATCTGCATCGGGTCCCGACATCCCTCCATACAAAATCATAGAACCATTGATGAAAGAAATTTCTTTCTTGGTTTGGTTATGACCATTTTTAACCAAAAGCCTTTGACCAGTAAAATTTTCAATTTCAATGATAAGGGCTAGAAGGGTGACAAGGGTTGTTTTTCTAAAAGCCTCTGCTTCATTACGTCCTGCAAACCCCCTATTCCCAGGATAGAGAAGACTTTGCCTGATAGCCTCAGCACACAAGGCTCTAGACTTACCTCCCCCAACTCCACCACCAAATAATTTATATCTCTCCACAGCCTCTCTAAATATAGTCTGTTTGGGAGATGGTCCTTCTTTACCATAAAATAAATCTATATCAGACATTAAAATTTATTCCCTTTTTTCTTATTATCTTTGGATGTGAGATATTGAAGGTTATGAGGAACATGAAGACCCGATACTTTATCACTTGTCAAGGGAACCATATGATCTACCTCATATTTTTCTGGACATTCATAATATATTTCTTGCAGTTCGCCTGTACTTACCCATGAAGGACATGCTTGTTTTATATTTGCCCTATATTTAGCATCACCAGCTCTTTTTATTCTTCTCCCTCTAGATGTTTCCATATAAGTTTTTTTATATAATTTATATCTTTCAGGATGATTTATTCTATCCTTTCTTAACCATTCTTTATTATATTCATTCTTTTTTTTCCTATCTTTGTAAGGCATGGATATGTTCGATCATAGGGATAGGAATTTCCGCCACACCCCTATACAATCCAGACTTTGAACTATTGTCTCTATTAAAGCCTAAAAAACATCTCTCATTAATAACCCCCATAAAAAATCCTAGGGTATCATAACGGGTCGGCCCATTTCTCTCTGCCCATTTATTTAACTCAGCCACCTTAACACCCTCCCCATAAGAGTCTGAAGCATCCACCCATGTAACAACGATAGGTGTGTTTGATTTAATTTTCTTTAAATATGATTTTGGTGTCATTCTATTCCTGTTTCTTTTCTTCTATCTTTAATAGATTCTCCAATCCCTTTCATTTTCTTAGCAACATATTGTCTTTGAATTTTTTCTGATAAATTAGGAAAGAAATGTTTTAATTCTCTTTTTAAAGTTTTAGCATATACTTTTCCTGCTCTTCTAGCTGAAAGAACCTTTCCCAAATTACTCCTCATCGCTTCTCGTCCTGTGTCTTTAGTGGTTCCAATCAGCCTTTTATCCTTAAGTCTTTTTGCTTTTACATGTTTTCCTTCTGTACTAAATAGTTTCTGTGCTAGTTGTTTTGCTTCTCGTTTTTTATAATCTAAACTATTAACTCCAGAACCACCCCATAATATATCAGACACTCCTTTTTTTAACTCATAGATATTATCCATCATACGTTCAGAAATACCAGGTCTTGCACTAATTCCAGCTCCTCCTAATCCTCCACTATCAATTCCTGCATCCATGACGGTTAACTGACCTTTTGCATCAAAATCTCGTCTCCCTTTGTCTATCGCTTTACGATGTAAAATTTGTTTTGCTAATTCCTTCTTTCTATCTGATGGTGATAGACGATTTAATGCACTAGCTTCATGTTTGGGCATTGCAGAACCTTGATAATATTTTTTAGCCGCTTCTGCACCTGCCCGTAAATATCCTACAGCCTCATTAATTAGAGCTTTTTTCGCCATACTTTAGAGTCCTCTTTTACTTTAAGTCTTTCCCAACATGCCTTACCATAAATAACCCCCATTGCCAAATCCAGTGGCAACCATCCCCAATAACCACCCCACACAATACAATAAAGTCCTGCCATTTGCCCAGACAAGCCCCAATAACTCCCTCTCCCATCCCCATGTACTAAGAGATAGGTAGCATAAAGACAAAGTCCAGAGGTAATAAGTTCTAATATTCTCAATCCAATCACAACATCAGGATCAAACAATTTTATCTCCCCATTTAATACATCCTAAATTATATAATGGCGGAATTTCATCAGAACGGGTGCTGCTCATATATTTTAAACACTCTTTTTTAGTTTCAAAAGTTTTAGTTATATACGCATGTTTAACCTCAGGTCCTTCTTGAGGATGTATATTAAGTATAACTACAAGTAAGAACCACATATTTTGCTCTCCATCATGTAAATATCGACACCGTCAATATCACGCAAAAAAGAACAAGATTTAACCCGTAAACCATTTCCCTCAATCATATCTATAAATTCTCCTACAGGTGGTTTTGGTCTATCATCCCAAAGTTCTCTGATAAAGACTTTATCCTTATATAATTCAACCTCATTAACCAAAATAATCCCATCTATAGTCATATTTTTTGCGATATTTTTATAAAATCCTTTTCTTAACTTCCATTCAGGATCGAAAGGTCTTAAATCTCCTTTCCATTCAGAATATGAAGGATGATTAGGATTAACATTACAATATGAGGGCGGATTACCAACAACTAAATCAAATTTTTCATATTTATTAAGATTAGAAAGATTGTCAGATTGATAATATCGTATATCTTTAGAACCCCATCTTTTATCCCCTTCATCCAGAGCCTTTTTATTTATATCAAGAAGAACTAATTTCTTAATTAATTTTTTGTTAAGTAAATCCCTACCAATCTCTCCCAAACCTGCACACCACTCAAGACACTTCTCGAAAGGTTTACCTCTCTCATCTACATGTTCACGCACCCGTTTTGTAAAATCTTTCTTTAAAATAGACCCTCCCCCATCGAATTTGTCCATTTATTTTTCTCTTTTCTTTTTTCTAGCAATCCTTTTTAATGCTTCTGTGTGTTCAGGGTTGAATGTACCCTTTTCACCTTTACCCATTGTTCTTTCATATTCTTTTGATCCAGCTCCACGTTTATGCTTTCCTAGAACTCTATTTAATTCTCTATTTGTTTTAAGGACATCAACGCTTTTAATATTGATCTTATTTTTTACCGCTTCAAATACTTCTGCCAATGTTAACTTCCCAGCTTTTACTAACTTTCCTAAATATTTATCCTCTTTATTCTTAGGATTAAGCACAGCCTGAGCTGCTCCTCTATCCAATTCATCCATATCAATCTTTTTAAATCTGTCTGGATTTTTTTTAAGTATATCTCTAGATCCTGTTATCTTCCGTCTAACTGCCTCTTGACCTTCTCCTGCCGAAAAAGCTGATTGAGCTTCAGGATAATCCCTTTGTCCCTTCTTTGTTATAATTCCAGGAACTAAACCACTTAAAAATTTCATAGATTTTTCTGACGTTACTAACTTAGCTAAACCCTTACCAGCCGCATATGAACCAGTAGCCATAGCAGGTGTTGTAAGGATATCTAAAGCTCGTAAATAATTATCCTTCATCCCTTTCAAGTTTCTAGACTTAATTTCTTGCATATGTTCAGCAGGAGTCTTTTTTGGCGGAGATTTTCGTAATGTTATTTTAGCATCAGCTGTTGTTGAATGTGGATTATTCTTTTTAGATGGTCTACCTTGTTTAGTTCCGTATGTTCCTTCTCCTTTAGGCATTATCTTTATCCTCAATCTCTACATCAATAATTTTACCCTTACCATCGTCAGTAGCATAGCCTGGGGCGTATAATTGGATGGTAACACCACCCGTTTGTCCTTGCTCTTGTTCCTTCATTCCTGTCCTATCTAATATTTGAGCGGCAGCCTGAACCCTAGTTGCTGGCGGTGTCATAACAACCTTTTCTTCACCCTTCTCATCCTTGACAATATAGGTCGAACCCACAACCTCATTCAAGGTATCCATAGCCTTTGGAATCATGTGACCGAGTTTTTCCTTATGATCCGCCAACACTTCCCTCTTAACCTTATCCTCCTCCTTTATCCACAACGGACTCCGCCTAAGAACATTGAGTCGAGCTAAGGTTAAGCCATGTTTATCAGCAACTTCCTTACTCCCCATCCCGTTAAAAACCATATCATACATCATTAGCTGATGACGGGTGCTTAATTTTTTTACAATTGTTTGTGTCATAGTTCCCCCTAGTTATCAAATGGTCTTTTTTGCTGCACTCTTTCTAATGTTTCTTGAAAAAGTTTTCTTTGCCTTCTAACCTCACCACTACCTCCCATAGTGTCTACAATATCTTTCGCATCTGTTTTAGCAATAATTTTTTGTTGTTTATCAGCTTTTAATCTTTGTATATAAGCATTTTTAGTTTTTCTAACTGCTTTTAAGTGTTCTAACATTTCATTCTGAGTACTGGGGGTAATCTGTAGATTTATGTCCTCCTCAAACTTTTTTATTACTTTTAACTGCTCATTAATAAATTTTTTAGTCTTATTAACCCCACTTAAATATCTTCCAGCTTGATCTATTCCCTCTACACCTTCAAATAATTTATTTTGTATTCCAGACGCTCCTGTTCTAGGGTGTACAAGAGATTCTTGCCCTGTTTTCGGAGATTTCGTAAACATAGACATTATTTGTTTAATTATTTGTGTCCTTGGACTACCTTTCCATTCACCCATATTCTAGCTCCCGTCTTTATTTATTTTCTTCCCTAATGTCTTGATTAATTCCCTAAGAAGCTCTATTAATTTATCTAATTTCTTAGATATCCCCTGTAATAATATTTCTTTTAAATCTGGCATTTCTGTCTCTCGTTCTTATATAAAACCGACCCGTTCCTACTATACCACACATTTTCATTGTGTTATGTAGTTTGGTAAGTGTAATATAATGTAAGAGAATGTAAGTCATGTATTATATTATTTTTTTATATATTTCATAAACTTGGATGAGAATAGTACCCCCCGCCAAATTTCGTTATGTTTACCCGAACACAACGCTCTGAAATAAGCATGCTTTCTGATTGAAACGCTGTATATGGCAGAACACAACGAACCTGACCCCTTTGGTATATTAAAATCTTTTAACCCCGAGTTAATCATTTATTAATAATCGAGGAGTATACTCTCTATAGGCGTGAAGAGAAATTCACGTAGGTCAGTATGAGTATCGTGATCTATAGGAGAATAGATAGACTCGATCATCATGTGTAACCCGCTTTGACCATACTGATTAGGCCTTATATTTGATGCAATGGCCAGCGATGATATGTCTTGATAAGGCTAGGATTTTTTAATCTTAACCTATAAGGATATATAAAATGAATATTCCAGCAATTGTAGAGGCCACGCTCGAAGGTCTTGGCACGTTGTTACATATCGGCACAACCTCTTATGATAATACGAAAACTGCAGAGGATACTCTTTACCAACCTTGTTTTCTTTCTGTAAGGAAAAAAGGCAAAGAGTTTGATGGTTCTTCGAGAAAAGAGACCGATGACGAATATATAACATATGTTGAGGCTGTTAAAGAGCGTAATGTTCTCCTAACAAAGTATGCTAAAGATGATAATGACGTTGACATTACTGACCCTCTAAACAAAGACTTCAAGATGCAGATAGGCTGTGTTCGTGAGATTAACATAGACCAGGCTGAAATGTGGCTTGAAGAGGTCAAGTCTAAAGGCGGTAAATCATGGAAGAAAATTATCATAGACTCTTACTTTACCCATTCTGATGATGGTAGAAAAAAAGTAATGGGATTTATCGACCGTGTGCTTGCGAAAGAAACATCTGCTGTAAGAAAAGCTCACGAACAAATTACTATTACAAAGAGGGATACTTTACTGCAGATTATGGAAGACCCTAGCAGTGAAGAGTCTAAAGAACTGGCTCAAGATCTAATTGGGAAAGTTGCCAGTGGTGAAATAACACACAAAGAAGCTACTTTAATAGCATTGGATAACTAAACATACTAAAATCCTAGTCTTAATAAGGCATATCATTACATTACTAACCCTCGTAAGGAGAGCAATATGACTACAGAGCAAGGATTAAGTGACCAGAAATTCTTAAGACGTTGGAGTAATAAAAACTTTCTGAAAACTAGGGGCAGACCTCTGACTCAAGCGGATTTAAAAGACGTACCAGTAAAACCAAGAACTGTAAATATATCGTATAAAAATGGTTTACCGTGTATACAGATGGAGGAATTATGATCTATCTTGCTATACTAGGTGCAATATGTACAATCCTAATATATTTTGTATTGGAGGATTAGAAAATAGGGGGGCGGTTAACATCGCCTCCCTTAATTTCTCTTTAAAAAAGGTAAGATATGAGACCATATAACAGACGTACCACAAACTTTATCTGGAACAAAATGTACACTGCCCCTAGGGGATGTATAGAGCCAAATTGTATATTGTGTGCATCCACAAAACTCAGACATACCAAAGACAAAATTGTAACCCTGAGACGAAGAGAGGGAGGAAAGGTGAAATATGGCGGACATAGATGAAATATTCGAGGAAATAAATAACGACCCTGACCCATATTCCTGCTTTATCTGTGGTAAAGCTATCCTACCTCAGGATAGATACTATTTCTACATGGACAGGACGTTATGTGGATATAGCTGTGTAGAGGGAGTTCATGGTTATATGATAGACATGGCTGAATATCAATATGACAATACCTTTAGAAAGGGGACAAAATGACACTAGCTCCTGAGTTGTTTGTAGGGTATGTGGTTGGGATTACATTCATAGGATTATTTATATTAGTCGCATTTATATGCGATATCTTAGAGCGGAGATATTAAACATGGGACTAGATCAGAGTGCTTTTAGGAGAGATAAAGAAGCTGAAGCAGGAGAGGAAGGTAAGGAATTAGCAACATGGCGTAAACATCCCCATCTACAGGGATTTATGGACGACCTGTTTATGGATAAAACTGGCGGACATGAGCCTACAGATGAGAGAATGGGAAATCCAGGAATGAACACACCTGATGAACTAGAACTGACATTATCTGACATTGATTCATTAGAGGATGCTGTTGTGACAGGAACTCTTCCTAACGCTGGAGGATTTTTCTGGGGTGACGATAGCTCTAAACACTATCTCCTCCAAGATTTAAAATTCTGTAAGGAAGCAAGAAAAGCCATAGAAGAGGGTGATAGGGTGTTCTACTGGTGTTGGTGGTAGAGCTATGGGAATATACAAAAACCAAGACGTTAATTACTACGATGTTAAAAATGAAATCGAATTGGTAGAGGGGATATACATGCAAATATCAAAAAAACATTTTGAATTGATAGCAGATGCCTTGGCTACTCATGCTAGAGAGTTTAAAGAGCTAGAGCATGAAGCCCTGTACGATAGGTTGGTAAACACATATTGCTATGCTTTATCTAAAGAAAATCCTGCATTTGATGAGGATAAATTTAGAGAGAGGTGTGGGGAATGATGGAGAGTTTACAACTTAACCCCTATTTTTTTGGAACTATTGGAACTATTTATCCTGTAAAGTCCTTACAAACAAAGGACTTCTTGAATTATTATTCTTCCCATAGGGGGGAGGGTCACCCAAGCCAGAAACAAGCCCTAGTATGTATAAATATATATAAAAAAAATAAAATATTTCTTTATATTTATACCCTCTATCTTTGGATATATGTGATAATGTGGTTTACATGTGTCCTTAGAGGGGGTGGGGGGTGGGGGGTTACCCATTTTTGGAAGAATTGATGTAAACTCCCCTATCTATGGTAACTTAGGGTGATTTTGATAAGAGAACTTTCCTAGGAACTATTTATAACCTACCATAATATAAAGAGTTGTGAAGATTGTATATTTGGAATTATCAAAAAGGAGAATGAATCTATGCATAGTATAATACAGTTGTTAGAGGTTGGTATTGCTACTTGTATATTTATAATGTGTGCTAGTGGTGTAGCAGGGATTTTATATATCAGAAAATTAGTATTAAAATGGGAAAAAGAAGAAAATAATAATTGTCCTGATAAACTTGAACCGAGGGAATAGAAAAGAGAGAAATATATATGTCGGATGAACTACCATTTAGAACAAACCTTGTTCTGCTCAGAGATATAAGATCTTTATATGTTGTGGGGCATAGAGAATATCCTAATTCTATATTTTTTATAGATGAAGGAGATATTTCTTATCCTATAATAGGACCTAACCCACATCAATTGTGGGAAGGTGTAAAAGATGGTTTTGCAGCAGATGAGGAAGATAAGATGTTATGTTTTTCAATCTATAATTTTAAGAGGGAGATTATAAGACATGGAACTAAAGACATTCGGAGGGGTAGAGGTAAAAGTGAGAAATGGGATGGTTGGGAAGGGGAATAAGAAAAGAATCCTGACCAGAGAAGATGAATTATTAGCCCAGAAAATTGCAGTATGTCTTAACCTTAAACAACCTATCCTTATTGAAGGAGAGAGTGGATTAGGTAAGACAGAAATGATTGATTTTATATCTGAGGAATGTCAATGGCCTTTATCCTATCTCAACTGCCATGACATGGAGCCAGATCAGATTATGGGGTCTAAAACCCTAGACAATAGTACTAAGAGTGGGTTTGGATATAAGGCAGGAGCATTGCCTATAGGGATCGAGGAGGGACATCTCACAATCCTCGATGAATACAACTTTATTAGAGGTGAAACTAGGGCTGTCCTGACAGAACCTCTAGACGCTCTTCTTAGAAAAAAGACTCAAGTTAAGAATACCTTCAACGATGGGAGAATGATTCCTGTACACAAGAATTTTCGTCTCATAGCTCTCCAAAATCCTCCAGGTGGTGTGTATGGTAATAGGGAAGTATTAGATCCTCCTCAATTATCTAGATTTGTTCATTTAAGACTAGATAACATGACAAAAGAACAAAAAATATCCCGTACACATGGTGAGTTTGGTATCAAGATACCTACCTTTAGAAAACAAGACAAGATCATAACCACAGGAACTTGGGACCAATTTGATGATATCTCTCAAGTCAAGTTGTATATCAAAAAATATGTAGAGTTTAGTGTAGAATTTGATGAGCTTGTTAAGATAAGAGAAATTGGTTCTACCTACGAACAACCTATCTATACTTCATTTCAGAGAGAATTTGATAGGGTTAAGCAATTTATGTTTCAATACCCACAAGAAAATCTAGCCAAGACATTTGTTAAAGCTGTATCTTTCTACTACTTTAACAAGATCACAACAACCCAAGACAAGACTCTCTTAAAAGCTCTGATCTCTAAGCATTTTGAAGGCGGAGAATCAGGTACACAAAGCGAGGAATGTGAGTCAGAAAATGACTCGAAGGAGGATGTGTAGATAACCTTTCCGAGAGAGAACAGCAAAAAGAAAGGTTTAATAAAAGATATGCAAAAGAGAAATTAGAACAACTTGCTAAAAAAAGATTGAAAGAGATAGAACATAGTCCTCCTGTCTATAAAGATGGGGAAAATTTAGATGATAATGTTAATTCTATTTTAGACGATGTTACAGATTCTGTCCTTAGGTCTCAGCAAGAAAGTTCTAAGATGTCTGAAATGCTAGCCAAAAATATAACTGAAAGGATGGAAAAGAGAGGAGATAAGTTTGTAGAGGAAGAAAATCCAAGACGAAAAGATAGATATATTACAGACGAGGAAAGAACCTTAGAAGGTATTGATGTTAGACTAGGTACTCTATCCGAATATTTAGCCAATGAACTAAGACCTATCTTTAAAATTAAAAGAGCTAGGAGAAGAGAAGCTAAGTTCAAGACGGGTGGCGATATCGGAATAATTAAGAGAATATCAGAACTGGCAAATAATATTGATTCCTTTGATTCACGAGCATGGGAGAAAAGATCTAAGCCTACAGATCTTGACTATGTTTTTACTCTGCTTGTTGATTTATCAGGTTCTATGAGTGGGGTTAAATCTTATAATGCTTTTCTAGGGGCTGCATGTGTAGCAGAAGCTCTTCAAAAACTAGCCATACCTGTTAATATAACCTCTTTCACAGATCGCCTTATTTTATATAAGGATTTTAGAGAAGTTCTGGCAAGAGATAAATATATTCAGATGTGGAAAACTATGGAGGCAGAGGTAAATAGCAGTCATTCTTCTTATAATAGTGACGGTTGGGCAATACATAATGTAACCAAAAAACTAAAAAACCAGACAGGAAAATTAAAATATCTATTGGTTTTTAGTGATGGTAAGCCTGTAAATGCTCCTAGACATAGAGGTTGGATTTTAAGGGAAGAAATTAAAAGAACAGCCCATACTATAAAAACCAGACCTATTGGGATTGGGATTGGAGCAAGGGGCTGTGAGTCTGTAGAAAGATATTACAAAGATCATATCCTTTGTCCTGATATAGCATCGTTCCCTCACAAAGTTGTAGGGGTAGTCAAAGCTATTGTTGGGCAAAAGTAAATGTAAACTAATGTAAAGTACCTATTCGGCACGACCTTTGCACTTTATAACATTATTAACCAAAAAATGTAAGGATATATCACATGAACATAGACGATGAGAAAATAGAGGTTTCAGTAGTTACCTTAGCCGTCATGTGTGACGCTCTTCACATTGCTCAAAACTATATGAATGTGGATGAGTTAAAAAAAGATCTAGAAAAAAATTTAAATGATGAGAGTTCTTTTTATGCAACAGTTTTTACTATAGCTCTATATATGGCTAGAGAAGAACTTAAAGTACTTCTTAGTTCAAAGAAAGACTATATAGAAGTAATAAGAGGAAAAGAATATGTTCTAAGGCTTATCGAGCATTATTCTCAATTAATGGGAGAGGATTTAAAGAAAAATAACGGATGGAGTGAAAAAGATCTAAATGATATATGCGATCAACTTAGTATGAATAAAACAGATAAAGACAAAATAGAAATCTTAGAAAGGATGATGAAAGCTAAACCTTATGAAAAAAATTAAAGAACAAATTAATCAGCTAGAAATTACATATTATAAAGCTCTTCATTCTCATAAAACAAAAAAGGAAGAAATTTTAAGACATCTCTTACAACTTTCTTTTCATTTAATTGATGATGTATGGGATGAGCTTGAGATTTACCTAACCAAAGAGGAGAAGAAACATGGACCTAAAAGAACTGGAGGAAATCTCCAAGTCGATAGAGACAAGCGAAAGTATCTTGGAGGTGAAGGTACTAGCACTAAAAATCCTAAAACACTCAAGTTATCTGAGGTCAAGATTAAACAAATTAATAAAAAAATACGAGCATGAAAGCAACCAGAATAGGAACAGTTCTGTCAGATAAGGGAACCTATCCTAACGGTGCTAGAGTAGAAGCACCACGGGGAAAGGGTCGGGAACTGGGGGCAGACATTGTCCCCTCTTCCCACAACCCTAACTACTCAACCTTAATCAAAGAGAGAAATGAAAGAGTTGGGTCTTTATTTAGGACAAAAGAACTTAAAAAACTTTCCAAGAAAAAATTAAGAGAACTAATTATATCCAGTAAAAAAGAAGATATTATAATTTTATTAACGGACTTAGGTTATATAAGGAGATCTTAAATGTCTAAGACTACAACTTTATTTTATACCCCTAATAGTAGGGATAGATTAATGTTTGCAGCCCACGCTATGCAATCCCTAATCATACGACATGGTGAGGATTGTGTAGAAAAAAAATCTCTTAAGGACGCAATAGATTTTGTAACTAAAGCTTCTTATGAGATTGCAGATAGGATGATGATGACTATGGATACATCTTACCAACAATCTAAAATAATTATCCAAGAACAGGAAGATAAAAAAGGAGAGCAAATAGAAATGCCTTGGTCGGGTGAGACGGTAGGAGAATAATATGAAAAAAGAATTTATTACAGTACGGGTCGGGGAAGATGAGAAAAAGGAAGAACATGAAATCTTCGCTAACTTGGAAGAGATTGTTAAGAAATGGGGAAAAGAAGAAATTATTAAACTATGCAATCAAAAATTAGTTTTATCTATCAAGGGAAAAATGAAAAGAGGTACTTCCAACCTTGATGAAGAGAAAAATCTATGTTTTGGTGCTTTAATCCCTCTTATTAACGATAAATATATATCTGAAGAGACAGCCCTAGAAATTTCAGGGTTAGAGAAAGGATAATTTATGAAAATTGAAAAAAATGTACCAATACCACAAGGATCTGAACCAGAAAAATACGCATTTTTAAAAGATATGAAAGTTGGTGATTCAGTAGTAATGACATCACGAGAACGAAATAATCTATACAGTTATGGGAGAATATATCGGTACAAATTTATGTCCAGAGCAATTAAAAATAACAAGAAACTTTGGGGAGAGGGTATGCTCCGAGTTTGGTTAATAAAAAAACCAAAGAGAGGTAATGTACCACCCTCTCCTCCTGGAATCAAGGAATGGGAGATCACAAAATGAAAATAATTGAAGAACTAGATACCTCCATGATGAATGATTTTAGGAAATGTCCTAGATATTTTGAGCTAAGACATGTTGAGCATTTAAGTTTAAAAACAAATCCTGCTAAGGCTAAACCTGAATTTGGTAGTGCCTTACATGATGCTCTTGAATCATGGTACACACACCATGATCCTAATAAAATGGACAGGGCATTTGGTAAGAGATGGGGTCCTTATGAGGGAGATGACGAGACTGGAATCAGGACAGTTATGAAAGGTTTAGCTATCACAAAAAAATATAGAGATTATTTTATAAACGAACCTTTTAACATAATAGATCTTGAAATTGGTGGAGCTGTGGATATGGGAACTTTTGTTTTCTTATTTCGGTGTGATGGTCTTATCCAATATAAGGATAGAGGGGATATGATGATTTTTGAACATAAGACCTCTGCTCATAAGGGATTTTTAATCCCAAAACCAAATCATCAAATAGATGGATATATTTATGGCGTTAAAGAACTTACAGGACAGAATGTAACGGGTGCGATTTTAAATCAAATCTATTTTAGAAAAGGGAGAAAGACAGAAAATATTGAAGATACAATATCATTTAATAGAGAAGAAACCACTAGAAATGAAGGAGAAATCGAAAGATGGAGAAAAGAAGCCTTGTGGCTCGCAGAACAAGTGCAAGAATGTTGCAGACGAGAATTCTTCCCTAGAACTACTAGTGCATGCACACAGTACGGAAGGTGTCCCTACATTGAGTTGTGTCAAGCTGGTGAAGGTGAAGTCCAAGACTCCATCAAAAATTCCATGTTCCAAGTCGAAGTGTGGGAACCCTTCACAGGAGCAAGAACTTTAGAGGAAGGAGTGAGAGAATGATAAAAGAATTTTATGAATTGTCTCAAAAAACAGACAACGGTGCAGGGCATGGAAGAATATTCTCTGCAAGCATAGCAACCATATCACCCAAGAGAATGCTATTAAAAATCTGTCGTGATGATATTTTCCAAGAAATTGAACTACAAAACGAGGACATATTTGTACTCCTGAAATTACTCAGGATGCCAGCAACAAGCCAAGTAAACCAGATTACTAAATAAGGAGAAGCTATGAGATGGTAATGGTGAAAGTTAAAATTAACCTAGATGAAGTAGATAAACAAGCTCGCCAATCAATCCATGAACTTGTGGAAGGTAAGGTGAAAGGACAATTAACATGTCTTTTAAAGGACATAGAAATAGCCAAGCATAATTTGAATATTTGTGAGAAAAAATATCATGAGTATAAACAGAGCATTTTATGTGGCTCTAAAACATGGCAAGACATTTTATCGGAGGGTTTATGAAAATTAAGAATGCTAAGGATATGGACAGTACCTCTATAAAACTGAGTGCGACTGTTTATGGTAAAGCAGGGACAGGGAAAACAACCCTAGGTGCTACATTTCCAAAACCTTTCTTTCTAGACCTCAACAAAGGTCTTTTGAGTATTAGGGGAAGAAATGTAGATTATGTTGAACTTTATGATAGTACATGGGTTGAAATCCAAGATACTTTGGATGAAGCTATAAAATCACAAGATCATGAGTCTATTGTTATTGACAGTATGGGAGAAGTGGCTGAAATTTGTATGAAACATATATGTCAATTAAATAGGAGACAAAAACCAGAATTTGCAGATTGGGATGCTTTCTATCAAGCCATGAAATCCTTCATTATGAAAGTGAGAAATAGTGGGAAGCATAGTTTATGTATATGTCATGAGGATATACAGAAAGAAGAGGCAACGGGTCGGATTTTTATTAAACCAGCTTTTCAAGGACAGCTAAAAAATAAATATACGGCTTTCTTTGATGAGGTGTATCATAGTGAGGTAGAGACTTTACCAGGGAAACCTCCTATTTATAAATTACTATCGAGGAGTAGTGGGATATATGAGGCTAAGTCTAGGCTATTATCCAGTACGACTATGGAATCCTACCTAACTCCCCATTTCAATGACTTAATAAAAATGGCAGGTGTGAAATGAAACTAAAATGTGCTGAGTGTGGTGAAACTTTAAAGAGAGGAAAGGGGATAGCTTTAACAACAGCTTCCCTAGCCATCCATCATGAGAAAGTAGTATGTGACCACAAATGTTTTAGCGATTTTCATACAGATAAAAATATTTCCATCTCATTGGGAGTACCTTTTTATTATAAAATTTCAAGGGAGGTAAAAGAAATGTGATTACGCTTGTATTAATGGCAGTGAGTATAGTAATTATTTTATTAATTTTGTTTAACTTTGGAGAATATTAATATGCCAGTAATTGATTTAGGTATGACATGTGACGATGCAGTAACAGAGTCTTCTAAAGCCTTTATTCCTCTTCCATCAGGGTCGTACAAAATGACCTGCACGGATTGTGAGTTAGGTACATCAGGAAATGGGCGACCTCGCCTAGCTTTTACGTTTTCAGTTGTTGAAAATGAGAACCCTGATTATAATGGGAAAACTTTGAAATATTTTACTCCTCTCCCTCACAATGGGAATAATTCAGGAATTGGATTTTTAACTAATGTTTGTGTAGCACTAGGAAAACCTTGGAATGGGTCTTCCATAGATACAGCGGATTATGCTGGTCGTGCTTGTCAGGCTAATGTTGTAGAAGATCCTGCTACTGATGGGAGTGGGAAAGTTTATAATAAAATAAAATCTTTTGTATAAACCCGCCCTCTCACTCTGAATAATCCAGAGCCTTACAAGGCGGAAATATTGTAAGGACTAAAGGTCGATGCTCGGAGGGACATCGTGATTATAATCCCTCCATTTTTTTATCTAATAAAAATAAAATAAGATCCAATTAGACACGAAAGAGAGAAAAATGGTTAAACCAGACTTACGACATAAAATACAAAGACCAGACAATGCTCTTTTAAAACTCCAACAAGAACTTATAAAACTAGGAGGAAAGGAAACTTGTGCCTATAAGGCATGGGAAGACATTATGGAATATATAACATATCTTGAAGCCAAATTGGATAGGAAAAATTTAAATTTTAGAAAAATGAAAAAACATATTAAAGAACTAGAGGAGATGACTAAATGACTTATAAAAAAAAATATTTTCCAGATCCGCCTACAAAAATGCCCTACGAGCTTCCTTATACAGATCATAAAGATGACCTTCAGGATGATTTAGATATTGAACGAAATACCAATAAAACCGTAGACGAGTCCAAATTAAATGACCAATGGAAAGGAGGGAGTACAACCATTCGACCTTCTTACTATGCTAAATATAAAATAGATCCGTGGACTTTTTGTATTGAAAATAATGTGAGCTTGTCTGTAGGTTCGGTTATTAAATACATAATGAGGTTTCAGGATAAGAATGGAGAGGAAGATTTAAATAAGGCAATTAAATGTATTGAAATGATGAAGGAGTATTATTATGGAAAATCTTAGCATTAGGCAAGAAATTATTGTGAAAATGGTGGGTGCTTTAGTATCCAATGCTTCTATCAAGATAGAGCAAGATTTTTATCCAAAAACCGTAGTATTGGATGCAATAGAACTAACAGATGAAATTTTAAATTCAGAACCTTTTTCTGATCTTATATTTTTTAATCCAAAAGGAGAATAAAATGGACTGTAAATCAGTGCATATCATGATTGATAAAGATGTTTATAATTATTTTGAAGGAAGGTGTGTGAGGTATGGGGATAGGAGTCGATATTATAGGGCAGGGATGAGAGAATTCATGACCAAATTGAAATCACTAGACATGAAAACAGGAGACCTTAGTGCAGACATCATTGACTCAACCAACCATATCACCAACGGGGTCTCTGGAAAGTGAAATAGTTTTTATAGGAGAATCACCCTCGAATGAGGAACTAAGGTCGGGTATGACCTTAGTTGGGTCGAGAGGTTCTTTATTTAATAGACTATTAAAATATTCTGGAAAAGAAAGAAGAGATGTTTATATCACCTCTCTTTTTAAAACGCAAGATATTTCCAACGAAGGGCAAGCTCAACTTGATCTTATTAAAGAACTAGAAGGACTTCCTAATTTAAAAATAATAGTACCTTTAGGAAATAAGTCTTTAAAAGCCTTGACTGGAAAATGGAGTATAACAAAGTGGAGGGGGTCTTTAATTAGACCTCTAAGACTTCCCACCAAAATTGTAATACCCACACTTAACCCTGATTATTGTTTAAAAGGACAGTATAAAGAAACATCCCTTGTCATGTTTGACATGATGAAAATAAAGAAAACATTGAAAGAGGGGTGGACTGTCTTAGATAGAACCTTTAAAATAAATCCAACATTTGAGGAGTGTTGTGAAGCCTTAGATCGTTATAACGGGTCGGCAAATGTGGCTGTAGATATTGAAACAGACATGGGTGCTAACTATATTAAATGTATCGGGTTTGCGGATTCGAGGGACTATGCTACCTGTATCCCCTTTTATGAAGGAGGTAGAGCAGTATGGACGGAGAAGCAAGAGACATTCTTATGGAAACGAGTGAGGGACATTCTTACCAATTCGAGGGTTGGAAAAATTATACAAAACATGATGTTCGAGATGATGGTCTTATATCCGTGGGTAGGGGAAATATACCCCATTATAATGGATACAGCCGTTGCTCATCATTGTTTATTAAGCGAGTTAAAGAAAAACTTGGGACTTCAGGCCTCGATATATACTTCGGAACCATTTTTCAAGGACGAAGCTAAGGAGGGAGACTGGGGTCCTCATGTCTTATACACATACAATTGTAAGGATTGTACTGTCACATATGAAATATTTGAAGTTCTAACTCAAGACCTTAAAACCGAGGGAATGTATGATTATTTTCATGGCTATCAAATGCCCCTCGCAACACTCCTTTTTCGAGCTAGTCATAAAGGGGTTAAGGTAGATATAGGGAAAGTACAAAAATATTTTAATGAGTACAGTCAAAAACTTGACATAGCCCAGAAAACCTTAGATAAGGAAGTGGGCTATCCCCTCAACGCAAACTCACCTAAAGCTCTTGCCAAACTAATCTATGATGAGTTAGGTTTACCTAAACAATTTCATAGAATGACGGGAAAGACTACAACAAACGAAGAAGCTCTTGTTAAATTAAATAAGCATTATCCTATGACCATTTTTGACCTTATTTTGGAGGTTAGAGGGTTAAGGAAATTAATTTCAACCTACCTTAAAAATTTCTGGGATAGAGATGGAAGGTGTCGGTCTAGTTGGATTGTTTATGGAACAGAGACAGGAAGATTATCTAGTGCGGAGAATATATATGGGACAGGACTTAATATGCAAAATATTCCTGGTAATATTAGGGATATCTTTGTTGCAGATGATGGGTGTGTCTTTGTTAAGGTAGATCTTAGTCAGGTAGAGGCTAGACTTGTGGCATATCTGGCTCAAGATCCTACCATGATGAAAGTTTTTGAAGATGGAGAGGATATACATAGTAAGGTTGCATCAATGGTTTTATCCATCCCTCTCAAACATATAGGAAAGGAGAGTGAAGAAAGGAAAAAAGGAAAAACATGTGTACATGCCGCTAACTATTTAATAGGGGTGGGGAAATTTGCCACAATCATAAACCTACCTCAAAATGAAGCTCGAATTTTATTGGGGAGGTATTATTCTTTGTTTAAGTTGGGAATATGGCATGACAAGGTAAGGGATACAATAAAAAAATCAAGAACTCTTGTTACACCATTTGGAAGAAAGCGACAATTTTTTGACATTATGGGAGAACCTTTGTTTAGGAGTGCTATAGCTTTTGTACCACAATCCACAGCTTCAGATCATATAAATATGGGTGCGGTTAGGATGGAATCACAATTTCCTCCACAAACAAAAATCCTTCTCCAAGTACATGATGAATTAGTCATACAATGCAGAGAAAAAGATCAAAATAAAGTTATTGACATTATTAATAAAGAACTAAGCCAACCCATCCATATTCATGGAAAGGAAGTTGTTATTCCTGTGGATATTGGAGTAGGGAAGGATTGGAAAAGTGCAGGGGGAAAATAATGAAGGTTAATTACAAAGAGGAGGGACTGGGAGATTTATCTAATAAATCTTTTATTTATAAATATTTAGAATATACCAAGGGGACTGAAAGCCCGACCAGATTTCATACATGGTCGGGTTTATCTTTAGTAGCCTCATTGTTGGGGAGGAATGTACATACCTATAAAGGCACTTATACTCTATTCCCTAATATGTATATTGTTATTGTAGCGGAGAGTGCTAGGTGTAGAAAATCTAGTGCTACTGACATTGCTATGGATGACATGTTGAGAGATTCTAAGTTATGTAGGATATATCGACAAAAAATGACAGCTGAGTTTATATGTACAGAGTTGGCAAGCACCGAAACTATAAATAATGACATTGTCATATACGCCCCAGAATTAGCTACCTTTCTTGGGGTTAGTGCTTTTCAATCAGGATTAGTGCCTCTATTAACCTCATGGTATACCTGCCCCAGATATGATGATTATAAAACTAAGGGAGCAGGTAAGTTTGAAATGTCTAATATTGCTATCAATATTTTAGGAGCTACAACCTTAGACTGGATGTCTAATTCCATGCCAGGGGAGACAGTAGAAGGGGGGTTTACGGGTCGGGTTATCTTTATTGTGGCAGAAGAACCTAGGCAAAGAATAGCATGGCCTGTAATTACAGAGGAACAGTTGGCTTTTAAAAAAGATCTTATGATTGATATGCATAGGATTAGGAGAATGGTCGGGATGATGGAATATAGTCCTGTTGCATTATCTTACTATAAGGAATGGTATGACGGACTTGTTGAACCTAAAGATATTAGGTTAAGAGGATTTGATGGAAGGAAAGGAGATCATTGTCTTAAATTAGCAATGTGTTTTAGTGCAAGCGAATCCTCCTCTATGAAAGTAGAAAAAAGACATATAAATTTAGCTATAAATGTTATAGAAAAGGCTGAAATTCTTATGCACCTTGCTTATAGAGGGGCTGCTTATTCTAAATCTAGTAAAGATATAGATAGGGTATTAAGACAATTTGAAAAATTAGGAGGTAAGGTTTCTCATTCCATTTTATTAAAAAAGAATAGTCATTATTTAAATGCGGAGGATTTTAAACAAGTTATGAGAACTTTAATAGAACAAGGAGATGTTGAGGAAACATTATCCTGCACAGGAACTAAGAAAGGTGTTACTTATATTTTAAAAGGAGGTAGATAATGGAAAAATATAAACAAGTAGGAGCGGTATATCCATGTAAAATTATGGACAAAAATGGAAAAGTCAAAAAAATAATCTACCCAAAAGATATGGATCTGTCATATCGAGAAACTAGAAGTATGCAATATAATAAATATCACAGTAAAGGGAAAATAAAACCACCTACTATCCCGAAGATAGATTAATGTGTAAGAGGAAGTGAATATTTAATTTGTACGTTATGTTTTAAAAGAATAGTTTCAGCTGCAATCATGAATTGAGTAAACAATATAAAATCTTGTTCTTTCATACATATAACACCATCGGAGCATTTACACCCGACCCATTGCCAATGAGGTAAGACTATTATTTCTTTATCTTTGTCTATAATTTGGCTTAAAGGGTCGGGATCTCTGATAATATAATCTTTGTCACTTCCGCATCCGCTTATTCCACCAATGCATAGCAGTAGTAATATTATCAATATCCTCAGTTTTTTTATCAATTTCAATCCACTCATCGTCCCTCTTTCTAGCCACATCAAGCCCTGCTTTAAGCTTGTCTAATTTATATTCTTTCAGTGCAGATTTAGCCTTCCAATTTGCTACAACGAAAACAAACCCTACAAAACCTAAAAAACCTATGATGAGGAGGGTCATTTATCCCGATCCATACCCATTTTCCAAGTTGCTGCACCACCTACACCCATCATTCCCCATGCTTCTGAAGAAAATGAATGATAACCCATCATTTGGCACACCATCATAGCCATACCAATACCCATAAGTGCATAAGTCTTCTGTCCTGGGATCATTTTATCCACCATCATTATAACTGTCTTAACCATTATATTTCTCCTTATCAATTTTTCTCTTTTCAAGAGAGTTAATTCTCTCATGCAAAGCTGTTATATCCATCTTATACTCTGTCCTTTTTATCACATCAGCAGTCTGTGTTACAAGAGTTTTCATTTTTTCATCCATATTGTTTAAGATAGGTTTAATATCTTTCTCAATATAGTCTTTAGTAACAAAGATTTGTATTAATCTATTCTGTTCATTCTTATATGAATTAAGTTCTTCCTCAATCTCTTTTAATTTTTCTCTCTGATTTTTATAAACCAACCCAACTAACCCAGCCAAAGCTCCAACGAGCCAATCTGTTAAATCATTGAACATTTGCACCACCCCCTAATAATCCTGATAAAGGATTACCTTGACTTGCTACCTGAGGTGAGCGAGGTAAATTTCCTTGTGTAGTTGCTCCTCCTATATGTAAAGGTTCCCGTTCTTCAGTGGCAGATTCCCATCCAGCATCTATACCTTGAGCTATTAGAGTAGTCATAATTTTATTTGCAACTCCTAACATATTATCCATAGTTGAGGGGAGGTTTCCACCTTCTACCATTGCTTTAATAAATTTAGGATTTGTAAATATTCTTGCTAAAATATTAGGACCACCAAAGACAATAATACTTCCTGCAAGTGCTTCTGTAAAACCTGTCTTGGATGCAAGTATTCCTAACGCTCCTGTTTGTATTACTTTAATTGCCATACCACTTTGTATCAATTGAACAGCCATTCCTCCTGCTGCTTGTTCTTGTTTACGCTGATTGATAGCAATAGATTTTGCAAATTGTTTGAATAATTTTAATTCTTTCTCTCCAGCACCAGCAGGAAAATATTTAGCTAAAATACCTTTTTTATCTAATCTACCTAATTCTTGTAATAACCTATCTCCATTAATAACTTCCCCAACATTTTTTATTCTTATTGTAGGGGTTGTTCTTGCTAGATCATCTAAAAAATGACCTTGTATTCTAGCCCATAATTTTGGCTTTCCACTCATTGTTTTTCTAGCTGTTTCTAGAGAATTTCTAACAAAATCAATAGTAGGACCATGTTCAAGACTTTTAAGTTCTTTGTATAAAAGATCAGGTTTACCCTGTGCTAATTTAGCTATAAAGGTTTCTGAAAATTGTCTAGTCATATCCTTGCCAGAAATGGAAATAGCATTTTCCATACTTTCAGAAACCTTTCGTGCAGAAGCTAGAGCTTCCGTAATAAAATCAGGAGATTCTTTTGTAACTTTATCTAAATATTCTCTTAAACTAATATTAGCTTTATTTCCTAAATTTGCTAATGCTCTATCTAAAAGTGCATCAATTTTTTTTGTATCTTTACCATAATGAAATTGTTTTAACCTAGCTAAGTCACCAAAAGTAAGATCTTGTCCTGTAAATTTAGCATCTCCAATACCAGTCTTTAACCTATTCAATGTAGCAGTATCAAACATATCATCAATATTTGCCCTAACCCTTAACCCTAAATTAGTTAAATTAGAATCAACAATATTATAACCTAGCTCTCCAATTTTATTAAAAGACCCATAACTTTTTCTAAGTACTTGACGGGTCGCTTCTTTTAAATCAGTTGCAGTAGCCTTAGCTATCGTACCATCAATTAATTTATCAATTTTGTCCCTTAAAATTTTTACATTACCCGTTACTAATTTTTTACCTCTCTCACCAGCACCAAGAGAAGCATCTAAAATATTTCCAATAACATCTAAAAGTCCACTATCCGTTCTTTGAGGGATAGGTGTAACAGCCCCCTTGATTCCTTTAAAAGGTTTATCAACATCCTCCGCACCTTTAAAAATATTTTTTTGTACCATGTTCTGCATACCACCAACTTGTCTATCTGCAAATTTTTGTCCGAGTACATTAGCACCAAATGTGATACCTAGTTCTTTTAGGGGATTTTCCATAGGTTTCCCAGGGAATACCCCAGCTCTCCTACCCACATCAAGACCACCTAAAGCTGTTGTAGCTCCAACACCACTTCCTAATAGACGACCAAAAGGACCGTAAGGAGTACCTGCCATAGTACCTACCATAGAGCCAGCTTGTTCAACCCCTAAATCCACACCCATTTGTGCTAGAGAAGGACCATTCTCATCTGGTCTATTTTCCATCTCAGGAGAAATTGGAGTAGCTTCTCCCATTAGTACACCTTCAGCAGCTGATTTTTCTAAAATATCTAAATCAACACCTGCATCTTCTAGGGTAGCAAAATCTGTAACATCCTCAGGAGAATATGGCTGTTTTAACAGTCTTTTTTGAATTAATTCGTTTAGTCTTTCTTTAGTCATTTTTATTCTTTAACCTATTTTATTCTGCTTGGGGTACTCGAGCTGCTTTATAAATAGTCCAGTCTTGAAGTAATTTAGGATCTATGATGAGACTTAATCTTGCCCTCATATCAACAACTTCTTTTGTTTTCTCACCTGTAATTGGGTCAGTAACTTCTACCATGCTATCTCCTAATTCTAAATGTGAATTTAAATAATCAAGTTGTGCCTTTGCTCTATCTATCTCAGGAAAAACTTGTTTTACCTTAGAAGCTGCTTCTAAATTCATACCAAAATCAATAATACCCTGTCTTTGCTCGTCCGTTATTTGTAAACCACCTGACATAGCTGCCTCCCACCATGCTTTTGTTTTATCCTTTATTGCTAGAGCATTAAAGATAGTTTGAAATTCTGCTCCAAGAACAGCAGAATTTGGTTCTAGAAATCTATTCAATGCTTTAACTAAATTAATATCCTGCACACCTTTATCAGCAGGTCTTCCTTGTCTACTTTTAGTTGTTTCTCGTGCGGCTAAAACTAAAGGTACAAGCATGTTATAAAACATAACTTGTTTTGAAGCTACAAATGCTCCTTGTATTCTATTTTTTTCATCCATAAGTAATCTTGTTCTTGAAAGTGCATTGGTTGCACTAGCTAATTTCTCTTTAATTTTATTTTTTTCGCCAAGCCATTTTGCATAATCTGCATGCATTAGATCTGCTCCTGCTTGACCCATCTTTTTCCATTGGGCTACTTGCGTTGAAGACCTACTTAAATAATATTCTTTCTGGTCAGCATTTAAACCTGAAAGTACCTTTGTTATATCTACAAAGAAAGGTGAAAATATGGTATTATCACCTCCACCTTGTGCAAGTAGTGCTACATGTATAGGATTAGTTGTATCAAATAACTTAGCATTAAGTCCATTAGCAGCTAAATATTCTACAATATCAGCACTAAATTTAGGAGGATTAAAACCTGCGTCACCTGCTAAACGATTTCCCAATAAATCAGTCGTTGGAATATTACCTCCTATCCTACCCATTGTAATTCTAGCATTCCTTCTTAATAAAATATCTTCTCTAATTGAAGTTTCATCCCGTGCAATTCTCATAGAAGAAGGATCTTCCCATAATAATTTATTAGCTTCCATTTCTTCAGCAGAAGTGGCAAGATCTCCTGAAATAGGATTTCTAAGTTCTGGGACTAATTCTGATATCTTTTCTACGGAATCACCAAACCCTTCATATTTAGGCATTCCTTTAATAAGATCAGCAGTAGTCATCTCACGGGTCTTGTCTATTGGTTTAAGTGATTGCTCTGCTAATTGCTCATAAACTTTTGATTTAAGTGGTTTTAATGATTCTTCAAATTTCGCATCCTCTATAGCCATTAAACGTGCTTCTTCATCAATTTCTCGTTCTTCAGAAGATGATTCTAATGGTTCTATAAGAGGTTCTTCAAGAAGATTGGGCGGTTGTTCTTGAGTTCCTGCACTTCCCAAAAGAGCACTTTTTGCTGGTATTTCTGGTGCTGCTCCAACAGTAAGATCCATTGTTCCTGTTGGAGTTGAAGCTGTTGATTTTGGTTGTTTAACCAGTGATTGTAGGATATTAGGAATGCCAGGACCAGGTTGGTTTTTCCTATACTCTCCCATAGTTTTAGCTGCTATTGCATGACCCATACCTTCTGCTTCTAATTTATCTGTCAAAAGATTCCAAGCTTTCTCTGGTCCAATACTATTATAGGCTGTTGTAGCTTGTGGTTTAGTCCAACCAAGTTCTTTCATTAGTCTTTCAACTACAACATCTTCAGCCTTAGAAGCATCATACCTATCTTTTAAACCAAAAAAGGTATTTAATAAGGACATTGGATCTACATGTGTACCACCACCACCAGTACCCACCATCCCACCACCACCTCTTACAATACCAGTTTGAGGGCTATGTTGTCGTCCTGATGGAGTAAATAAATTTCTAACTGGCATTTTCTAACTCCTTAACTCTCTTATCAAGTTCCTTAACAGCCTCAATCAAAACACCTGTCAATTTCATATAATCCACCTTTAATATTGAACGGGTCCCGTAACTTTCCTCTACAACTGCCTCGGGTAAAACCTCTCTCACCTCTTGTGCTATAACACCCCCCATTTCACCCTCTCCTAAATCTTTTTTAAATTCGTCTTTCCATTCCCAAGTTACCCCTCGTAATTTTCTTACAATGTCTGTGGTCATGTATCTTTATTGTTAGGTTTATCAGGAAAAGCCTCCTTAACCAAACTCAAAGCTGAGGTAAGCATAGCTAAAGCATCAGGAGCTTGAGAATGAGGCATTGAACCCATAGAACCACTCTGATCTCCTGTAACTACACCAGCTTTACCTGTTTTTTTCCTTCTCCTTCCCCCAGGATTGAATAGTTCGTTAGCTCCATATCTAGCCATACAAAATCTCCATAGAATTACTTATTGTTTTAATATTATTTTTAAGTTTTTTGTCACTAAGCAGTTTAATTATGCTTGCTATATCACCTACCATACCAAGAGCATCAGGAGCTTGTGAGTTTGGCATTCGGCCCATAGTACCAGTTTGGCTTCCAGTTACAGCACCAAATTTATCAGATAATTCCCGTGCTGATTTCTTTCTCCTCTCTCTCTTTTCAGAATTTGGTTTAAGATTAACTTTTAGATCTGGTGTTAAAGCCATGATAATCCTCTACATGTCTTAATATTAGTCTTCAAATTAATATCTGAAAAACCTTTACTGCTACCACTCCCTGAAGAACGTGATAAAACAACAGGTTGGTCTTGAGATAAGGCAACTAAATCAAGAAAAGCATTTAAGGCACTTTGTTCCCGACCCGTTGAAAGTCCCGCCATACTAAGTTGAGCATCAATATCCTGTCCTCTCTCTACTTGCGTTTGTGATATATAAGGTAAGGCAACTTTTTCAGCCAATTCTCTCATTCCTTTGGATCTTTCAGTTCCATATTGTACAAGAGACGGAGCTACTGCCTGTAATACAGCCGATTCTGTAGGTTCCAAACCTCTAACAGCTTGATTTCCCAGTACTTGATCCCTAGTCATTTGAAGAAGTTGCTGTTGAGCTTGATTTAATTGAAGATTACTTAGAGGATTTTCTGTTGCTTGAGTTAAATCTTGCCAACCTTGTTGGACAGATTCAGGAGTTAGTGGTGTCGTAACTCCACCTGGAAGATTTACATCCATAGGTGTACCCATAGTTCTAGCTCTACCTGCTGCTTCTCCTTCATATGCTTTACTCCTATCACTACTAGGATCAAATCTAGAAACAGATTGTGCCAGTCCTTGTCTTGAACTTCCTGTGCTAACCATATTTTATCTCCTTCGCAAACCCTACAATTTTAGCTTCATATCCCATAACACTCCACCTTTTAATTAATTTTTCACTATACACTGTATCAAAAGCAGCTACTTTAGCACCCCTATCTTTCATCCATTCAAAAGCTGTATCTATCAATTTCTTACCCGCTAAAAAAGTTCTATAATTAGGATCTACATATACATTTTCACAATACCCATAAATTAAAGAACAATAATCATAAACCCTCAAATCTGTTGTTATAAAACCAATAGGTTTATAATCATATTCTGCAATAAAAACCTCTCCATCATCCCGTAAAATCTTGGTTAGTAATTGGATTGAAAAATTTTGTATAACTTTATCATCAATCTTTACAGGATAACTTCCAGATTCCTCCATTAAGGCTTTCCACATTCTCCCTATAAGAAAACATTCTTCTGGTTTTGCTTTTCTTATTGTAATACTGTCGTCCATAACGCCCCCCGTTATTAAACAATCGTCCAAGTACTCCCTGAAGTTACTGTCACACTACCTGTTGAAGCTATTTCTACAGGACCCACGGTCATACCATTTTCAGTTCCAGCAAATACAATCGTTTCTTCAATCGTTTTAGCATTTGTTCTTATAACACTATTAGTACCTAAAGATGGCCCACCTTCCTCATTATTAGCCAAATTATGCCAATTAGTTCCATCACATTCAATAATAGCAACCTTGTCTTTGCGAACAAGAAGGGAAGTTTCTCCTGAAATAGTTTCACTTCCATTTGGATCTAAAGTGAGAGAATTTGTACTTGTATTTGTGAAAGACATAATATGCCCATCACCAGCAGTTGCACTAGCTAATAATGTAATTACTACATTTCCAGAAGAGGTATCAACCCTAAACATCCCCCAATTATCTGAACTTACTGTTGTATAATCAGAACTTTTGGTTATTAAATGGAAATGTTTACCTGATGTTTGATGATCTACCTGAAAAAAGGTCTTAACATCGGTTTTAGTTCCTGCTGGATCAGTACCTAATTCAGTTTGAATAGCTACAATTGCAGCTGCTAAATCATTGGGTACATTTGCCCTTACCTTAGTTTTACCTGTAGCAGGACTATCAACCTCTACAACACTATTTGTGTCTAAACTAGTAGGATAACTTGATCCACTTCCTGCACCTAATTCAGCCATTAATCAAATCCTATATTTTGTGGTATGGTTTTTAAACTGGCATTATATAATTCCATAGATGCAGTTGTGCTACCATACGATATTTTTAAAGAACATCTTCGTAATAAAGAAGTTCCTCCACCACTTTTTCCTATATTTAATTTCTTTCTTGCTATTGAACCACTAACACCCCAATTAGCTTCACCCCAATATATATCCCCATAATACAGTCCTCCCCCACCCAAAGTTATGGTATTTCCTGTATTTACAGCCCCATCTATATCATGAAACTCAACATCAAGTGTACCAGATGTATCTAGTAATTCAAGTTCTAACATATGTATTGCATCTTTTAGGTTGGGATCTCCTAAAGGATGATAGAAAGATTGCCAATAAATAGGGATTGAAGCAGTATCATCACTAAATTCTCCCTCTTTATCTAATTGATAGACGAATGCTCCTATTGTAGGATTAGATTCTCCTGCCATAAGTTCACCTAGATCTCCAGGGCCATTTTGGGTAGCAAATACAGAAATAGTTTGTCCTACCATAGGTCCATACCAAGGTCCATAAAGACCAGATTCGTCTTGTTTTATATGGTTAATATCAAGCCAAAATTGGGTATTATTGGTAGTTTGACCATCACCCGCAAAACTTAATTTATAAAATCCATCATGATATATAGCACACGCATTTTTAATCTGGGTTGAGGGTATTTTCTCAATTCCAGTGTAAAACGGGTGCTGAGATGTAATCTTGTGTCCCAGAGGAAGTGGTGTATTTGTCTTAAATGGGAGGAGATATACCTGCTTATCTAGCCCTAAATACATAGTTCCAGCAGGAGTCCAGCACATGGTCCACGGTGAATTACAACCCACACTTGTCGCTAGGGATTCTACTCTATAATCTCCAGTAGTTGAGGGAGTTCTTAAATCCTTACCTGAAAATAGGTGCATTCCATTAGCCCCTGCTAATAAAACCTTAGCCTCTACACCTTGATTTGAGTTATTATCGGTATGTAAAATCATACCATATAATTTAGAATCTGGTCTAACACCACATGCTGATATTGTTTCCCATGTTCCTGTATCTGAGAATGAAGCTGACCATTGCACATCACCATGATTTGTTGCATCAATAGCTAAAAGTCTATCTCGATAGGGTAAAACTTGGATAGGTTTAGCAGGAGCATTTGTGCCAGACATATCAGCAGCACTTGATCCAGTCCAAGTAACGCCAGGGTCAGTCCCATTACAAATAAAGACTTTATCTAAAGCTCCCCATGTTGTTATGAGAGAATTTTTTCCAGCCGTTTGACCCGTATCAATATCAGCCCAAGTTGAGCCGTTATGATATCTAATCTTAGAATCCGAAACTACAATCAATTGTTTATTGTCTGCCCCATAATAAAATCTATGCAACCCAACAATCTTCTTATCAGCAACAACCTCATCTGTTTCAAATTTAGTTTGACCCATTCTTCCTTTTAAACCAGCTCGCACAAAACAATTCTGAGTTTGGAGTGCTTCTTCGGGGGACAGGGTCATAACATTCCCATACAAATTAATTCCTCTGCGTGGAACTGAATAATTGTGGATTACAGTAGAATCTGTACCCTCTATCGCTCGTAATGAATCAAGTCGAGTGACCATGTTTTACCTCGGATAATGAGAAGGAAATTGAGGAAATGCCATAGGAGTAGATAGAGGAGCGAAATAATTACTATTCACAACTTTCATTTCGTCTAAAATATTGTCATTAGTTTCTATAGCTCTTTCGAGTAAATGTACAAATTTTTGACCCATGAGTTGTGCTTTTTGACTATTATTTAAATAAAGCCAAATTTCACTTTCTACCCATTTTAGGAGGGCGTTTTCTGCTTCCAGAGGAAGTTCAGAATAGTCTGTGCTGGCGGTTAAAGTTAAAGGTTCTTTCCAATACTTTTCTAGCATTACATTTGTTCCAGACGGGATGGGGTGTAAACGATAATTTCCACCCTGTATAGAATAATGGGTTGGATTACCTGTTGTACTTAAATTTGGGTTAGAATCGTCAAAAGTTTTAAAATTTGAGGGTGCTAAAGACTTATTATTAGTAAAATCAAGAAGAGAAATTCCACGACCAAAGTCATTAGCTAATCCATAAGTATCATTATTAGAGAGAGAAACATCAAGGTCATCAGAATCTGCTGTAGTTGATACAGCGGTTAACCCTTTGTTATTTTGAGGATCAGCTTTAACTATAATAGTGGATGAAGCGGTATTAATCTGAACTATAATTTGAGTCCATGCTAATAAATCCAAGGCTGTAGCTATATTTTGTGCTGTGGCTCTATTACTGGCAGTAGCAGCAAAATCAACACCTTCAGTAATTGTATAGGAGACTCCATTATAAGTGAATGTTATAGCTTTACCTGAAAGACTAGAATAATCTAGTACAACAATAACAACATCATCACTTGTTTGGAAAATTCTTTCTTTGTAGAGAGTATACCAATCACTCTCTGCAAATAACATATTTTGTCCATCATTAATAAGATCTCCAATAATAGAAGCCTTACCAGTCATGGAAACAGTGGTAGATATATCATCTTCATTAATTCTACGAAGAATGAGATTGGTCATTTCCATATATGATCTCTTAGCCATCTCTATCTCCTAATAAACAAAAACCCCACTGTGTTTTTTATAATCTACATCAACATGAATGAATGTTTTATTAATTCCGACCCGTTCAAATTCCTCCAACATTAGAGGTAATAATTCAGATCTTGTTATTATATCCCTACATGAAATATCAGCAGCTCTTCCAATCCCATCTTCATTGGGAATATGAGAAGAAGTTTTTCTACTACCAATATCTAAATTATGTCCAAGACATCTAACCCCACTTGTTACCCTCATAATTTTTCCAAATTTAACTCTAACCTCTTCTAATTTTTTAACCAATTCCTGGCTAATAAATCCTTTACCACATTTACACTTACACGCAAACTCTTCTTCACTAAAATGTTTAGTGAGTTGAGTCATGACAAAAAAGAACCTGAACTAGAAGGCTCTATTACAGCCCAGTATATAAAAATTATTAAAAGAACTAAGTAAAAAAATAATTTAATCATTATTTCTTAGGATATTTTTTCTTGATTGCTAAAATTGCATCTTTATGAGTAGTAGTGCCATTAATAGAATCATCGCTGATTAATTCAAATTGATTCAACTGGTCATACTTAACTTTGCGTTTGCGACTGTAAGCTAAGGCATTATAAGTAGCTTTAAGTTCTGCCTGTTTAGCTTTAATATCACTCTTGCTAATTACTGCTGTCCCATTATGAAAAAAGATCTCATCCAACGATTCATTCTTTACTGAAACTTCAGCCGAGGGATTTATGGCTAGAATTGCTGAACAAATGTCGTACATTATTTACTCCTTTAAATTGTTATACTTCAAATTCAATAATAATGATACCTGATGTTGGTTGAGTAGATGAGAAATAACTCGAACCACCGCCATAGGAATTCACCCTTATAGTATATGAACCAGAAGGACCAGTTCGCATCGAATAAGTTCTGGCTGTGGTTGATCCAGATGCAACAACACACAAGATAGTGGAGTGAATCATTTCCGTATTTGATTCATGCATCATTATGGTAGCAATGGAGTCTGTAGAACGTGAATCAAATAAACTTGTAATTGATCTAGCACTTGTTGACGGCCCCCAACTGAGTGTCGCATAAATATGAATGTTTGATGTTGCACTTGTTGGAGTAAATGCTTTTGATACAATCTCTAAACCTTCTGAAATTTGAGGCACGGTGTCATCCAAAGGGATTTGAGCTGTTGTGCTAACTTCAGTTGCAGAATAAGCGGATACTGCTTGTAAGCATTTCCCAGCCCCAAAATTAACAGCAGTCGCTCCACTAGCAAGTGTTACTGTATCTCCACTATCTCCTATAGTTAGAGCCGTTCCTGATTGTGGGATAAGTTTATTTGTACCTACAATTGAATTTACCCCATCTATATCAACTGCCATTTTATGCTCCTATTTCCATATCATAAATATTTTATGCAGATAATGGTCCAGTTGTAAGTCCACCTTGACCAACTATATACCATTTACCATTTGTAAAAAGCAAATGCACACTGTCTCCTACATCGCTAAAAGCTATACTCGTATAACCACCTGCGTTAGTTGGGGTTAATGTACCAACACCACCATCTACTACCATTATAACAAATAAATGCTGTCCTTCTACTCCATCTGCTAAACTTCCTGCATTAGTACCTGTAGTAGTCCATTCTGCAATTGATCCTGTTATTGGGATTGCACCAGCACCACTTAAAGTAGCTGTGGCAGAGGTAGTCAAATCAAGTAATGTAATCGTATCACCGCTATCACCTATTTGTAAGTCAGTCCCTGTTGCTGGACTTATTTTGTTTGTTTTAACCTCTGAAACCATAATTTATTCCTTATATAATTATATCACTTCACCAAATATTATGTCAGAATCCAGTTAGTTGTTTTTTCATCCCAAACATACACTTTGTCGTCATCTGGGCAAGAGACAGGTGCTTCCCATCGACAAGTATCTTCGTCTAGTAACCAAGATGGATAGGTTTTTTTTGGAATAAAAGCGTCACGGCTTTGGTCATAAGCAAAACCTTTTCCAGCATAATTTTTTCGGAAATTACCATTGTAAGAAGTTTGTTTCCAAGATCCTCCAAACAGATTTCGCAAAAGATTAATGCCTAGATTTTCATCTTCTGTGCCATCTTCTTTTGTTACATCTTTATTATCTACGACAAGAACTCTTGTCACTAAATTATTTTCGTCAAGTTCTGCAAAGTGAGCCATGATTTCCTTTTTATTGGAACTGGTATTTAATTATTACAATTCCACCGCCACCGTTGCCACCGCTATATGTACTTTCAATCGATCCGCCGCCCCCTGATCCTGTATTGGCAGTACCATTACCAGGTGCTGTTGTGTTTCCATTAGCTCCAACTCCCCCAATTCCTGTCGATCCACCGACTCCAAGAGATGCTCCACCGCCTCCAGCCGCTCGTGTAACACTTGATCCTGTAATAGATGACGCTGATCCAGCACCACCTGTACCTCCTTGGCTAGATGTGCCAGTAGCTCCTGCTCCTCCTGCTCCACCACCTCCACCAGCTGGGCCGTAAGGAGGGCTAGGATAAGCCTGTCCGCCATCATTACCTTGGCTAGGGGTTGTGCTTGGAGTATTACCAGAGCCGCCAACCGCCGCTTGACCTCCGCCCCCACCGCCCGATCCTCCATCTCGCCCTACAATTCCGTTAAAATGACCTCCACCGCCACCACCCGTTGAGGTGATAGAACTGAAGACACTATTATCGCCATCATCTGCGTCACCACTAGCAGCACCAGACCCACCTGCACCTACTGTTATTGAGTATGATGATTCTGATACCGAAAAATTCGTAGCTGTTCGATAACCGCCAGCACCACCGCCACCACCTGCACCTGTGCCATCTCGACCACCACCTGCACCTCCTCCAGCCACAACTAAATATTCAACAACTGCATCATCACCTAGAGTTGTAATTTCAAAAGTTCCAGCACCAGTAAATGTATGGACTTTATAATTAGTGTCAACAGTTGTAATAGTCCCACCAGTCGCTACCGTCCAAGTTGGAGCCGCACCACCACCAGCACCAAAGCCTATCAGCGAACCATAAAAATTAGCCATTTATGCATCATTCTCCGCATCAGTAGTGAAGAAAAGTTTAACCCCAATTAGTCTTGCATCTTCGGCTGCTGTATCATTAGAATCTGACACATCTCTAAAAATTCTAAAAAATGTAACAGTATCCACAGCTGCACCTGCAATAGTTACAGCACTTGATACAGGACTCACTAACATTTCTTCTGCTGCTCCTTGATTAACATCATCTACAACGATTGCCGTACCGTAAGCTACATCTATAGTTGAGTTATCAGGGACACTTACTCCTTGCAATCCCCAAGACACACCATCAGTATCAGCAGCAGTAGAACACCAATAGACTTGAAATGTTATAGTTCCCTCGTTCCAACTCTTAGGAAAAGCTATTTGAAACTGAGCGTGTTCGTCAGAACCATCGTCAAAATCTAAAACTCGCATATCAGGTCTGCCAGAAGTTGTTTCAACCGATGTAATATCAGCACAAGGATTTGATGCGGTTGGAGACATGGCAGCAGCAGGAATCCATATCGTTTGGACACCAGCTGTTGCTCCATGAACTAAATCAATTATTCCAGCAACAGTATCACGCTTTGTATTTCCACTATCATTCACATCCCCAAAAATGAGACTGTCTCCAGTAGCTACCGTGACTTCGGTGAAATCTGCCACGAATGCATCCTTCATCAATGTTTCGTCTATTTGATTTGTAGCAATATGGGCTGTATCTATACTTCCATCAACATAATGATCCGAATCTATAGAGTCATCATCAATAGATGTTGTACCACCACCAATAACCCCTGAACTTCTATCTGTATTACTTCCTACTTTTCCGCTCATATCTTATATCCCTTAATTATAATGTTTGATCTAAATAACTGACCACAACATCAACATTAGCAGAATCACCCGTAATGAATCCGAGCATATCTGTCCCCTCAAGAACTAATTTAGTGGTATGTTCAAAGGTTGATTTAGCGGCGAGAGCCTGATCGAAATAGATATAGTGGTCTGTCCCACCGTCATTATCGTCTATATACAACTTAAATGTTTCTGCCGCATTTCCAGTTTCGCAAATCATAATAGATAAAATAGTGTAGGTATGCCCAGCTACCCCATCAATTAATTTGGTTTCCGAATTACTACAAGCTGGTTTTAATGCTACCTTTAAAAGTTCTGATGCCATAATTTTCTCCTAGAAGCCCATTACTAGAGCTTTGCCTGTACTTGTAGTATATGATGTCCATGATCCATCAATAACAGGGCTTGTTAATGTTTTATTCGTTAGAGTTTGAGTATGTTTAGCAAAAACAAACTCATCGTTACTTGTCAATTTAGGGAGTTTAGCGACCCGATTTCCTGTAATATCACTAGGTTGGATTTGATAGGAATTTTTTGAGAATATTCCACTAATTTGAGGTAATCTTAAAAATCCTTGGTCAATAACGGGTCGATTCAATACTTTATGGTCTAAAAATTGATTTTCTCTTTCTCCCACAAAATGTTCTATCGGACTAAGTCCTGTAGGAAATCTCCATTTTCTATCTGTTACTTGTGGAACAATTGACATATCAAGACTTACTTCTTTAGTTGCACTTTGATCGTCTTGTAGGGTTAAATTAGCACCTGAGAGAGCCTTTAATTGAACATCTCCTGATAAAGCAGAGATTGTATTACCATTTAGTGAGAGATTGTCAACTCTTAAATCTCCAGTAATAGTTTGAGTACCTATTACACTTACATCCCCTGTATTAGTAAATGTTCCTGTATTTGCTACAACACCACCATCTACAGTTGTTGCACCGTCAATAGTGACGTTAGAACCAGCAATAGGTGTTATATTGATATTTCCTGAAACTGAGGAAATAATACTCCCATCTATACAAAGATTGTCAACACATAATTTTGTTAAAGGGGTTGTAACACCAGCCGATACACCATCAATAGTACCACCAGTTATGGTTATTGATACAGGAGAACCAGGGGCTGCTGTAAATGTCTCGTCAGTTAAGAGAGTTGTTTGGGTTCCTGCTGAGGTTGTTTTTGCCACGGACCATTTTCTCCAAAAATAACATCGTAGATCTTCATTATTCTATCAGAATATGTATGATGTGCAAGAACATATTCCATACCTTGCTTTGCTATAACTTCTCGTTCTTTCTCATGTTCTAAATAATATTTAGCTTTGTCTATAGCGTCAGAGATGTCAGAATATGTAATTATGTGTTCACCTGTTTTAAAAATTTTTGAGAGTGTGGGGACATCTTCACACAACAAAAAAGAGCCTGTAGCTGTAGCTTCAAACATCCTCATATTTATATCATCATCAGCTGCTGTATTAAAAACAATTCTAGATTGTCTATATATTTCCGCACATTCCTCAAACAACCTTTGTCCATAGAAAAAGTTAGGAAACTCTTTCAACATTTTATCGAGAGCTTTTGCCCTTTTGAGGAAGGTGACGAATCCAACAAATCCAATGTCATACTTTTTAAAACAGGCTGGACTGTTCGGGTAGGCTTGTGGTTCAACAGCATGTGGTAACCACTCGCTTTTAACTCCCTCGTTATTAAATTCCTCGACAGCCCGTTCTTGATTGCAAAAGACATAATCAAACTCCTTAGCTTTATTTAATCTATAATCAAATCCTAAATGTGTATCAGAAGTGATATAGACAGATGGGTGAAGATTTTTCATAGAAATTGGTGTATATGGCATACAACCAGTCAACCCATCTTCACCCCAATCAACCCATAAATAAAGATCAAAATCCTTATTCTTTGGTTCTGCCTCTGAGGAGAGATGTGTAACTTCCCACCCCAGATTTTTCATTGCATTTGTCCAGTAGAGAGGAGGACCATCATTTCGCCCCAATCTAGTCTCATAAAAAGTACATACCCTCATTTATCCCCCTTTAATAAAATTATACATGAGAACACTTTGAAAAAATCTTTTCAATCGTCTTTTTAAGTATATTGATTTCTTCACCAGAAGGCATTTCTACCTTACACATAGTCTTCCACCAACGAATAAAACCATGTTTTTGGATTAGATGTCTATTAGTATCATCAGACATTTTTCTAGAATTCCAACCTCCTGGCTTAGATGGTTTCCCATGAAGTTTTTCTCCTGTTTGGAAACCATGATGATATATAAAAATCATAGATAAAATTATCATTTTATATCCTGCTTCTGTAATCCTAATAGAAAGATCTATATCATCCCCCGTATAAAAAGATTCATCAATTCCTCCTATTTCATCTAAAATTTTCCTATTGAACACCATACAAAATCCAATCAAGAATGAAGTATAAGATGCCCATCCTTTAGTTTTAGCCCAAATATTTTGAGACCCCATGACACAGTTAGAGGAGGGACCTATTGCCGCACAACTAGGTTGCACAGACAATACACGAACCATGTCATGGAGCCATGTATGAGAACTTTTTGGTATAAAAATATCGTCATTAGCAAAAACAACGTATTTAGATGAACTATGTTCTAAACCTAACTTTAATCCCCCAGTCCAACCCTTATTAACAGAACTATCAATAATTTTAATATTAGGATCTGATGGTAACAGATCTTTTAACGGAGCTTTCCCGTTATTAATAATAATAATTTTTATAGGCCATGCAGTCTTATGAGATAAAATAGACTCAACGCATTGCGATAACTGTGTAATATTGTCATATGTGGGGATTATAATGTCAACCCACTTATCATGCATATTTTTCAAGTTCCCCATACTTCTCCCTCATTTCATTAACTTCTGATTCACTTTCATAAACAGCTTCAGTTATTACTTTAGGATAACCCAAATGTCCTAGTTTAGTAGCCGTATCCATAAACACTTTAAATCCAGATTCTCCTGCTTTATGACAAAACCAAATATCCTCACCAGCTCCGCTAGTACTCATAAACCAGGGTTTCTTTAAACCTTTAAGAACAGAGGTTTTTATAAGTACAGCCCCAAACCCTACAGCATCACACCTAACAAGTTGGTCTTTAGGATAATTAGGGACACTATGATTTATATAATATTGCTCTCCCCTTACATGATCCCATCCTGATTCTAAATTATAGACAACAGGTTTGTGAGGAGCTGATCTGGTGAAAGCCAAAGCTGCACAAATATCTACATCATGCCTGACCAGTTTTTCAAAAAGATCAACAGGCACTAACATATCATCGTCAATCATAAATAAATAATCAAAACCATTATCATGGGCGTGTTCAGCGAGTCGTTCTCGTGCAAGAGGTGTGAGTACTTGACCCACAGTTGATATCGAAAATTGGTATTCAATATCGGGAGGAATATCATAAATTTTATCTCCATATTCTCTCAACCCTAAAGATGAGAGTACTTGAAGATTTCCAAGATGGAATGTCATTTCCATCCGATTATCATAAGCTTGACATTCAGTATGTCCTTCGTTAGGAATACCAAATAAAACTTTTTTTACAGTAGTGTTCTTTTTAGTGCTAAGACAATCCTGTCCCTTGCTATCCACCATGTCCATTTAGCCCTCTCTAGAATGGAAAGTTTTACAGCTGTACGCAGTTGGTGACCAGCATGATCCTTCATATTAGAAGGATCAGCTAGTCTCCACCCACAAGTCATACATCTTAAACAAATACGTTCCCCCTGCATATTTATCCTTTCTATTTAAAACTTACAATGCACGAACAAAGCCTTTACACCATGCTTGAGCTGAGACATTCGTTGTATTCCAGACCTGAACATATTTAAACCCGAAGGTAGAAAGTCCTTGTGGTATTTGAAGCGATGTCCAAGTACCATTAGGAGGCCCAGGCAATAGAATGGTCTCATTAGCTGCAAGACAACCTACCGTGACACTTGTACCCTCATGAGAGAGCATTATGGAATCAACATAACCCCAGCATTGTACCAATCCATATTCAGTATCAGCAATATCTTGTGCAGCAATTCCAGCAAAGTTATAGCAGTCAGCAGCAGCATTAATCTTGACAGATTGAATACCATCAGCAGAAACTACTTCAGCACCAGTACCACCAACATACCTTACACCATGTCCAACTGTGATGGGAGATCCATCAACATTATGCACAACAGTAAAGACCTTGTCTGCATCTGTTCTATTTACTTGATGAGAAAACATATAAAACTCCTTTCCATTATATAGACTTAGGTAGTAATTCCAGTCAAGACACCCAATCGTCTACGATTATTAACAGTCATATTACCTTGGAAAAGAATAAGAGCTGTAGAAACATCTTGTCCGATGGGAGTCTGGAATCCAGGGTCAGCCATCTTAAGGTCAGCTTCTGCATGCACAACCCATTTCATGTAACGTCTGTTTAAAAAATACATAAACCCACTTGTACAATCACGATCAAAAATGATGGGTTGGTTTTTAAAGACCAAGTTTTCAAACCCAACATCACCAACCTTAGAGTCAGTATATCGTCTCTGGTCTGTGAGTTCATTTTCAAAAGCTTCATAAACATCCTGAGTAGTAATAACCATATCAGGAGATATGTTACCTATCGTGAGTGTATTAGTCATATTTCTCATTTTTGTAAAACCATGAGTAGCGAAAGCACCAACACTAGCCGTAACTTGGGATTTCCACCAAGTATGGGTTGCGGGTGCTAAACCACCAGTTGTGGCAGTAGTTGAGATATGACCACCTAACCCTAAAATATTTTTAGAGTTATTCCCCGTACCATCTTTATAGGCATCACTATTCAAGCGTTCTTGGATAGTCATTTCAGCCTGTGTAGTTTTGGCTTGGAGAAGATTAACAAGGGCGTGACGACCTTTATTATTCCGTTTCTGAATACCTTCAATACCAATAGCGACTGAATATTGCGCCCAGTCGTAAGCGGCATTTGTGATACCGTCCTGCAAAGTAGTATCAAGCATTTCAGATCCTGAATAAGAATCGACAGTAGAATTTCGACCATATAACAATGGTTCGATAATACGCTCCCCACCATTCAATACCTTCTTAATTTGAGAATCAGGGCCACGACCTGCCAAAGCCTTACCCAATTTTCCATTAAGATAGGATAGAAGAGGAACATCATCAAAGATATTGTCATGCAAAGTACGCCCATACTCTGCCAGCGTTGTTGTCAAGAACGCATCAATTGATCTGGTTTCTGAACGAGAAGGCATTTTTTATACTCCTATTACATCCCCAATTTCTTAGCAGCAAGTTCGGCAGCCTCAAACATATTAGCTGGCTTACCTCCTGTAGGCATTGAGGATCTTGTTGTTTTTGGTTTTGATACAGACCTTTTTTTCTTCTCTTGAATCGATTGCTGGTATGTTTCACCCATAAAATCATCAAACCGACCCTCAGATCTGAGAGCCTTGAAGAAAAGATCCTCCATATCATTAAAACTAGGATTAACAAGTACATTTCTAGGCAAAGTCTCTGACAAATTTTTCATAGAGTCAAGAGAATCACTCCACCTATCACCATACTTTTCATCCATTTGCCCCATGAGTTTCTCTACTCGATCAACCCTATGAGCATCAACTATCGGATCTATTTCATGTGTTTGGTACTCCTGTAATCTAGCTGCAAGTTTGTTTTCTACGATCTTATCCACAAGTTCGAGAGCTTTCTTACCTTGGTCGTCAAGCTCATCCATATTAATCCCTGTCCCTTGTGTCTGCTGTGCTTTTTGAATCGCAGCAGAAATTTCAGGATTGGTAGTCGCATATTGGATCATTTCCGCCATACGATCTATTCCACCATATTGAGAAGCGACCCGCTCTAGTTCGCTTAACTGACCCTCAACATCCTTGATACGATCTTGTCCTTGCGTATAGACTCTCTGAAGTTCCTTATATGACTTAGAGTCCTGTGAGAATTCTTCTTCTTTTTCAGCAGATGATTCTGTATTCTCGTCCAGTTCTTCATCCTCATTTTCGGAAGATTGTCCATCTTCACCGTCAGGACGGATTTCAAAATCGGTCTCCTCACCGAAAATATCTTCCGCTTCCCCTTGGTCAATCATGGTTCCTTCGCTCATAATAAATCCCCTATTTAATTATTAATATTCTTACCTACACCAAAACTTTTTAAACCTTTTTCTGCTTGTGTTAGTCCTTGTTTTTGTTCTTGAACATGAGACCAAGTTCGTAAAATAGAGCTTTTTGCGGCTTTACCACCCGTCTTCTCATAGGCCTCAGACAATCTTTTAAGTACTGTATTTAAAACAGACATTTTTTCTGTTAAAGGTTCTTTTGGACTTGCCCCAGCTCTGCCTTTTGCTCGCATTAATTTTGTATATGATTTTATGAAAACTTTTGCTCCTTCTGATGCTAAAGATCCCATTAGTAACCTATTCCTTTATTTTTATTTTTCTTTATCCTTCTATTATGTTCTCTCCCATCTCCTCCAACGGGTGGCGTTGCTCTCCTGTCCTTCTTCCCTTTTCGCATATTTTGAACAATATCCATAATTTTTATAAATGATGCTCTTGCTGTATCTAATAATTTTTTTTTGCTCATCTAAACTTCCTCATAATGTCTTTCCTTCATAATTTGTCTTCTGTGTGCAGGACCCGTAACTACAGCATCTAATCCTTCATCATATTCTTCCATAAAAACATTAGGTTTAGATGTTATGGTTATAAGAGAAACACCCTTACCACCACATAGTTCACATTTAATATTATCCTTCTCATCCATCTTACTAAACTCTTCCCACTCTATCATACATGATTTACATTTAAAATCATATAGGGGCATTTTTTGTTCCTCTTTTTTCTCTCATACGTTTTTTTCTTTTCTCAGAAAAAGGTAATAATTTAAATCCCTTTGGCCCAGGATTTTTAATCCAAGGAGATATTTCATAACCACTAGAACGGCCTAAAGCTCTCTCCAATGCTTCTAATTCTAATTTGGTTGCATTTTCTGGAGAAACTTTTCTCATTAATGCATCTTTAGGCATACGATCTAAATTACTAGCAAGAGCATCAGCCATTCTTCTAATATCATATTCTCTTCTAAGAGCAACTAAACTTTGATAGGCTTTAGGTTTTGATGTAAACCCACCTTTAGTCTTTGAACCAGCTATATGTTGATCTTTAGGCATTATTTAAGATCCTGACGTATATCCAATAACTACATTCAAATTATGTGCGCCTGTCGCTGCAACCGCATCAGAAGCGCATAATGTAAAGCCAGTACCAAATCGAATTGGTTTTGGAAATACAATATGTCTTGGCTGTAATATTGGTACAAGAATAATAATATCCGCTACAGTCGTTGCAACCGTAACATTATCCGCATCAGCATCAAAAAGATGTAGATATCCCACATCACCATCAATATTTGCAACATCAATACTATAAATTAAAGAAATTGGATTATCAGTAACTTCTGTTTTTGCCAATGTTACAACACTATAATAATAATCAATTTCACTTTGATAATTAGCTCCTATACCCATTACTTAGTCTCCTTTGGTTTTTGTCGTTCACTAGCGGCTTTCATTACCATATCCATCATTTTAACTTTCCTATCTGCGTCTTTCCCAGCTCCGTCATCCAAATTCTTACCTCTTTCTGTATTAGCCTTCAATCCCGCAACCTTCAATTCAGTATCAGTCTTGAGCTTGGTTTTTTGTAGATCGGTCTGGGTCTTTAACTGAGGCTCAGCCATCATAGCTTGCATTTGCTGTTGTTGCTGTTGCTGCTGTTCTTGCTGGACTAGTTTCGGATCTTTCATGAGTCGGGACATATATGAACCAAACCCACCCCATTCAAGAGCAATCTTAGTAACCTCCACCTGATCTATGAGAGGATTTTGAGCGGCATATTGTACTAGGGAAGAGATTTTCTGCATTCTCTCCGTATCATTGGTAGGTTGAGTTGAA
>VTLG01005756.1_pt1 | contig 44608 bp, 39 predicted proteins | sample 4694571 | NCBI WGS metagenome assembly VTLG01 (sample SAMN12604809, study PRJNA352737) | marine metagenome | biome: ENVO:00000447; feature: ENVO:00000209|ENVO:00000569|ENVO:01000036; material: ENVO:00002151; isolation source: viral sequences binned using virsorter ...
CCTAATGATATAACACCTAGAATATACCTTACTGGTGGTAAAGGTTTTCAGATGAATATAGACTTTTGGGAACCTATAGACTTCGCAGATAATATTAAACGTAGAGTATTGAGAGAATACCTTCTACATTTAAAAAAGAAATATAAACTAAACACTCTCGATGAAAGATGTGTTAGTAACAGTGTTTCATGTCTGAGAAGAATCCCCAACACACAATACATATCTAAGATAACTCAGGAACCCACAGGTGTGTGGTGTACTCAGTTTTCAGTAGAAGATGTAATGAAGATGAGTATAGAAGAGTTATATGCTTGTGCTATGGAAGACAACGCAAAGACAATAGAGCCTGTTAAAAGTAAAAGGGCTCTTAGAGATATGGTAGACTTTGCATGTGACTTATATGATATAGAACATACAGTAAGTAACTCTGTAGCGCACTTATTAGAACAGATAAACAGCGCACATGGCTCTACTACGCATTCCTTTACTACGCAAGGCTTCATTAAGCCTATAAGGGGGTGTATAATGGAGCTAATAAAGCATAATATAGCTAGGGGACACTCAAATCACGACCAAAATAACATTATCGCAGCTGAGCTTTTGAACGCTGGATGGAACGATAAAGATATAAGTTTTGTGTTCAGTAGTATATATGACGAACCAGCCGGAGACTATGGTTGGTACGAGGACGACCCTAATAGAGCTGGATGGCAAATTAGGAAGATGCGTCAGAAAGAGATGCAGAGATATAGCAAGACAAAATTGAAGAGTATGGGTTTAGGCTGTGCCGAACACTGTCCGTGTGAGGAGAACTAGCGAAACCTTTAAATACTATCAGGAGATAAGAAAATATGGCAAATATTGAAAGATTGACCAAAAGGGTCAAAAAAGTGGAAGAATGGATAGCTGAAAATGAAGATACTGGTGGACCAGCAGGTTTATTAGAAACCTTCGGTTATCTTGTTAATGAAGTGAGAAGATTGGGTTCTGAAGCAAACAACGCTCAAATGTCGTACCAACGCATGAGGCAAATAACGTTTGGTTTTTTAGAACTTAAAAAATTAGAATCCGAATGGGATGAATACGTTAAGGAACAAGACAATGCCCTTCAAAAGCAACAAACAGAGGAAGTATCTGTACAAGAAGAAGCCGAAAGTAGCGAAGAAGTTAGCGAAACACACGAAGAAGAGCAATAAAAGGAGTAAGAAATATGGCAAAAAAAGCTAAAAAGGAAACTAAAGCAAAAGCAGAACCTAAACTTGAAGAACCTAAATCTTGTACGTGCAGGACAGAACAAGGATTTCGTATGAATCCTCCATGTAGTACACAAGGCAATTTCAAGTGCGCATAAGGTAATACATGGCACGAAAAAAGTTCAAGGATACAAGCGCAAATAGAAAAAAGAGATGGAATAAGAAATCTCCTATGGCCAGAAACGGTAAACAGAATGGTTCATGGAAAGGTGGAAAGTCAGCTCACTATTATAGGCGAAAGGCCAACGCAGGTAAGAACGAAGTCGTGCACCATAAAAGTGGTGGTAAAGGTGGTAAAGGTAAACCCGGAGTCCACAATGCTAAAACCGCTAGAAAAAGTAACTTAAAGAAAATGACTGCTGCACAACACAATAAAATGCATCCTGAGAAAGGACGTAAAGCAGCAGCTGCAAGAAAAAGAAAGGGAACGAAACGTAAAGCACCAGCTAAACGCAAAACTACAAGGAGAAAGAAATAATGGTAAAATTAAGAGATTTATTTAACGAAAGAAAAGAGACAGACGAAACTGTTTTGTCCAACACACCTACAAAAATGACAACTGATATCAAGAAAAAGGTGTTTAAGGATAAATTGGTTATGGATGTTGTAGACGACTCATAGATGGTTTTGACAACCCAAGCTCTCTGCAAATGTCCAGAGGGCAAAGAATGTAAATGTGTAAAAAGAATATTAGTGGATTATAAATGAAAGAAAAGAAAATGAAAAGAAGTTTGATACCTGACCCTATAAGAGGTTTATTAGATATACAGGTGGCAGGAGAGGAGAAACCTAAATCTGATGAGGTTGGTGGTTATGCGATAGATGAACCGAAAATTAAAACCTTCTACGACCCTGATTTTAGTACAGAAGCACCAGCTAATGAAATTTTAACTATCTATAATTCCAAAAGATATGATAAAAAAGTACCTGAATTAAAACAGATGTGCAGAGATAGAAATCTAGCTGTGGGTGGTAAAAAGAAAGAACTTATAGATAGACTACATGAACACACACAAAAGATAAAGAAAGAAAAATTAGAAGAAGAATTAAAGGTACAACAAGAAGAAAGAGTGGTTGTGAATAAACATAAAGACAATGCTCTTTTGAAAATAAAAAATAATATAAAACGGTTAACACGAGTTAGATTAAAACTGTTGGATGAATTAGTAGAGGCACAACAGAAATTTGATGCAACCGAAGCAGAACTTAATGAAATGAAGTCAACATTGAAATCTTTAGAAAAAGTTTTGTAATTTGAGAAAAGCTTTATATAGTAGCTTAAACTATAGAATGAAACCGCAAAAGGAGTGGTAAATTTGTTTAAAAATGAAGTAGCAGAATTTATATATAAGAGAACATATTCTCGATGGATAGAAGAAGAAAACAGGCGTGAAGATTGGCCTGAGACAATAGAAAGATTTATAGGTTTTATAACAGAAGAAAGACCTGATATACCTGAGAAAACACAGAATAAAATAAGGAAATATATGTTAGAGTTCGCAGTAATGCCCTCTATGCGTTTCCTTTGGGCAGCTGGTCCTGCTGCTAAAGCTGACAACACCACTATCTATAACTGCTCCTTTGCTAAGATGAATACAGTTGATGCTTTCGCAGAATGTTTATATGTTTTAATGTGTGGTACTGGTTTTGGATTCTCTGTAGAACAAGAAGAAATAGATAAACTACCAGAGATACCTGTTATTAAATCAGGGCAACCATTACCAAAAATAAACATAGAAGATTCTAAAGCGGGGTGGGCGGATTCTGTGAAGACGCTTATGTACAACCTTTATGAAGGACAGAATGTTTATTTTAATTATGATTTTATTAGGCCGGAGGGGGCTCGCCTAAAAACTATGGGTGGCAGGGCTTCAGGCCCAGCACCTCTTATAAAGTTACATGATTTCCTTCGGGAGACTATGCATAACGCCCAAGGTCGAAAGCTCACACCTTTGGAAGCTCATGATATTTGTAATCAGATTGCTGAGATTGTTGTAGTGGGTGGAGTTAGACGCAGCTCACAAATCTCTTTGAGTGACCTTGATGACAAAGAAATGCGTCACGCTAAAGACTGGCCATATCCAATTAAACGTGCTATGGCCAACAATAGTGCTATATATAGAGAAAAGCCTACAGCAGCTCAGTTTTTGCAAGAATGGGGCTCTTTGGCTCAGTCAGGCACTGGTGAAAGAGGTATATTTAATCTAGAAGCTGCACAAAGCAAAGCTCCATCTAGACGTTATGCTCCACTGATACAAGGTACCAATCCTTGTGGAGAGATAATGCTTAGAGATATGGAATTTTGTAATTTATCTGAAGTGGTCGTCAGACCAGAGGATGATTTAGACTCCCTTTTAGATAAGGTTGAGACAGCAACTTGGTTAGGAGTCATACAGAGCTCCTTTACTGACTTCCCATACCTCAGAAATAAGTGGAAAAAGAACTGTGACACAGAATGTCTTTTAGGCGTCAGTTTGACTGGTCAGATGGATAACCCTTCCGTATTGAGCTCAGAGGCATTAGCGGCCCTTAAAAGCCGTGTTATACGCATATCTCGTAAAGCATCAGGAGTATTGGGTACAAATATGCCAGTAGCCACCACTTGTGTTAAGCCAAGTGGCACTGTTTCACAACTAGTAGATTCAGCGTCTGGAGTGCACCCACGATACTCACAATATTATATTCGTAGATACAGAATAGCAGCCCGTGACCCACTCTTCACAATGATGAAAGATATGGGTATACCATGTCACCCTGAAAATGGTCAGACAGAAGAAAACGCTAGTACATGGGTTTTAGAATTTCCTGTTAAGGCACCAGAAGGTTGTATAACTCGTAAAGATGTAACTGCTATGGACCAACTAAAACATTATAAAAACTTACAACATAATTGGTGTGAACATAATGCTAGTATGACTGTTTATGTTAGAGAAAATGAATGGTTTGAAGTAGGTAATTGGGTGTACCAAAATTGGGATATAGTTAATGGTGTGTCGTTTTTACCATACGATGGTGGACACTACGAATTGGCTCCATATGAAGAAATAGACGTGCATACTTACGAAAGGCTTATAAAGACCCTCCCCATAATAGATTATAACAAACTTTCAAAATATGAACTTGAGGACAACACTCAAGGGAAACAAGAGTTAGCTTGTGTAGGAGATAAGTGTGAAATATGAACTTAGATAAAGATATAACAAATCAAGCCCGAAAGATGGGTAGAAATGCAGGTTTAAAAAATGATGGTACTTTAGATAGTGTACATTCTAGTAGTGGTGTAGAACTACCAGAGGGTAGTATAGTAGCTAGAACAAAAAATCCTGACGTTCCTGACGCAAAGGGTCTTGGAGATACAACAAGAGCTAAATATAATAAAAACCTTAAGAGCTATTAATATAGTCTCCTAGTGTTATTTTATCTTTATCTAATGTAAGTAAACAATTTATATTACTTTTATTAATATTAATCTTTTTTGCTACTATTCTATGTTTACCTGTTATTTCAGGATATTCTCTTAATGATAAATTAATTACCGTACCCAATTCTAAGTAATGGCCCTTAGTTACATCTATTGTAATTTCAGCTTTACCATCTTCCTGTACCGATGTAAAAAATGCTTCTTGCCTTGCTTGGTCAGGATAATCAAATTTTCCTTCTAATTTACCCATATTTATTCCTGATGGTAGAGTATGATGTTGATAAACCATTTCAGTACCATTAACCTCATGTTGATAATAATTAGGAGTTGGTCGTCTTTTGTAATTTAATTTTTTTATACCATCATTAAAGGAGAAAGTTATACCCATAGAATCTATATCTTGTTCTTTGATAATGTTTATATTGGATTTTACACCATCGTCTCTTACTACTATTTTATACGCTCTAACTTGAGTCTCAGAAGATTTATCTTTAGGCATATTATCTTTTATAGCTTTTAACGGGGTTACATTTTTACCTCTATAACCTGTCATTGTTACTGGAGGGTTAGTTTCTGTTAACATATCCAAACCAATAATAGTTCTATTTTTATTAACAGTTGTTTCTATAAAATCATGTAACATTTGTGTTAGGGTAAATCCATCGTAGTTGTTGTTGTCTGTGAGTGTTATAGGTGGACTTGCTTTACCAGCTAGAAAGGATAATACATCATGTACAATAAGCGTTATTTTTTTATCTGTGGGGGTATATTCTTTTATATAACCTCTAAAAAAGGGTACATTATCTGCCGAACCGTAATTTAAATAGAAAACCACTTCTTGAGCCATTAAGGGAAGTATATCTCTTTCAGGGTCTGTTAAAGTTACATTTAATGTAGATATAGTATTGTTCCCAGAGTTACTATAACTAATACTTTCAAAATCTAATAATTCTGATTTTCCTAAAAACAGTCTAGGATTACTAAATGTATTTAGGCTCATCTATATTACCTCCAAGAGAAATATATCCATCACTAAGTATAGCACCACTAGAATTCATAGATAACATGTGTGATACTTCCATATCAAGACCAAATTTAGGTGTTACATTGCCAGTAGGGTGGTCTTGAGACATACCTGTGATAACACCAAAGAATCTCGATTTGTCACCATTGGTGTGTGTAACATCCAGATAAACAGGTGTTGCTTTACTTTGGAATTCATAAAATTTAGCTCTTGCAGTGTCATTTAAATCTATACCTCCAAATTTGATAGAACCACTCATAGCTCCAATCTTGCGTATATCTGTCTTACCTAACCTATCTTCTACCTTTTGATATTTACCTTTATGGACATATGAAATACTTTGAGTTATTGCGTATGAATTTAATGAAACACACATAGGGTCTACTAATTCTACTATTTGACTGTGAGAATTAGAACATGGCCAAATGTGTTCTATAGTAGTATATTCATAATCTGTACTATTAGCAGAGGCACCAGCATCTGTTCTTATTAAAAACATTAAACCATATTTTTTATTTGTAGCATTCCATAAATCCCCTGTTTCAAAATAATCTCCACCATTATGTGCTGTCTGACCTTGAGTTGTTACATTCACTGTGTGTGTAATGCCTCCTCCATTAGGGTACATTCCAGCATCTGCTGGAGCATCAGTTGCTTTTCCGGGCGATGCATGTGATATTGTTACTACAGCTGCTGAACCACCAGAACCTACACTTGCAGTATAATATTGGGCAATACCTGACGATGACGCCAAAAGCGCTTGAAGTGCTGTGGCAAAATCAGCATCAGTGGTTTGACCTCCACCAGTAACATCTACGGCAAGGATGTTAACAGATGCTGGGTCAGTAATTCCCGGCGTTCCTGAAGCTACCTCAGCAGCAGATGGTGCTGGGTCTACACCAGTATTCCACCAAAAAATATCCCATGTTGATGTAGCAGCTCTGTTAAGTGCTATCCAACCACCATTCAGTTTAACTTTATTGTTACCAGAAGCTACTGTAAGAACTGTTATCTCAGTTGCAGCAAGAATATCAGTCATAGCAGAACCTGCTTGGTTATGTGAAGAAAATGCCCAAGATGTGTTATCGTCATCAGTTTGTGAAGCATCACCTGCTGTGAAATAATCTCCTCTTGGATAAAATTTATCTGGTATATCGTCTGGGTCAACAGAAGCCCAATCAGTGGGTTCTTCCCATTCAAAATATCCATCTGTATACCATGTAGTATTGTCATAATCTGGATGTTTAGTTGTATTTAACATCTTAAGTGGTTTCCATGCCAAAGCTGTGTTTTTATCATTTTCATATCCTGTATAAAAGCCTTGTACTTGTGTATACATGTGTCCTTTACCGGTGAAACCACCAGTGTTGGTTGTTAAATTTCCGGGCAAAACTTTATCAGCTTTACCTCTCACACCATCACCATTTCTGGCCCCTGTATTAAAGAATAATTTTGTCCATTTTTTATCTCTGGCACAGACTAACATTGCCTTATTGTCTGTATCAGTTAAAGAAGTAGAGGATGCATCACCAAAAGCTTTGTGGTTGTCTTCTGTTCCTGATTGTAATATATAATTAGTATGGTTGCCTGCTTTTCTATTATCTGTTTCTAAATCTATCCATTTTTTTGAACCATCATGGGTACTTTTAAATGCTATTAATCCAGAAGATGTTAAGTCAGAAGACCAATTTTTATTAGCTACAGAAGAATCTACAGTATCTGAATAGTTAGTAGTATGTCCTTCATTTAACCAATGTTCTAAAGGAGAATATAATTGTAAAACGTTTCTAGTAGTGTCAGCCAAAGGTGTAGATATTTTAATTTGTCCTCTAGCTAATATTTGTTTGGATAACCATCTATAATCTGAATCTACCCAATTATTATTTATATCGAAATTGTAAGCTCTTTTTGTTACACCTGTTGATAATTCTAAAATTCCATTTGTATCTAATAGATAATCACTAACAGCATCTGTAGTACCACTACCAGTCTGTTGATAAAGTTCACCAGCGTCATAACCAGCATTTGCATGTGCGTGTCCATCATCTAAGTAATAATTACTTATACTTTGTTCTGGTGTTCTAGCAAAACTTTCTGTTAAATCATAAGTTATGGTATGTCGTGGGTCATCAAGAGTTATAATGGGGTTACCTAATGATACTTCACCTATAGTTTGTCTAGTTGATGTTGAATGGGCTCCATACACTAATACCATTTTTTCTCCGGGATATAATTTAGTATTAGTAAAACCACTATCCTCATGTGATACGGAATCTTCTAAATGATTTAATAATTCCATTTTAAGCACTTTTGTTACGTATGTTATTTGTGCAGCACCATTAATTTTCATATCTGTAACCTTTATATCTCCTCTACCGGCAGAAAGACTATCATCAGCTCCAGCTGTCATATATGTTACTCGTACTTCGACGTCATCTCTATCAGCTTGTGCACCATCTGGTGATGCTACTAAAGTACAGGTGTTACCGTCGTTACCTGAATCTGTTCCGTTACCTGTTAAGAACCAACGGTTATTTATACCTGCGTATATTCTTTTCTTATCTGACTTAAGAATTGCTACTGGTGGTTTAATTGAAGGATATAGGGCTGGTATACGCTCGGTTGTTGAATCTGCCTCTATTACATATGTATCATTACGCCCTGCTAATAACGTATCATGTCCTTGTAAAACTTCTATTTCTCCTATTTCTGCCTGAACTTGTGCATCGGTGTTATGGTAAAATTTAGACCAATATCCTTCTACAGATTTAACTCTAATTTTAGGAAAATATGCACCATTAGTAGTAGAATTACCTGTATATATATGACTAGCAATTCCTACATATGAAGGAGTATCTAATTTAATGGTAGTATAATTAGCTTTACCTTGAGGATTATTATCTTCACCATCATCCCAGTCAATATAAAATTCCGTAACTGGTTCATTGGATTCTATTCTATACCAATATTTAGTATGTGTCCAAAAATCATATCCTGCGTTTTGGTTACCATGACTAACTATACCATTTCCACCAGTAAAATCAGTCTTAGTCATACCAGCTGTATTAGTATCTGTAAGAGTAATGGTTGTGTTACCAGACGAACCTCCTACTGCCTGAGTTACCGTTACAACTGCTCCATCTACTGTAGCAGTAAATCTAGTTCCTGCTGGACCAGATGATGTGTTAATAACATTCATTAGGTTAGTTGCAGTTGCGTCGTTTGATGTTGTGGATTCCCATGTTCCATTAACTGAACTTTGAGAACCATTTTGAAAGGTATAACTATTACCGTCAGATGCTACTAAAGCAACACTATCAGTACTATTAAGTTCAGTAAAATCTGTAATGGTTATGGTAGCTGTTGCTGCCTCAACTCTTAAAGCCTTTTCTCCACTTACCCCGCTGTCAATAAGACCAGCACGAGCAGCTTTTTCTGTTTTATAAACTGTCATTACATAATCAGTAGGAATTGCTGTAGCCATAATTAATCACCCTCCAATCTGAAAGATGCTTTTCTAAAAGAGACAGAAGCTGATGTTGCTACTTCTGTAGTACTACTACCACGCACATTATGATAATCTTTCATAAATAACTTTGCTGTATAAGATTGTGCACTACCATTAGATATTTCTCTCAAAGGTTTAGTAAGCACAAAGGTTTCATCAGAAGGAACGACAGGGTATATACATTTTTTATAAACCACTACTTCTTCTATTAGACCTGCCATACCGTCTGCATTATTTCCAGATGAACCAATATAGACTGGGTTGTTGCTTAAATATAAAACACTGCCTATATTAGATGCTGCTGGCCAATTTGTTATATTAGTAGAAGAAGCCATTCTAAGACCTGAAGTATCTTCTAATTTTCCATTAATAAATATTTTACAATTTTGAGCTTTGAGGTTAGCATCAAAAGTAACAATAATACTTGAAGGTGTGTCTCCATCCATAACTATAGGATTTGTTGTTAATCTAACATACACACTACTACTTGAATATATATCAGCTGTTAAAACTCCAGTGTTGCCATTTAAACTCAATCTCAAATGGTCACTGTGATAAATGTAATTTGTAGCACCATTCATAGTGCTATTATCGGGAGTTACATGGAACACCCAACTTGCTTCAGAAGTTAAATCTTGCATATTATTACCACTACCAGTATCGTCATATTTTATATAAGAATTATTACCATCAAATCTGTAACAATTTCCTGCCATACCTGCTAAATCATATTTAATACCGTTTTCAGACAGTCCTGTCACATCAGTAGCAAGTCCATCTGCTGATTCGGCGTAAAGTAAATTGAAAGGTCCTGTGGACGATAATACAGCAGTATCGCTGCTGTTATCTGTACTTAATAATTTTCCATGACTACCTTCTTCATTCATTGGTAAATGAAAGACTCCCTTGTGATATTGTGAATGAACTGCTTCAGAATCCACAATTAAAATACCATACCACAAATCATCATCTGATGTTTGCCATTTATATTCTGCAAAAAATGGGTCTTCTTTATAAGGTTCGACTGTTAAAATAGGGGGTTGGGGTTTTTCATCTTCGTAAATTGCCATAAAATAAGGAGGATTGTTAGTAGAGTCTTTGGTGTCTATATTAAACCCATGAAGACTATCTTGTTTTGTAAAATCTACAAGGAAATTTAATTTATCTTCAGGTTCAAGTGATGCAGATTCTACGATTTTAGGCATTTCTATTGTATTGTATTTTCCATCTTCTACATAAGAAAACCCTGTAAAACCACCTGCTAGTTCGGCTTCTTTAGTATCATCATAAGCTCCAAATCCGTGGTCAGTGGCACAATCTAAAAATGAACCTTCTTTCGTTAAATTTAAATCCCATGCATTTGTGTAGGCACCGGGAACCAGACCAAAAGTATCATCATTAAATAATATCTCATTAAAGGTTGTCCCCAAACCACTTCTATTATCATAACCTGTATCAACAAAATTATTTGTAATATCTGTAGATAAACCTTCTCCAACCCAGCTTCTTTTAGCACCGTCTTGGTCTGTAAAATTATTATTCATTAAACGAACATTTTGATAATGTCTTTGTGTTAATGCTTTACCATCTGCATCAGTTAAATTGTGTAAGATGTTAACCCAATATTTGTAAGGAGAAACCATTAATCTAGGTAAATTATCATAATTTAATATTTCAGTACCTGCTCCATCGTTACCATCCCAAACCAATGTTACTCGCCTATTTTGAGGGTCGAAAGTTTCACATTGTAAATCTACTGCACAGTTAGCACTATTTGAAGCTATTTTTTCAGGTTGGGCGGTTGAATTGACTGTTTTAGTTGTAAATGTAGGAGTTTCACCAAAAAGATATGCTATATATCTAGTATCATTATTATCATTATTAAATGGTGCAATGCTGTCTACTTCAAAGGTAGCCTTACTTCCTACTTGGCTTACTATTTCTGTAATTCTAGCAGAAGCTGCTATATTTTCTCTTTTAACAGCTCCAAAATCTTTATGTGTGCCGACATCTAAACTATTTTCCCAATTATAACTTTTATGACTTTTCCATAGCTGAAAACCACCCTTTTGTGAAAAATTATCACACAAAGCTTTTGTTTGTATCTGTACGGATAAACCTGCATAATCGTTATCTGCTAAAGCAACACCACCAGACATACCACTCGACGCCCCCTCCCCGGCATTGGCATCATCTTTATTCCAACCACTGTATTCTACTATAGTTTCTTCAACTGTAAAGACTATAGCATTTAAAGCTCCTGTTATAGTTTCAACTGTATATCCAGCACCACCATTATCTCCTTTACAAGTTGGAGATGTAAATCTAACTTTATCACCTACTCTTATAGCATATGGTGAACCTGCTAGATTTGTAGAATTGTCTGCTAATGTAAATTGTTTTTCGCTAATGTCGTTTGAAGCTACTGTATATCCAGTCTCCAACCAACTTAAACTAGCAGAATAATAGGGGTAAGGTGTGTTTTCGTTAGGTTCTGAAATTAAATAAAGACCAGAGTCATCACCACTACCACTACCACTGTCGGTGTTAAAAGTATGTACTTTCTGATATTTTACTCCAGAAGCTATATCATTACCATTATTAGTTTCAACGGTGACAACAGTACCTCCTGATGATTCTGAAACCTGAAAAGTATTAGTTCCTTTATTAACAACATAATATAGAACTCCCGGCTTAGGTTGTACTAAACCAGCGCCAGCTCCCATTGTAGAGTCTTGATTACTTTTTGCAAAAACTACTCTATCACCATTGGACATTCCATGAGCAGCGTCTGTAAATAAATCAGAACCAACAGAAGCAACACCAGAGCAACTTTGAAAACCATCAGCGTCGTGCCCTGAAGCTTTAGCTACACGTATAGCTGCTGCTGCGTTACCACCTGAATATCTTCCTCCCACTGTATCTTGTAAAGCACTAGCAAATAATATTTCACCATCAGTGAAGTTTCCATTTATATCTGTGTTGGCGGCTGACCAAACTCTAAGATATTCATTTGACGGCATTTCACTATCAGTTGTTCCACTCTGAATTACGAATTCACTATCACTAAAATCTCCTGCAATTACTTTATAATTTGGATGACGATTTGTAGAAATTCTATTAGAGTGATGATTCATAGCTTTTTCTGTCAACTGATGTCCCAATGGAATGGTTGATTTAGTACTAGCTCCTGTTGAATAATAAGCAGAACTAACACTAACTTTTATATTTTCATCAGGTATGCTTCCTATATTACTCAAATCATTAGCGTAAAAATCACTAAAGAAAAAACCATAAGGCCATTCTGACCATGTTTGTTCATAACCATTTGAACCTGCTGTTGTCATATCAGTTATATAATCTTGGGTAGACAAACCTAAAGTTACTACACCGGGAGTCTTTTTTCTACGTGTGTTTAATACATCTGTATCACTTAATTGGTCTGGCTCATTTGGACTTGCCAAAGCATCTGCATTAACAAACGATATAGGACTAGTAAGTGCTTTGGATTTAAATTGAGTTCCATTAGCCATATTAAGATTAAAATTATTAAATTTTATATTATCAATTAAAACAGAAGATACCATATCATCAGTGGCAGCAGAAGGTAATAAATCATAGTTACCAGTTTTTTCATTTTTCATGTTTGTTAACCAAATAGACATGTGTTGAGGCCAGTTATCTACACTTCCTTTTTTGGTTCCTGCTCCTGCATAAATACCATCAGCATAACTTTCAAAATCTCCTAAATCTCCCATAAGGGCTATATCTAAATAACGTTTAACTTCACCTGATGTGTGAGCTCCTAACTCTAATAATTCTCCATTACTTGAAGTCGAAATATACATCCTACAAAGGGACCTATGTCCTCTTTGCATCAAACCTCCATCTGATTCATTTAATAAATTTTCATCAGTACCATATGCACCGTGAAATCCTTCACTAGCATTAGGGTCAAAGGCAAAGGTAAGTTTATGCCAATCTCCTATTAAAGGTATAGACTTTTCTATTCCTACCATTCCAGAAATTGAAGGAGATGATAATCCTATTGGCATATAAACTTGTTGTGTTGCTTTAGTATTTGTAGGCATATCATGGTCTCCTAAATAAAGTCCTTGTGAACCACGTCCAGCTAAAGCGCCAGAATTGTGTCCATCAGTGCCATTAAATGGTACAACTTGTACACCATTCGTTCCAGTATTAATAAATGAAACTCCACCAAAATATGCATTTTTATTTTTTGACTGTCTAACTGAGAATAAACTTTCGTGGTCGTTTGATGAATCTATATCATCCCAATCAGCTTCCCAAGCCATACCCATTAGCTTATCATTATCGTTTCCACCAAAAGCTGCCCCACCACGACCGTCAGCAAGTTTTGCTCTTAGATTAGACATTCTGGCTATATAACTATATAAATCTTCATTCTGTTCGGGAGGTTTTGTTGCCCATATTATATGTAAACCTCTTCCCAAAGTATAGAAATCCCAATCTCCACCAGATAAGGATGCACCACTATCTGTTATACCAGAAGTAGTAAGTTGTCTAATTTCGGCAAGACCACTATTAGTCGTTCCGTTTGTCATTTTATAAGCGGGGGCTAATTGTTGTATATTAATATCCATTTCAATAGTAGCAGCATGCTCTGTTCTATCGTATAAACCTAAAGTTGTTGCATCGGCATCAGGCATTCTTGGTAATGGTATAGGGTAAGGTATATTTTTCTTACATAACATTACTTCTTGCCTATTTTCTGGCCCATGTTGAAAAGAATCAGCTGTGTTACTTAAACTATAAGCATGTTTTGGGTAAGAAGGTTTGTTTATTAAATCACCATGACCTGCCCATAAACATTTCATCTCTAAAGATTGACTTCCTGTAAGTGAATTATCGGTGTTAAATCTTGCTATTCCTACACCTGCTGTTTGTGCATCAGTAGCGTCTGCTGTAATTGTGCCTACTTCTTCTGACACTTTAAATTGTTCAAAAATCGTATTTGATGAATTTGCTTCACCTTCAATACCATCTGTATTAACTTCCATTACGTCTGTAGTACCCACATAAGCATCTCTTATATATAGTGGAAATGCGCCGGGATGTGAAGGGTTTGGCATTAATTTTCTCCAGAGCTGATGATGGTTTTTGTGGTCTATATTTAAAGCCTCTTCTTCTGAAGCAGGGACTCCAGCAGGCCAGCTAGATTCTTTTAATGTAGAAGACGCCTGAATATAGTTAGGTTCATTACCAAAATCCTGAACATCTTTTATACCTAATTGAGCAGCAGTTTGACCATAATCTCTTCTTATTTCTGCATGGCTATGCTTATCTTGCATATTATAGATTTTATAGCCTGTTTGAGCGTGGTCATGAGCAAGATTAACAGTTGTATAAAGATTTGCGGATTTAGCTATACTTCTTCCTATCCGTACAACTCGTGAACCATCTCCTCCTGATATACCACTACCGTCAAATCTATCTAAAAGAGTAAAATTATCAATCCCTCCAACCGCTCCCGATAATACTGTTACAACTTCATTATTTAAACTAGCATAACCTTCTGTTATTTCGTGCGTATCTTTAAATAAAAAGGTTGCTATTTGTGGGAATTTAGGGTCGTTACCAACATCAATAGAATTAACGTACAAGTTTAAATCTAATCTCTTAAGTTCAGCACTACCATAACTAGGAGTTGGTGGTATTATAGCTTGAAACATATATTTAGACAAATCTAAAGCCCCATATAAATTAGCCGTAGCTGTTCCACCATTATATAAATCAGGTAAATACTTTGAAACTACAGTGTCTCCTATTATTGGATTCTTCTTTCTAAACTCTACCATTAAATTCCACCTATATCATTTTGTCTTCGTAGTGCTAGAGGTAAAACTTCAGCTATACGTTCAGCAAAGTCCTCTGCGTTGTCAGTTACTATATCACCAGCTATATTTAAAGTTATGCCTCCTTCTAACATATTTCTAGTTTTAGGTATAACTGTTTCACCTTTCTGTAAGATAGCCATACCATGTTCTGTAGTAGGACCACCCATATCATACATTCTACCACCCATAAATGTTCCACCAGAATCATAATCAGGAGTTCTTGCAAATGGGTCATCTGTGTGGTAGGAGGGGGCTGTGAGGTTGCTAGCGGCTGCCATATCTGATTCCATCATGCTTCGAAACTTATTCCTTACTGCAAATAATGTTGCATACATCACAGTTATTGCACCTATAGCAAGTATTATACCTGTCCAACCACTGGGTGCATACCTCATAAACAAAGAAGCAGCAGCTGCAATCATAAATGCACCAGCTAAAACAACTAACATATCACTAAGCCAACCAGTAGTAGATATAGCAAGTGACATCATTGCGATAAACCCACCTAATGCCAACATAGAACCAAAACTTGTAATCCCAACTACTTCTTCTGCCGCGTTTCTTTGCCATATTGCCAAAGTTAAATTATTTTCGGCATCTGTTCTACCTATTAATGCTGCCATATATTGCATTTGTACGTATGTTCCTATCATTGATAACATATTTGTTACAGGCATAATACTGTTAAACATTTTTAGTTTGATAAGGAAAGCTATAGTTGAAGGCTCTAACTCATCTATAATGTCTAATAATAGATGTAAAGGTTTAACTGCTATCTCTAACAACTCTATAAAACCAGTAAGTCCACCATCTAATTCTAAAAATACTTCTTTAAATCGCACTATAAGTTTAATTGCTTCATCTAAAGCTGCTAAAACAAACTCTTTAACATTTTCTGCATTTTTAGTTAATCTTTCACCAGCCTCATCTGATATAATAAAGAAACCTACAAATTGCTCAACTAATTCTGATACTCTAAAAGTAAAAGTATTTAATGTATCATTTGCCTTTCCAACATCATCAGCAAATAAGAAAGGAGCTAATAAAGCGTTCTTAACTAATTGTATTTGATTAGCTAACGATTGTTGTTGGATGTCTGCCATCTGAGTAGCTTCACCAGCTGAATTTGCTAAATTTTCAACAGCTCCTTCAAATTCTTCTGCATTTTGAACTAACAATGCAAAGGCAGTTGCACCACGTACATTCATATCTTCTAACATAGCAGTCAAAGCTTCTACGTCAGAAACATCACCAAAGGCAGCTTGAGCATCCAAAGCAATATCATGTAATGCTCTCATGTTTCCTTCGGTGTCCATAATTTCTACACCGAGTTTACTTAAAGCAGAGGCATTATCATTAGCATGCTTTGCAAATTGCGCTAATGCTTGTCGTAAACCACGACCTGCAATACCAGCCTCTAAAGCGCGGTTGGTCAAAACTTCTAATCCACCTAACAATTCATCTACACTTTGTCCAGTAGCCACAAAGAAAGGCATAGCAAATTTAACAGAACTTGCTAAATCTTGCCATTCAATTAAAGATTTTTGGATAGCGTGAGCAAATTTATCAGTTAATTCTCCTGCATCACTCATTTCCATACCAAAACCCATGATGGTCTGAACTGTTAACTTAGCTAAAGTGTTGTGGTCACCTTGTGTTGCCATAGCTAACTTCATGGTAGACTGTAAAACTTCTTGAGATTCAGCTGCTGATAAACCAGCCGAAGCTAATTGATAAAGACCTGTAGCTGTATCTTGAGCAGAAACACCATATTTTAAGGTAAAATCTACCATAGTGTCACTTACTTCAAAAAGTACATCTTTAGTTACATTAAAAACAGAGTTAGCATTTATAAGAGTCTTTTCAAAATCTGTCACAGCTTCAGCAATAGGCTGCATTTTATAGAAAAAGGCTGTGGCTGCTGCTGTTCCTATAACAAAAGCATTTTGTAAGCCAGCCTTAATTTTAGCAGCAGAAGCTGAAGTTATTTGTCCAAGCTTTTTTGTGTGTTGTTGGATGTTTTTTAATCCTAATACAATCTTTTTCTGAGCAGATAATTTCTTTTTTTCTGCTTTTCTTTCATCTTTAGCAGTTTTTCTTTTTATTTTTTGATTCTTCTTTTCTAATTGGATAACATCTTCATGAAGATTAATCATTTCCTTTTCTTGGTTTGCTAATTGTTTAATCTCCTTTTCTAATTCATCATAAGCTTTAGAACCTTTAGTTAGTGTTTTAAGACGATTATTTTCATCCTTAATCATCCTTTTAGTAAGATTAATAGCTCGCTTACGTGTTTCAGCATCTTTCTTAGCAAATTCTTCCATGTCCATCTTAGAACCTTTGGAAAATTTAATACCTAATTTTTCTGCTTCTTTTGCAAATTTAACATAGGAGCCTTTCATAGCCGCTACAGTTTTCTTATACTCTTCTTTATACTTTGCAAGACCGCCAGCTGCTTCTATTGCTCCTTTAGATGCTCTAGAAGGAGGCTTCATCATAGATTTATTTAAAGCTTCTTGAGCAGCTTTTGCTGATTTTTCCGTACCTTTGATTAATGCATCATCAGCTTCATCATTAGCTTTTTTTAATTTTACTAATGTATTTTCATATTCTTTTTCTGTAGCTGCCATACCTTCGGCTGCTTTCTTAGTTGCTACAGTATTTAAAGCTCCTGCTATACCTTCGAATATGCCTATACTCTTTCTTGCTGAACTACGGTCAAGGTCGAAACCTATACCTGCTGATACGAGATAATCAGAACGTCCCATTATATCACATTATATTTTTAAATGACCTTACATTACGTTTTTGTCCACTTCTTATTTCATATTTTGCTTTTAAATCCATTGCTTTATTATACTCACTACGTAGTTGTGGTTTTTCTTTAGATAAATTACCTATATCTTCTGAAGAATACCCATCAAATTGATGTAATTGATTATAATTACTCATCGCACCTAATAAACCCATCAATTCTTGTCTTGGAGTTGCTTTTATTTCACTCCAACTCATTCCCAGTTCTTTCATACATGGGATGATTACATACACCGCATCGGGCGACGTTATCATCCACTGGTAAAATTTTCGTTAGATTGCCCCAATACTAAACTTGTAACCTGCCAACGTAAGGTTGTTGGTAAAGACATATAGTTTTCAGCTTCAATAGTTACTGATTCAGGGGCTTTTTCGTTGCCCTTTTCTATCATCTTTATAACTCTTTCACTGGCCAGTTTCTTATAATACTCGGTCTGTTCCTCGGAAGGAGCACTATCATCTGGTAATGCCATTTTTGGTTCTTCTGCTTCAGTTAGTTCGCACCACTGTACTCTTAGAGCTTTTCCTGCATAATCTATTTCTTTGTGTTGAACTGATTCAGTCATTGCGACTAATTCATCTATTGTCCACATTTCTTTTTCTTCTGTCATATTTTCTCCATTTATTATTCTAATCTAGGTAGAATAAATTAATCTAATTTTGGTACAAGACTTCCATCAGGCTTCTTGTACATAGGTCCATTGGCTGTATATATAATTTCGCCTTTGGACATTTCTTTTTTAACTTCTGGTTTAGGAACAGGCTCCTCTACAGGGGCCTCTTCCTTTATTTCTTTATCTTTTTTTGTCATATTTATTTACCTCAGAACACTGATGTTGCAGTAGTATGGTCTGTATCTGATGTTCCTGCTGTTATTGTTGGTTGTATGTATGTCATAAAATCCATTGTTTCTTCGGTTGTTCCATCAGCATTTAAGGTGACGGTGTGGCCTGTCAAACAACAGTTTGATAAGGTAAAAACTTCAGATTGGTCTCTGAGTTTAACAAAAACTCTGTATCCAAAATCAGAGCGTGCAGGGTTTACATTTCCTAAGAAACTATCAGGGTGTGATTCTACACCATTTCTAGCTCCATAAAATACTTTCTCCCAGCTGCTATTTGATTTTTTACGTGTAATAGAAAGAGTTGTTTCTTTTTTAACTTCAACTTTTAGTGTTGTTTTCTTACCGAGATAGGAAACATCTTCGTCTGTTGCACCTATACTTATATCACAAGCTGTTACATCTGATACTTCATTAGTATAATCTGATGTTACACCTTCTCCTTGTGTTCCAAAAACTGTCTTTGCAGCTGTTGAAAAATTTGTATTAGGTGAATTAGCATTATTTAATTTTTCTCTAGGTCCGGCGAAAACATTATCTGAACTTCCATCATTGGTTACAAAAGTTCCTAATACTCCTGCTGAGGTTACGTCTACACCAACACCAGCATCTTCTGTGGTTATTGCTATAACGACGTCTCTGCCTAGGTAATAAGCCATGTTAAAACCTCAGAGGTCAGAAGCAGACATTGCTGCTACTGCTGCTGTTGCTCCACTACCGGTTGTTGAATCTGCTACAATAATTGGGTCTACGTTAGATAAAAACTCCATTGTTTCTTCAGTGGTACCATCTGCGTTCAATGTAACGGAGTGTCCAGTTACTTGACATCCCGGAATACAAATAGATTCAGTTGCATCAGCTAATTGAACTATAAGTCTGTATCCGAATGTTTGAACAGAGCTTCCGTCTTTATGGTCAGAAGGACTTGTTAATCCTGCTGAAATTTTGTCATTGTCCAATCCCCATCTTGCACCTGTTGCTTCGTAAGCAGTGCCATCTGAACATTCGCCAGATGTGATAGGTCCATTGAAAATAACGTCCCATTGATTGTCGCTCTTTTTGCGTGTTAAAGAGAGTGTAGTCTCTTTTTTAATCTCTGCTTTGAGGACTGTTCTTAGTCCTATGTAACTAACATCTTCATCAGTTACTCCTATCCCGACGTCTACTCCTGTTAAATCTGTTAATGCGTAAGTATCAGCTGCTGCATCAGTCGTCCTTGGCTGTGCAAAATTAGTTGCGTTTTCGTTGCCTTCTAATTTAGCTGCATTAGACGTAACCTTAACTCCTTGGTTAGGGTCTTCAGATAAAATCCAGACTTTGACATCCCTTCCTAGATAATATGCCATATTTTTTTTCTCCAATTGGTAAACATTAAAAGCGATTGTCTAGAATTGCCCTTAACGCTTAAATACATTATATACTAAGAGTATATAAAGCTTTCGCTCATTTCTGTATATATTCGCTCTGTAGAACACCAACGTATGGTAAAGCCCAAAACATAGCTCGACCTTTATCTTGTTCTATTTTCATATCTCTTCTTCTTTTACCAAGACCGTATGTTCTATTCTTTAATTTACTACCTTTATCACCTAAGCGGCCAGATAAGTCTGGTAGATTACCTTCTAATTCTTTGATTAACATTTCTTCGAGTTTATCATTAGCTGGTATTGTAACTAAAGTGGTAGGACGCGCACCTTTCATAGCTCCCATATTGGCTGTAGCAAGACCTACACCCGTAGCAGAAGTTGTCATACCTGTAGCCTTAGCCATAGCGTATGCTTGTTTCTGTGACTTGGAATGTGTTAATCCATTATCTGCCATAGTTACTCCCGCTGCAAGCTCTTGACCTATTGTTGCACTATAACCCGAAAATACTTCAGTACCTTTAACAACCTCTGGTTTAAAAAACCAAGTTTCTTGGTCTACCTCCATAGGAACTGTAGCATATACACTTTGACCACTACCATCATCAAAATCGTACACTCTATGAGATTGTTTGAATCCATCTTGCATAGCTTCATTCATACTACCCATAATATGTGCCACATATTCAATAGAAGTCTGCTTAGCAGATTTTAAATGTTGTTCATGATATCCTACTCTCCATGTATTTTGGCCTAAAGCTTTACCTATAGTTTGTGTTGCTACTTTATCTGTTGGTTTTTTTCCAACTTTTTCGTTTATACCTTTTAATACATCATCCCACTTCTTGTTGCCAACTTTACCTTTTCCAGATTTACCTCCTATCCCTGCAACTTGTTTCATTTCTCTAATAAGGGGATTATAATCACTACGAATAGCATTTTGATACATATTAATTAATGCTTCTTTTATTTTTGATAAACTTCCTCCTTCTTGTTTAGCACTTTTGATAGCATCTTTAAGTTCGTCGGGCACCCTTGTTACACCGTGCTGACCTTTAGAAAGAACATCCATTTCTGTAACATCTTGTACAAATTCAATTACTGCATCTTTACCTGAACCTCTTATTTTTACCATATCCATTGAATTAGCTCTAGTGAGTTCGGAAGTAGGTTTTAATTGACCAGCTAAATGTGGGTATCTTCTTATAGCTTCTGCATGAGACATATATTCAAAGTCTCCCTCTTTATAACCTGACTCTTCTGCCGCTTGTGTACCATCACTGGCTTGCAATTCTTTCTCTACTTCTTCTAAAGCTATATCAAACATTTCTTCAGCAAGACGTATAGCCTCTGCTGCTAAAAGAGGTTCCATCCTACTGTATATCTTATTAAAACGTGGGTTTTTATTTCCCCACACATCTGTTATATAATCCGTAAACAAAGCTCTTTCGTCTGAAGGTCTAGTACCAGCCATATACCAAACTAAGTCACCATACAACTTATACATTTCACCTCCACCCCTGAACTTATAATAACTTCGGACTGCTCCTGTTGTTTTATCTGTATATGTTGCTTCACCATATAAAGACTTACCTTCTAAAGACCCTGCGCTTGCACCACCTACCGCGGCTGCTTTTTCTAAATCTGTCATGCCTCTTGTTTCAGCTCTTACTACAGATGTATCAGTAAAACCACGCTTACGTATATATTTTTGTCCTACCTGTCCTTTACCTTTGGCGGCCCTTTTATATTTTAATGATGCTGCCAATTCAGGATAAAACCCTGATGTAATAGTATATGCAACGTCTTCTGGTATTTTATCAGCCATATATAGCTCCTATAGGCTCTATTAAGCAATTAGGCTCTATTAAGCATTTAATATGGTAGCTTAATTGTCTTAGTATAGCTATCATCTCTTATTTAGGAAGAATATATCAAATTCAGCTGTAGCTCCATACCATCCAGCTTGTGGCATAAATCCTATATCACGCCATTGAGCTAAGTGCCTTTCTAATACTTCTAATTCCTGCTCCTGATAGACTGCCCAGTCGAGCCCTTGAATAGCATTTGCAATATTTAACATCATCCAATTAGTTAATCTTCTTTGTCCATACCTAGCTGTTTTACCTAAAGGTATAACTGTGTTTTCATCAGTGAAGATGTGTATAAGGAAAGTTATGCCGTAGACTTCACCGCTACTAGAAGATGTATCAGAGCCAAATGTAACATTATCACCAAAGAATTTCTCTTCGAATCCTGAAGCTACTTGTTGGACAACAATAGCTGGAAATTTAATTTCACTGGAATCAGGGAATGCACCGTATACATGAAAACCTGCATCAGTTTGTTCATCATAATATCCTTTTGGAGGATTATTAAAAAATGTTATATGGTTAGATACAGACATAACTCCTGATGTCCAATCTGCTCTCCATACTCCTCCGGAATTACTATCTCGAGCCCAATAAATTGATGCACCACTACTGTGAGCTTTAAGGTCAGCGTGTATATTACCACTTACTCGACTAACTTTAATTGTGTTAGCAGATTCATCGACATAATCATCACCATGACTTAACAGCATAAATTCTTTATCTATAAGAAGGTATGCTCCCTGCATACCTACAAAATTTGAAGCATCACTTACTGTTAACGTTGTATCAGTAGAACCTGATGCTAATGTTTCTTGAAGTGTAGTGGAACCACCAGCGGGGTTTTGTAATCCTAATCCATCTTCTATTGTACCACTACCTTCATTATAATGCAAGGTTCTTTCCCAACCCTCCATATCCATTAAGTCCTGTTTAGTATAAGCATTTGTAAAAACAAGTTCAGGTGATACTCTATCAACAAAGTTAGGATGAACACCAGCAACGACATCATATTCTCTTAACTCTATTGTATATTTAGGTTTGTCATTAGCAGAAAAAGCATTTTCATGCTCTAAGGTTGCTTTTAAGTTGGTGAGGGTATCTTTTCTAGTAGCACCTATATTAAATTCGTTTTTAGCAATGTCAGCTCCAGATGATTTAGCTTCAAAAACTCGACCAGTTCTATAATTAGCTGGTTGAGTTGGGTCAACCATAGTAAATTTATCACCATTAGCAAAATCTGTAGTGTCGCTTAGAGTCCAGTTATATCTAAGTCTTAATTCTCTACCTTTACCAATAGATGTGTCTCTTTCACCATAATAAATCCATCCACCATATTCATCTTGTTGTGCTGAATATATATTTCTATCATAATTACCCAGTACATCGCCTTCAGGTATAGAATTTAAATCTGCTGCTGTGAGAGGATATTTAGCATCCCATGTTTTAATTTTAGCATTTATATTATCGCTTATACCCATCATAAGCGCTCTTTCTATTAAATTAAGATAATCATCCGTGACAGTACTATTTGCCATACGCCCTCCTTCTCACTGGATTTTCATCATTTCCTATTCTTTCGCATGATAATTTAATATATTCGCTGTCATATTCTTGTACTGTTTTAACTCTCCATTTTTTAGGTTTATATACAACAACATCTTTAAAAGAAGCTCTTACAGCTTGGTCTATACCATCCTCATTATATATACAAAAATCAGGAAGACCACCTTTAGGCATATAAGAAGCATAACTGCTAGTTCCTATACTTGAATCATCATATGCATTTCTTGCTGCCGGAACTGTTTGTTGCATACGACCTAAGTGGTCTCCTAAATAACCTCTACATCTTCTTATATTAATAGGACCACCTAACTTTTCTCCATCCTTTGAAAACATGTATGTGTTTCCGTCACTTACATCATAGGCTAAGTGTGTATCCCTTAATTCTCTAAAATTTTCTTGACCATTCGTTGGAGAGTCCAGAAATGTGTTGCAAACAAAATGTTGTCCATCTACCCATAAAGGAAAGAAATTACTGTGACCTTCATAATTAACACTTTGTGTTCCACCGTATGAGAAACCACTATATATACCTTCATTAGTAGTATCATCTACTTCTTGAAAATTATTTCCAAATATATAATTTATATCTGGTCGAGTAAGAGGTAAATCAAATTCATACCATCTACCTACTTTAAGATTTAAAACGTCATCATCATCATCTTGGTCAGCTCCAAAACGAAATGTTCTTCTATAAATAACATTGTTTTGTGTGAAATAAAATCTAAAACCGTGGAAATTTACAGAATAATCATAAATATCAGCGAAGTCAGCATCGCGCCGTCCTCTACCACGAAAACGATTCCACTCTCTAAAACCGGAAGCTCCTGTAAAAGTAGAATAATATTCATTTCTTAAGTCAGCTTGTCCTGACGTTAATTTAATTTTAAATTTAATTCTATCTGCTTCAACTCCAGCTACATGTGTTCCTTGAGGAAACGCCACTCCTATTTCACTAAGGGGGCTCCCACCTGTATCGAATCTAGCGTCTCTAGCGCCAATAACAGGGTATACATTATCAACATCAGCAAATCTATATGTTTCTTTATCTGTTTCGTATAACAAATCTCCACTCAAAAATTCATAAAAATAAGGGTCTACAGTAGTATACCCACCTAAATTATTTTGAGTTCGTTCATTACTATGATAATTATCTAGTCTAGTTTGTATAAATTTACCTTTAAATGAAGTACCACCATGAAATCGTCTATTATATTGTTCTGCGGGGTTACCGGACAGCATACCATTCCACCAATGTCCAACAGCACTATATGAAGAAGTTCCAGTTACTTCTGTATTACCCTCTTTTCCACTAGTTATTTGGACAAGATTTGTAACTGCTTGAAGAGATGTGTATGAAAATATATCCCATGCTTGACCAGTTGCATCTTGGTGGTCTGTGTTTTCCCAATTTGCTACAAAATCTTTTCCATTTGTACTTGTATATGGACCTCCATATTGCATAGGTCCTACTTCATAATCTTCATAAAATCCCCATTTCCAAGTAGTTGAATCGGCCTTTAAACCTGAGCCGTATATATAGTAATTACTAGCAAGGGTAGCAATGTGGTTTATATTTAACTTGGGTGTAGTTTCTGAACCCGGTATAGGGTAATCAGGGAATGTTGCAGTTGATGGAACACTACCAGCACCTATTTTATAGTCGTGATTTGTTCGACATGCTTTATAAAAAGCTAAGGTAAAGGCTTCTGTCCATTTTGATGGATTTTGTACTGTTAATTTTGTACCTATTTTGGTAGATGTAGATTCATATTCGGTAAGAGTGTTGTCTGTTGTAAATGTGTGGGAATTACCATCAGCATCATTTAAAGTTAGTGTTGTTCCGTTTTCTAAAACATTAGAGTCTGCTGCGCCACCTGTAAAATTTGTGGTGATAGCTGCTCCAGTAAGATTTTCTGTTATTGTAGTATTTCCTGCTGTACCTGAAGTAGCTTGTTGTAGATATAAAACCGCCCCTACACGATGTACATTTATTTTATGTCTATGACCATTTGTTTCATTTAGAGCAGCTTGTAATGAAGTAGCAGCATCGGTTGCTGTACCACCTCTATTAAATTCATTGTTTGCTAAAGTAGGACTAGTCTTAGCTGTATATGTCTTAGTAGTACCATCTGTAGAAGTAATAGCTATAGTACCATTAGCATCAGATTGACCTGTAAAAGTTATCTTAGCATAAGCGTGGCCCTTTTTTATAATATAAACTAAAGGACTGTGATTAGAATGTGACCTATTTTCCAAAGCATATACTTTACCTGCATCTCTCCAACCAGTCCATGGTTGTGTATCATCATCTATAAAACCTTTTGAATGTTCATGAATATAACTTCCATCCCATCCTCTTACTACTGTTACTGTAGATTTTTGAGAATTACTGTGAGCTGGGCCGCCGCCACCGACGGACGAGCTGCCTGAATGAGAGCCATGAGTAACACCCGTAACTAACATATGTTCGGGACTATCATTTATAAAAAGGTTTGTTTTTGTTGTGGTATCAGATGAAGAAGTTCTGTTTGCATTTGTATAAGTAACACCTGCTATAGATACGGAGTAGTTACCATTTGTTTGAAAGTGTCTGGCTGTATTATTAGAATCGTAAGTTATAGTAGTACCACCCCATGCTCCGGGTCTATCTTGTTGTAAATAAACAGTAGATGTCCTTTTAATTGTATTTCCACCACTTACATAACCAATATTATGACAATGAGGAGCAAGTGGAGAAGTTAAACGTGGGTCATGATTTAGTGCTGTTATTTGTAAATCTGAAGCATTAATAGCCGTAACTAAAGCATATGCATATTCTATACAATTCTGCGCTGTAGGAACTACAGCTATTCTTCCTGAAGTAACTCCATTATTTGCATAATCAAATTCAAAAGTTTTTGATACACCAGTTGCATCAATTAATGTCATTGTTGCGCCATCGTCTGGAACACGTGTATATGTACCTTCTAAAGAACCACCAGTATAATGTTTAGCAGGCATTATATCTATATAATTCTCTCTTCCTTTACTAATATCTCCAACCATGTTCCCTTCTAAAGCATCTCCAGTATTTGCTCTGGATTCAGGTGAGTCTAATAGTATAACGTCTCCAACCTTAATTTCTGTCGCAATACCTTCATGTGTTTCCGCATGTTTTCCTCTGTCTTTTTCACTAAAACTGTAATGAACTATGTCGAATGATGTAATTGAATCAGTTATGGTTGTGGTTGCCCATCCTGCATAGGTAAAAGAACCAGTAAAGCCATAATTACAAGATTCTGTTGATGCACCTATTAATAGTGCTGCCGGTGTACCATCATCGTGACTGTGTCCTCCAAATCCCCTTTCTTGTTTTAAAACGTCATAAGAGGGTACAAAAAAGTCAGCAGTACCACGTGCTCTACTACTTACTGCTGTAGGGTTATTATCTAATGTTATTTTAGGATTTTGCAATCCTTTAAGATTTTGAAATTGTAATCCCCATGTTGTTTCAAAAAATGTCTTATCTGTGGCGTAATCTGGTATTGTTGCCATAACTGCCTGACTTTCAGTATATCCAAAATCTACTGGCGGTCCATAAAATCTTTCATTTCTAGTACCGTCTTTATTTGAATCTTTAGTGGCTGCTGTAGATGGTCTAGTTAAAGGTCTTCTTAAAAAAGTTAAATCTTTAACTTGATTTGTTCGGTGTTGTAAATGTCTTAACATTTTAGGAAAATTTAAAGCTCCTGTTTTAACACCTACCATAATTTTATTCCTCCTCTTTTTCCTTTGTCTTTCTTTTTTCTTCTAATTCTTCAACGGTTTTTTTCCAACTGTGATAAATAACAACATCTGACATTACATACCTCTAGGTTTTTGTCTTACGTTCAGTGTTGAATCACTACCGTCAATGTTTTTCTTCCAATCTACATTACCCAAAGTTGGGTCTGCATTATATGTGCTAGTTTTTATACTTAACGATAATTTAGATATAATAGTTTCATTAGCCATATCTAAAAATTTAGCATATGGTTCATCGTCATCATATTGTACAAATATGTCACCAACTCTAATTTGTTCTATACCCATACCATTTTGTGCTATACTTGCTATGTAACAAGTATAATACATTACAGCGTTATCATAAGCAGCATCAGAAGTTGTTACGTCATAAGTTAAGCCTGTTTGTTCGGTAAACCATTCACTTGCAATACTTACTAAAATATCCATATCATCGTCACTAACTTCTTTATCTTGTATTCCGGCTAAAAGTCTTATACGACTACGTAAGCCATCTAATGTTGATATTGTTGTTATTGCCATTTTACATCATCCCTACTGCACCTGCTCCACCAGCAGCTGTAACTATCACAGCTAACCACCTCTGAAGTGATGCTTTTATATCATTCTCCCACATTTCGTGGTGCGCTAAATGGTTTGTGAAAAGAGTTTCGAACTTATCCATTCTATTATAGATAGTCTTTATCCTTTCGTCCATTCGAATTAACAGTTCTTCTCTTTCCCAATCGTCCATTATAAGTTAGCCTCCACCCATGTCTTTACTTGCTCCATTCTCGTTAAACAAGCTATTGCTTGATTAAGTTTCATCTTATCTGCTACTACATCAATATCTCCATCGGTCATAACATCTGATAAATTGGTTGCTGCTTCTGTTTTGTATGTTTCTATTAAAGTTAATATTTCACTTTTTGTTATCGCCATATTTATTCACCTTATACTGCTCCCATATATACTCCACCTGCAAAATCATATTCTGTTGAACCTATTGCCATAACTGCTCCTGACATAGCATCATATGCCCACTCAGTAGCTACTGTTATATTAGTACTAGACCCTGATTTCAATGTAGTACCTTCATACATCTTAATTTGCGGAGCTGCTGATGGGTGTGATGTACCCATTGTTATGGTAGGACTTCTTTCTGACAAAACCAATGCACCACTATCAAATGTGAAATTACTTTCAGCTTCTAATGTGTCAGCTGTTCCAGAACCAGTAATAATATAATTATTTGCATTATTGTTTATAGTTGTCCCACTGCCGCCGCCGCCGCCAGTTTGGTCATCTACCCATGTAAAACCTCCACTAGAAGAATCGTATGATAAAATTTGATTATCATTAGGTGTATTAGTTGCATTAAGATGTGACTCGTCTATTGAACCATCAACAAGTTCTGAACTGTCAACAGAGTCAGCTGCTAAATGAGAAGCTGTTATACCGCCCGCTTTAACTCTTGCTGCGTCACTACTAATTTCAATAGTGCTATCGTCTACACCTAATGTTAATGTAACTGCACCTGAGCTTCCACCACCTGTCAGTCCATCACCAGCTGTTACAGCTGTTATATCACCAGTAGTTGTACTATAACCATATGCTTCTATTTTATCCTCTATAGCAGCAGCTGTCATTAATAGTGAATCTGAATCTGTAAAACTTTCTCCACTAGTCTGAAGAGCTGAACCTGCCAAATCAGCCACTTCTATATTCGATATTGAATTACCAGTACCATTTGCGTTAAATGTCTTATTTGTAAATGTAGTTGAAGATGAAGCTGTTACATCACCAGCATTAGTAGTATAACCATATGCTTCTATCTTTTCTTTTATACCTTGACAGGTTAATAAAGAAGTATCGTCATCATTGAAACTTGTTCTGATTTGGTTTACTGTAGCACCAGCACCACCAATCTTAAGTCCCTGTGTATTATCTAATCGTAATGACTCATCGCCATCTTGACATAAAAATACTAAATCGTCATTTGAAATTGAAGGTTGAATTCTAATTTCACCAGCGGTGCCATCTAAATCAAACGTTAATTGAGTTACTCCTCCATCCTGAAAACGAATATCTCCGGCATTAGAATCAATTTTAATCTCATCAACAGCATCAAGGTGAAGGTCTCCAGAAGTCACTATATCTAAATTACCATCACAAGTAATATCATCTCCATTAACAGCTAAATCTCCTGTTAGTGTTAAATCAACAAAGGTAGGACTACTACCAGTAGCTAATCCTTGATTAATGGCTTTTACAGAAGATAATGAAGAACATTCACTATCCATCAAAGCACCAGCGGATGTTACATTTGTTGTATCTGTTACGTCTGCTCCTGCCTCTATAGAAGTACCACCTATAGTTATAGCATCTGCTTCTAAAGTTCCATCAAAATAACCATTTTTAAATTGTAAAGAACTGGTTCCTAAATCTATTTCATTATCGGTAGCAGGATATAATGCAGATGATGTTAATGTTAATCTATTACCACCAGCTGCTTTAAAATCTATTTCATTTGCTGTACCAAAGTCAATAGCAGTATCTGAATCTTCACCTAATATTAAATCTGTAGCATAAATAGATGTTATGGATGTTTGAGCGGCAGCAACAGTTAATGTTACTCCTCCACTACTACCTCCACCAGATAATCCTGTACCAGCTGTAACTCCAGTTATATCACCAGCATTGGCTGTCCATCCTGAATCGTTATTAAATTCACTTAGTTTTAATTCACTAAATGCTTTTCTTTTTTCTGTTCCATTATCTAAATAAATAACTTCATCGTTTGAATCAATATCGGCTGTTCCATCTGATAACTCTGATAAATCTAAAGATATTGTACTAGTATAATTACCGCTAGTTGTATTACTTTGTGATATATCTAGACCTGTATCAGCAGTAATATCTACACCAGTCATATCTCCAGAACCTCCACCAGCGGAGGAAGTTATAGTAACTGTAGAACCACTTACACTAGTTGTAATGTCAGTGCCTCCAGTAAAGGTCATAGAGTTACCTATAGCAGCCCCACCTTGACCAGAATCTCCAGTCATACCAGTGCCTAAAGCTCGAATAGTTACACCATCATCACCTGCGTCTTCTCCAATATATAACATACTAGAATTAGCCGCCGTAGCATTCGCTGCTACATGTTTAATAGCGAGTTCACTCTTAACCATACCTCCTGTTGGAGTTCCTGTACCTGATTTCTGTTTGATTACGTTTGCCATTATTTTTTCTCCTTATAGGGCTATCATTGCTATAGCTCAAGCCCTATTTAAAGTTATTGTTTAACCTATCTAGGTTGTGTATGCTCCACCATCTATAGTGGTGTTTGTTAGAGTCATAGTTTCACTGTCGATAGCTGCTGCAATAGTTGCTGCGGATATGCTTCCACCAAGAGAGGTAGAGGCACCTGCAATAGTTATTGCACTGTTTGATAATTTTGCGTTTGCTATTGAACCAGCAAGCATTGCGTTCTCTACAGAACCACTTGCTATTGTTAAAGCACCAGCGGATAGTGTTGCGTCGCCAGACAAAGTAGTCCATGATAAATCTCCGTTAGCATCTGCTACGAGTATCTTACCATTACCACCAGCTGCTAAAGCTGCTGGGTCTCCACTTGCATCACCATATATAATTTTACCACGAGCAAGACCAGCCATCTTAGCTAATGTTACTTGGTTATCTGCTATATGAGCTGTGTCAATTGAACCGTCAACTAAGTGTTCTGAATTAATTACATCATCACCTATTTTTGCTGCTGTAACACAATCTGCGGATAAATGTGAAGTATCAATTCCACCATCTACAAGTTCTGAACTGTCAACAGAATTAGCTGCCAGCATAGTTGCTGTAACTGTTCCTGTGTCACCAGTTGTAACTACAGTACCTGTTATATCAGGTAAAGTTATAGTGTTGTCACCTGTTGGGTCTACAACTGTTAAAGTGGTTTCGTTAGAATTAGCTGTTGCACCTTCAAATATGATAGTGTCAGCTGCTCCTACAGCAAGATGTTGAGTTGTGGTTGTAGTACCTGAAACTGTTAAGTCTCCTGTTATTGTACATACGTCATCAGATTGATTACCTATAGTAAAATTACCACCCAAGTCAGAATTTAAAGCTGCTGCAATGTGTGCACCAGTTATAGTTCCACCTAATGAGGTTGCTGTTCCACCACAAGTAATTGCACTGTTTGATAATTTTGCGTTTGCTATAGAACCTGCTAACATTGCATTCTCTACAGAACCACTTGCTATTGTTAAAGCACCAGCTGATAAACTTGCATCACCAGACAAAGTAGTCCATGATAAATCACCATTAGCATCTGCTACGAGTATCTTACCATTAGCACCAGCTGCCAAAGCTGCTGGGTCTCCACTTGCATCTCCATATATAAGTTTACCACGAGCAAGACCAGCCATTTTAGCTAATGTTACTTGGTTATCTGCTATATGTGCAGTATCTATACTTCCGTCAGTATAATGTTCACTGTCTATTGCATCATCTGCAATTTTTGCTCCGGTGACTGCATCAGCTGCTAATTCTGCTGTTACAACTCCACCATCTTTAATAGTAACTGCTCCACTTGAAACCGAGAAGTTATCACTTGAGAAAGATGCCACACCTTTTGCTGATGTTGAAGCATTATCTCCTGCTATTGTTACTGTTGTGCCTGTTGCACTTGTAGTTATTCCTGAACCACCAGCAATAGTTAAATCAACGTTAGCTGATGTATCTGATGCTGAGCCACTGTCCCCTGCTAGGGTAACTCCTGTGATGTCTCCAACACCTGCATTATCATCAACGTATGCTTTAATTGATTGCTGTGTTGCTAGATTAGTTGCACTGTCAGAAGTTAATCCGTCTTGGTCTAAGATTCCGCCTCCAACCCAAGTGGCTGCGGTTGCGGCTCCACCAGCACTTCTACCAGCGGTACCGTCTATATCTGTTCCCAAATACAACTTACCATCATAGGTGTTTACAGCTAATTCTCCGACTTTTAATGCAGTTGCTCCGGGAGCAGTTGCATCAGCTTGTCTACTTGTTTGTAATATTGTATTTGCCATATTTTCACCTTATTTTATGAGGTAGAATAACTACCTCCACTTATCTTAATTCCAGTCGCTTCCACTTCATCATCACTAGAGTCTCCTGATACATTCTTTCCTTCTAAAGAAGCAATTTCTGTTCCATCGTCATTAATAAACTCTATCTTCCCTTCGGAAGGGGTTGTTATTACTTTAGGATTAGGCATCGGGTTCCACCTCCAGTTTTGCGTCTTTTCTTCCACCAATTGCACTCCAATCAAAACTCCATTCTTTTTCTGAGTTTGTTTCTACCCAGAAACCGTTTTCATCTCTATCTGTTATCCACACGTTATAATCTCCATATCCTGTTACATTTATAGTATAATCGTGGTTTACCATTGCTGACCAATAATTTGGTAAATTTACAGCAACTTTCCTTCTTTCGTCTGTAACATCGAAAGAACCACGACCATACATTCCGTGTTCTGGTCCTTCTAAAGAACCATACACTAATCTCTTATCTTCAAATAAGGGGTGGGGTATATTAAAGCTTTTCGTTGTAGCCTCTAAAGCTCCCGTAATAGATACGGCAGGATTAGAAGCACTAGCGTTTCCACCCTCGACTACTAAACCAGTAGTTCCTGAACTACCAGTAGTCCCAAATAACTCAAGTCTACCATCATCACTGGCATCGCCTTGAGTTCCTATATTATTAGTTCCAGTGTTATAAACAAAAGCATCTGTAAAGGTAACTGTCTGAGCGGTAAGAGTAACTGCTCCAGAAGGAACACCTGATGCTAAATTAATAACAACGTCACCAGTATTAGTTCCTGTTATAGTTCCTCCACCTCCTGCTATTTCTGTATAAACTCCTGTTGCTGTTTCTATCATCCATTTGTCTTCTGATTCATCCCAGAATAACTTACGGTTATCATCGTCTCCTCTTTCTATTTCTATACCAGCATCTTCACTTGCACTTCCTGCTGCGTTAGAATTTAATACTATCATATTATCTTGTAAGTTTACAGTTTCAGATTGTATTGCTGTTGCAATACCAGCTACTGTTAAATTACCAGTTATAGTTGTATTTCCATCTACTTGTAAATTACCTGAAATATCTGCATTACCATTTATATCTGCATTACCATTTATTTCAATTTCTGTTGCTGTAAGGTCTATTTCATCTGTTGAAGCAATAGATAGTACTGAACTGCTAGTGCCTGTGATTCGGTTATTATTAGAATTAAAAAGTAATGGTTTTGTGCTGTCCATTAGAATTGTGTCAGAAAATTTGAAATAATCTTCATCATCCATCCATGTAAACACTCCATCATTTGTATAACCATCGAAAGTAACTGAAACATCTGTGCCTTGTGCACCAGCACCCAAAATTAAGTTTCCTTTACCTTTTATATTACCATCTACAGTTAATCTTTCTGTGATGTCACTATATGCTAAACCAGCGCCAGCTCCTATACCTACAAAACCTGTATCGGTTATTCTAGTCTTAGCTGTATTACCAGTTCCATCTTGTGACCAATGACTAGCATTAGTCGTTAAAGAAGAAAGATATGCTTGAACTGCACCTTTACTTGGTGCAACATCTGAAACATCTGCCCAAGAAGCTCCATATGCATCATTACTAACTTTAGAATCAGCTTTATTAGAAATATACTGTTTTGAAAGTAGCCTGTCGTCTAGAACTAACGCGTGATTGCGTCGTGTCATGGCTTGAGCGCCAATTCCTCCTAGAGGTTTTCCTTGTTGTTTTTTTGGTACAGGCATAGTTTTCCTTTTGTGGGGTTGGTGGCTAGTTTTGTTTGCCGCACTAGCCAAGCGACTATATCTTATCTATTAACTAAAAGTTAGCTTTAATCGCCAATAACGATTACACCAGCTTCAGGTCTGATAATCTTTAATCCATATCTCATGGACATGTAAGAACCAGTTATTCCGAATCCGGGGTTAGCTTCTTCTACAGTTAGACCACGTCTTTCGACGTAAGCCATAGGTTTGACGGACATATCGAAAACACCAAATCTGTTCTTTGGTATGTAAGCGTTCATTACGACATTTAATCCGTAAAGTTGTCCTACGACACCAGTTCTTGATGTTTGGTTTACGTAATCAAGACCACCTTTAGCTCCACCAGTTGCTCCGGCTCCTGCGCCTGAACCTGCTGAGAAAGGGGTTGTGAAGTCTGCCAAATTCAATAGAGTTTTGTAGTGCATAGGGGATATCATGATTGTATCTGCATTCAATCCTTTTGCTCCGATTAACTCCATTGCTGCTGTTACATCGTTTAATGCAATGTCACCAGTTGCGTCACTGTCACCGTCTTGACATACAAAGTAGTGTGAACCTTTACCGGCTGGGCCTAATAGAGCCAAGTCGTCCTTTGAATATATTCCATAGTCTGCGATTCTTACATCGTTTGCTGTGTCAATACCGTTTCCGTCTGCATCCAAAATTCCAAAGAAACCACCGTGTGGGTTGCTTGCGAAAGTTGTGATTGTTGCTTCAGTTGTAGCTGCTGTTATGCCTGCGATACCATAGTTGCTATCTTCGACACCGAACAATGCTTTAACTGCGTGTTCCGTAACGTGTCTGTCAACTGCTCTGCGAGCCTCATTAAGAGCAAGTTCCATTTCTGAAAATCTTGAGTCTTCTAACATTCTACGGGTTACACCGACTGCAATTCCCCATTCCTTCACATTGATACGCTCTGAGCGTAGGTCAGTGTGTTGGTATGCAGGTGTTGCGCCTTCTTCTAGTTGTTCTAGCTTCATGCTAGGTTTAGAGAAACTTATGTCTACATCTCCACCAGTTTCAGTTGTGAAACGTTCTGCGAACATGCTAATTACAGGCATATCAGTGACTCTGTAGTCCTGAAGTGCGTCTTTGTAATCAGTAAGTACGCGGTTTGCTACTCCTGAAAGTGCTGAGGTTGCGAGACCTTCTTGTGCTGTTACCATATTTTATATCTCCTTAGAAGACCAGACACTTGGTCAATCCTCCATCTCCTGCTTCTAAAGCTACTCCGACTGCGACGTTGTCGCTGCCAGCTGCCATTAACAATGCTGAACCAGCTACTGCTTCGTCCACCATCAAATTTTGACCTGTTGTTACGTTAGCTTTACAAATCATTCGTATAATAATTCCACTACCTGTTACCAAAGATACTAAATCTCCAGATGCTGCGTCAACCAAAGCTACTCCTGCTATAGGCAGGTTGTTGTTGGCTGCTAAAGCGGCTTTTCCATTGCCGTCAATAGCACACAGTTCACCAGCTGATATAGCTGCTGCGGCTGTAAAATTAAGAATACGAGCGGGTGCTCCACCATCGTTGACAAGTACTGTTTTTGTTTCTGCCATATTTATTCTTCCTTATTTTCTTCTTCTACGCCATTGAAGACAATTCTTCCATCTTTCATCGCGAATAATCGTGATGTTTCTGGAGCTACTTCTTCAACAGGTTTTGCTTCAGCTTCTACGGATTTACCTTTTCCGAAGGTCCTTTCGGTCTCTTCAGGGACAGGCATTTGTTCCATAGCGATGCTGAATCCTTCTAGCTTAATCTCATCCCATGCGTTGAGTTCTTTCATACGCTCTTCTTTAGTCTCGTCATTCACCTTTCCGAGGATTGCTTCCTTATTGATAATTGCATCAACGAATCCAGAAACGCGGGCTTTTGCTGCCTCTGCTTTTCTAGCTTCTTCTGCTTCCTCAAACTTGGCGATGGTGGCGAGAGCTTCTTCATGCGCTGAAGTTTTCTCGGCAAGGACAGATTCCATCTCTGCGAGCTTATCTTTCATAGCTGCGAATTCACGCTCTACGATTGGATTGCTCTCTGATTTTGTTTCTACTACTTCTTCTGTCATAGTTACCTCGCTAGTTGACCCGTGTTCACAGGTACAAGCTTGTTTTTCGTCTCCTCCACAGGAGCAAGACTCTCCTTCATTCTTTTCACATTTCGTTTCGATTGTACATGCGTCACACACAGGAGTACGAGTCTCATTATCAATGAAACTCACCTCGACAGGACGAATGTCTGTTGCAAATGGCTCACCTAGAACGTCAACATCCTTGGAAAGCCAATCAATACTGACATGAGTCATATCGCCATTTTCTATCTTCTCTAACACTTCATTTGCCTTTTGTGCATCCTTGTGGATGCGTGCCATAAGCTTCACAGCTTGTAAACCATCTTCTAATTCTACGTATTCCGGGTTGATAGCCATGCCCAACAAGTCGTCGGGTGTACGTTGATGGTTAAAATAAACCGGAAGCTCGTTAAAAGCTTCTATATTATCTTTTAGAATACTCGGTTCTATATAAACCTTTTGGTCACCTTCTTCATCGTGGGGGCCCGATGTTATAGCGATGACTGGAAATTCATGATAATCTTCAACGAGTTCTACATCTCCAAACACTTCCATTGCAAAGGTACGTTTAGTTCCATCTACGTTACCATTAACGTTACTTGCAAATTGTCGGCCAGCTTCTTCATCTGGCATTGTGTCAACTCGCATTCTACATAAATTAGATGCAAGTTCTTGGTAGTTCTCATGGCCACGTTTCTTTAATCGTGGCGCTGTTTCTAGTAAGCAATGCTCATATGCATATTCTTTACTCATCTTCTCTATCCCCCGTTGGATTTGCTGCTGGTTTATTACCAGCTCTGTTTTCTGTCCTTGCGGACTCTTCTTTCTTATCTTCGTCTTTTCCTCCAGATAGATTTGCATTCTCTGCTGTATCTTGTATTTCAGATATTCCATCTGGATTTAATCCACGCTCCATCCTAACTTCACCGGGTGAAAGAACTCCCTCTGAAAGGTAAACCATATCAGTCTTTGCTTTGACAAATGCATCATCTACGTTGATTTGTCTAAACTTAAATCTAGCTTCACCACTTTCTAGTTGTGGCATTAATTGTGAATTAATAGCTGATTCGACTGCGGCTTGTAAATGTTTAACGTAAGGTTCAAATATAGGTCTTGCCTGTTCTGGTTTCTCCCACATTGTAATTGGTACCTTTAAAGCTATATGTATCTTTTTTAATATATCGTCTGTGTACTTACCATATTCGAAAGCTCGTTGTGTACCTTGTAATTCTTTAACTTGTATATCATTACCGTGTATAATATCTTCACCGGGTTCTAATCCGTTAAATGCTTCCACCACTTCATTAATTTTGTCAGCATTATAAGGCATATCGGGAAGTCCACAGCTAATATCAAAGCGACTATTAGCGTATTTATTGAGAGCAGCACCGATGTCCCGTTCTGCATAATCTTTAAGGTCAACCAAATAAAGAATTGGATGGATGTCACTAAGACCATAAGCGAAATCATCGAAGGTGTTATTTTTAAATTCGATAATCTCATTTTCTTCAAACCTCACAGAATCTTCATCATTACCTAAATCTTGATAATAATGCATTATTTGGCCATTAGAGGCTCTTTGCACATTCATATTAATAGAAGACCTTAAAATTAAATTGTCTCCTGTAAATTCTAAATATGATGTACCAAAAATACGTCCATTTCTTAACCAACCATATAATAATTGGTCAATATTAATTTCGTCAAATAATTTAGTGATAGCTTGGCGTTCTTCGTCATTATCTGTTACTATATCGTAACCATCCTTGGCCGCGTACAAACACGGAAGGTCAATAAGCGTTCTAACAATAGGGTCAGAAAGGTACACATTCATGTACGTTTTTGGGTCGCCTATTTGTTTTTCGTATGCAGAACCGAACATTCCGTTACTTTTTTGGAGCTGAATGCGTTTAATAACGCCAGCACCGAAGTCTCGGGGTTCATTTGCTGCAAATGGCGGGTTAGACCCCACCGACGCAAATTTACGCCTATTCCAAGGCAAATAATCACGTAGAGCCATAGCTATCAATTCCTATTATATAAACAGAGTATATAAAGCTTTCGCTCATAATCCTCCGGGTATACGTTTATTTAAGGTATTTCTACTCTTTCCAGTCCTAAATATAGAAGGTATATCGCTATTTCCTATACTTCTAGACCTATTACCACTCACATTAGCACTTGCAAAGGTCGCACTTGCTGGAGCCATAGATAAACATGCATGTATACCCATTACTGAACTGTCACAATAATCATCATGTTTACCATCTGGAGCAGCTATTCGTTCAGTTTTATTAGCTGCATCCATAACATATTCTAATTCGCAGTGTTCTCTAATCCACTTATTAACTAATTTAGCATCTTTGGGTTCTAAGTCTTTTGGGTGAGGTATTTTTATTATACCTTGTTGTATATAAGATACATAATCCCTATATGCTTGGGTTTTACTACCCTTTGGGCCTCCTGTAAAAACGAAAGGTATAAAATGTCTTCCATCTTCGTAACAAGCCTTCCTTATGTCTTGCTCAATCGCACCGCCAATTCCAGTAGCATCAATAATAATACGCTCAGCCCCAAAATCTCTAGCAGTGTCAACGATACGCTGACGCTGAAATGGAATGTCATGTCCACCTGTTCTAGGATTAATTTCTTCCAATGAGATAAGCCTTGCAATATTTCCATCTGTTGCCTTTTCGACGGCCCAAACGCTAATAACAGTGCTATTAACGGACTTGCCAATATCGACGGCCACAGTACAATTCGGATAAACCTTTCCTCTGTCCGCGAAAAAGGTTCCTCTTTGTCTACATGCTTTGATAGCTTCGGGATTGAAGATGTTCGAGACCGACTCGACGAACTCGCACTCATATTCTGTCCTCCAGAAAATTGAATCTTCTCCCCACTCCATCATCTTATCAAGCATTTCTGTTTCTGTATATGGAGGCGTATAGGCTCTACCAGCCTTAACAGCATCTCTCCACGTAAACACTAATCTTTCAAACGTATCTGCATAAGCATCGTCATATAAATAACGCCACATATGATTTTCTTTACTTTTTGGCGTCCCTAAGTTGATAAAGGGAGCTTTATTAGCCACAATACAGGGCTCTACATTGTCAATGAATAATTTATCATCTATAAGTGGACTCTCATCCACAATTAAGAAGGTAGGGTGCTGACCACGTATAGCTTGCCCTTGATTAGATGCAGCTACCGGAGCTCTACGCAAAACAGTGCCCCCCTTAAGTGTTATGTTAGGCTTATTGTGAAATCTATAATTCTTAACTAAGCCTGATAAAAAGGCATTATCAGAGAAATGCCTATAAACGTAATTAAATATAAGTGAAGCTTGGTCCTCAGATGGAGCCAAGATAAATACTAAATCTCTAAATCTCTTAAAGAACATATAAACAGTAGCAGCAACAGAGAGGGCGTAGGATTTACCAGAGCCTCGTGGAGCCAAAATAGCCATTTTACGCTGTTTACCATTTGTGGGGTGAGTGAGGGACGTCACAACTATACTTTCTTGTAGAGGTCTTAATTTTAATGGTCTATTTTGATTGTCTACAAGATAAGCTTCACAAAAAGCACGAACTAAAGTCGTCATTTTTTTCTTATCGTGTCTACATTTTTCGAATATATTCTCTAAAGCCCTTGAATCATGTGCACCTGCACCTGATATAGCAGCATTAAACTTCTTCGCTTCGTTCACTATCGCCTTCATTGGCTAACTCTCCTAAAAGTGAAGCAAAATCCTCTGACTTGGTTTCTGTTACAGTAGGTATTTCAATATTAAGAGCACGGAACTCAGTGTGAATATCCCGTACAATACTGTTTCTCTGTCGCAAGAGCTCTGTTCGAGCGTTAACATCCCGAATAGATACAAGAATTTCTTCCCAAAGCACGTCTTCAAGAGCGAGATTCCTCGCAAGAAGGCGTACAAGCTCCCTATGCCTAGCATATTCAGCTTCTCCTACCCTCTCACGAAGTCTTTTCTCATAGTCCTCGACGTCCATTACTTTTGTTCGTCAAGAGCGGCTTTTACTTTAGATTTGACCAAAGCTGCAAGTTCATCGTCTTTTTCATCCCAAGCTGTAATTAATACATTCTTGACTAATGAGTCTTTAACGTGTGCTTGTGCGGTCTCATCCATCTTTTCAAAAACCTTCATTTGGGCTTTTGTTAGATTCTTATCTAGTATTCCCATTAATTCAGCTTCATTATTCTTTAAGTATTTAAAGACTAACATTTTAACTGCTGGTACGGTATATGCAATATATCCTGCCATACCTAATACTAAAGCAGCCATAGCCATAAGTAATGGTTCATCCATCAAAGTATCTAATATTCCAGATTCTTCTACAGTGTCTAATATAGCAGTAAGGTTTCCCTCATTGTCAGCAGTGTTATTATCTTCTGCTGTCATGTTGCTATTATTATCAGCTGTGTTATTACTTGTTTCGTTTGCCATAGGTTATTCACCTTTAAAAAGGTAAGTTCGAGGCACTATTTAAAGCTTTCGTTACTCAGAACAGTCACACTTACAATCGCAGTTATCACAACAGCACATATTAATCATTTCTCCTTTTTATTTGTGTGGCCCTCAGAAGACGCATTATGCGTTAAATTCTGTGGTTCCGTGGTCTGCTAGAGAGCCACAATATACATAACCGTTGGTAGTATATAAAGCTTACCGCTTAACTTTTAATAGTTACTTTCTAGCGTATATTCTGCCACCATCAATCTCTAAAAAGCACTGCATACATTTCTCTATATTAAAGGGTTTTAATTTACGCCCGCAATGTTTGCAATATCGTGCTTCCATAATTATACCTATTTCTTTTTAGATAGTGTAATACCTGATTCTATTTTATGTTCTTGCTCTTGTGCTTTTGCTTCAATCATTTGAGCTTGCTTCTGACTTGCATCGTTATAATCTATAACTGCTTGTGCCTTTACCTTATAGAAAGCTGTTTTCTCTGCTTGCTCTTGTTTCCATACATCTAAAGCATCTTTGATAATTAGAAGGGCTGGCCCACCTAATATAGCTATCAAAGTTGTATAGCCTTCGATTTGGTCAAGAACAGAGTCGTCTTGTAATCCGCTGTGTATAACGAATCCTGCAAAACCGACCCAGAGTAAAACTAGCGGTACGGCAATCATAAACATAAATATATCATTAAATGTTACTCCTTCACTTGCTGTGTCTTTACTCATATTTTCAGTCCTCCTTTCCTTTTGTGTTTTCTTTACCTCTATTTCCTTTACCTCTATTTTCTCTCGTTTCGGTATTTTTAAAGATGGTAGTTTTGGTATTATTCTGTATAATCCTTTGAGGAAATAAAGCAGTGCAGTTGATACAAACACAATTGCTGTTACTGCCATTACAACCACAAGTATAATAAGAACAGTGTCTAATAACTGCATTATCATACATCCAATACCCATCCTATATCTTCTATATCTCCGGCACCCCAATTTGTGGAGTAACCACCGTATTCGTCGATATAATTCCCTTCATTATCTTCATATCCGTAATAGTCACCATCTCCATTATAATCTGCATAATAAGATGTATAATAGAACCAATAACCTTCATAAATATCATTAAAATTCTCTTCTAATGGTACATCGAATAGTTCGTCGTATTCAAACCAGTGTTCATCTTCAAACCATCCAGATACATTAAAAAATACTTGAGTGTAAACATAATTATCATAAGATACCGATTTATTACCATTTTCATCTTCCTCAACCATAACATGTATTAAATCATAATATACCATTATTGGTAACGGTTCATCTTCATCATCACAATCAGTATCAAAATCCATATAGAAATCTACACTATTATTAGACGGTCTAGATACATTTCCATGAGATAAACCATTCCAAGCATACATATCAGAGTGATTACAGTGATTTTCTTCGTGTTCGTATTCGCAAGAACCATCATCTTCTGTAGCCCTATCATTGTAGTTGTTTGCATCTATATCCATACAACCATACACTGTTTCATTGGTTTGTGTCTCGTTATTTTCTCCTGTACCATTTTGATTTAAAATATTACATCTACCATTATCATGAGTTGCTTGTGGGTCATAATTAACCGCTTCAGGGTCTGTACAACCATAAACTATAACAACAAAGTTACAACTTCCATCGTCAAACGTTGCTTTTGGGTTATAATTGGTGGCATTTTCCTCTAAACAGCCCCCGACGGGGCCAATTTCTTCTTCTCCATTAAAAAAATCGTGAAGAATAGTCATATTAGCCCCTCCACTCAGTACGGCTAGCATTAAAACGGTGATTATGGTTCCAATTTTCTTTCCAACCTGTGTTTCTCCGATTTTATCAGCAGCTTTGCCAATAGTCTCGAAAAGCTTTTCCTCTTCCTCATCATCAGGTTTTCTGGAGCCTCCTATGCCTAGGATTTCGCGTTCCTCGTCAGAAATCACGTTTATGGCCCCATAATCGTCGCGCGCCATGCGTAATTAGTAGAACGTCCTAGTATATAAAGCTTACGTTGATTATTAAAGGTAATAGTTTAATATTATCATTGAAGCCACTGCTAGACAAAATAATAAGAAATAATCTTGTGTAGCAGGGTCTCCATGTTCTTTAATCATCCCAAACCACTTTTCCCTTCACCATACCTTCTTCTTCTGGTATTTCGGTGTGTGAAAGGAATTCTTCTTCGGAAATTACTGCATTTTCACTCTTAACAGTTGATTTTTTATATGCTTTTGCTTTTGGTTTCCATTTTGGTATCTCTGCATCACATGGGCCACCATTAGATTTGTGAAAAGAACACCATTTACATAGATTTTGAGGTACTTGTTCGTATTTATCCTCTACTTCCATACGTTCTTTCAAACAATCATGGACCATTTTTATCAATTCTTTGGCTTCATCTAAAACAGGTTGGTTAACTTTAACATAAAATGTGTCATCAAACCTTAAATAACTAACTCCTACGAATTTTGGCATCTCTCCCATCTCTAATGTGTATAAAAATGCGTAAATTATTAGCTGTCTGTAGTAATCTTCAGGCAAATAAGGCCCGTATCTTTTCGAAGTCTTATAATCTAATAGTGTGGTACCTCCATCAAAGTCGTTACAGACAGCATCCACTATACCTATAATGGCATAATCGTGTGATTTTACCCATTTTTCGGCGTATTTTGGTGCTACACAGTTCCATGCTTGATATTTTGACTTGTAAATTTTCCATTCGACCATCTCATTTAACTTTTTATCGACAGAACTTACGAAATTTTGTAATAAATCGCATGTTTCTACCTTCATCGCTGCCATTTCGTCGTCAGAATGTAGTTCCCAGAGCCACCCTTTACTGTCTATATCTTTGGCCCAGCGCGTTTCGAACTGTTCCTGCATCCACTGTGATGGATTTCCGTCTTCCCATGCCTTAAAAGATTTAAATTGCTTCTTAAATAGGTCTTCTAACACTGCATGGACGAGTGTACCACGGAATAAGTGTATTGTTTTCTTTTCTGGTATCTTCGCAATGTACTTATAATAGAACTCACGAGGACATTTCATGTATGTATTAATCTTAGAGGGACTCAATCTCATAAAAGAGGGTTCCCATTTTGCTACTTCGCTCATATTTTCTCCTTTATTTGGTCTTTTCTTGCTATTTGTAGTAAAATTAGGTATCCAATTAGGTCAATTAGGGTATCCTCCGTATCACCATTTATACCACGATTAGCAATTCTAGACAATTTATCATCAATTCTAGCACAAATAGCATCATTTGCATTTAATTTACTAAAAATTTGTATAGGAGAGCATGCAGAATCACCATAAGACTCATTTTTCTTACATAAAAGGTCCGAAATCATCCTACATTCGAACTGTATCTTGTCTTTCATGTCTGCATCGGGGTGCCAGCTACTCATTATTCCACTCTCCAGCTGAACCATTAACTGTGAAGGTTGTTTTCATTTCATATGGTTTACCACATTCCACACATACCATTCCGTATGTTTTAACTTCTTCACACTGACATTTAGAATCATTAGGCTCTACTTCGCTCTTTTCTTCAATATCTGCTAAATAAGCAGCATAAGAACGACCATGAAAGCCATCAGGCTCTATTTCATCTCCGGGGTCATTACCAATAATGACTTTCGGAGCTGGTTCGCTGTCTATACAGAGTGTTGCTTCTGGAAACTCTTCAAGGAGTTCTCGAAGCTTTTGAATTTTTCGGGCTGTATCGTTATCCATATTTTTCACTATTACCCTAAAGTACAACTGTCTATATAAAGGTTGCGTCTACTCGCCCACCCCCCTATCTATATATAGCTATAAGAGATTAGTAAAGCCTTGCCTAGTAGAGCCTAATAGCTATAA
>VTLG01009318.1_pt1 | contig 44596 bp, 33 predicted proteins | sample 4694571 | NCBI WGS metagenome assembly VTLG01 (sample SAMN12604809, study PRJNA352737) | marine metagenome | biome: ENVO:00000447; feature: ENVO:00000209|ENVO:00000569|ENVO:01000036; material: ENVO:00002151; isolation source: viral sequences binned using virsorter ...
TACCTGACTGAGCAGTTGTACCTAAACCAGTAGTAGCGCTAGTCCAACCTTCTGTCTGACTGAAGGAAGAAGACTGTCCAGAGAATGCAGAATCTGGCTCGTTGAATAGAGCTTCGGTTCCGAGTCTGCGGTCAGCGTTGGTTCCATCAACATAACGTGAACGCATCGCAAAGATGAGTCCTGTTGGTGCATTCATCGGTTGAACACCAGCTAGGTCATATGCGACCAAGTTTGGCATTGAACGACGAATAAGGCTGATTAGAACGGGGTCAAAACCAGCAACTGGTCCAGTAGCAGTAGCGCCGGCTTGATATCCGTTACTACCAACTGACATTGTTGGGCCTTCAGAAAGGAATTGCTTCTCTTCTGATAAAAATCTTTCTTGGTTCTCTAGCAGGACAGCGGTAACGGCTTTTCGATGTGAATCCTTAATAGGATCGATACCATCATGTTCTAGAAGGGGGTTCCACTTCTCCTGCAATTGTTCGGCATTGAACATTTGCTTTTTTACCTATTGATTAGTGTTTACGATATTATAATGTTGAGATCACTTTTTAGCGGCGGAAAGTGCCTGTAAGTAGGCTGCCATGTGACCAGTTGGTTGAACTAGGTCTTTACCATCGGCAGACTCTGTTAGGTCTTCCGACTCACTACGTTTTGGAGCAGTCTTGAAATATGACTCTTTTAGAGTCTCAAGCTTCTCCCTATAAGATTCTTCACTCTCAAACTCAATACCTTCGGCAAGGGAAGCGAGCTTTTCCTTCTGAGCAGTCGATAGACCTTCAGAAACATCGGAAAGGATATTACCACTTGTAGCCTCTGATAGAGACTTAGTGATTGTTATATTCTTCTCGATTTGCTCGTTGAGTTTAGCTTCCATTTCATCAAGCTTTCCTACCATATTCTCAACGACATCATATTTCTCTTCAGGGATAGTTACATAATGTTCTTCAAATAGACCCATCATTCCCTTAAGGAATGAATCAGTCATTTCGGTCCTAAGACCATGTTCGATTTGGAGGGCATTTTCTTTGACCCACTCATCAGAAACGTACTCTAGATAAGAGTCAACACGTTCGACGAGTTCGCCTTTCATACCTTCCACTTCCTCTACGAGTTTTTTCTCGTATTGGGCTTCGAGAGCTTCTCTCATCTCAATAACTTTTGACTTGAGAGCAGCTTCGAAAATAGTTTTTGCTTTTTCTCGGAATTCTTCCGAAAGTTCTTGTCCACCAAGTAGAGCATTAACATCATCTTCGATGTTAACTTCATCTGTGAGTTCAGGAACAACCTTCTCCTCAACAGTTTCTTCTTCTGCTACTACTGTTTCTGTAGTTTCCTCTTCCTTGACAGGTTCTTCAGCAATAACCTCATCGGTTGTTTCAACTTCTTCTTTTTTAGCCATAACACCTTTAACTGAAGCGAGGTTTTTTGCGTGAGCACCATCAGGTACTCCAGTACCATCTGCTGCACCTAGTTTATTAGAATCGTCGTCTGGACGAGAGTTAAATGGAGTCGGACCGCCGAGATCTTCATATGAAACACCACCAGAAGTCATTTTCTGATCGCCAGGAACGGCATTTTTGGTGACGGCGTTCTCCATTTCTTGTAAATTTTTCCCACGGGACATTTGAACTTTCTCCGATTACCTTTAATTAATCTATATTTATTTATAATTTAGAGATTTGCTAAGAAATCTTGAAAGACGTTCAATTTTTGTTCGTCTAACCTTTTTTGATCTACTAGAGTATTGATTCTCTTGTAAGTCTTTTGTGCATAACGTTCCCGAAGAACGTCACCATCCCAAACCCATTCTTTTCCTTCCATGATGCCATCTACGAAAGCATCTGGAGCAGAAGGATCTGAAACAATATCAGCAGCAGTAGCAAGGGTAAAGTCCTCACCAACTACACTGTATCCTTCGTTGGTTTTATTTAAAGAACCAACTCCCCTTGAGGAAACACCAAGTTTTACACCTTCACCTAGAAGGGACTTAGCAATATTACCCATTGGGGTTGAAAGTATTTGTGCTTTACCAATAAAGTTATTACCTTCTTGGCGCAAAGATGTAATCTTATGAGAAACTCTGTCAAGATTAACAGTTGGTCCGTCGGGATGACCTAATTCTCCAAGAGCACGTCCTTTAGCAACAAAATTTTCATTGTATCTACCAACTTCACGACTTAACGTTTGCATCGGATACATTCTTCCATTACGATTCTTGATCTCACCCTGAAGGAAGATACCTTCAATGAAAAGGTTTTTCTTGCCGTTACGTTCTTCGACAATAACCTCTACCTGATCAATTTCTTCTGTGATGAGTTTCATTTATGAATCCCCTGATACTTGAACTTGTTGAGCAAACAACTGACCACCTGTTGTATGGTCTGTAACAGCAGAAACTGTTAGTTGTCTTCTCGCTTCACCAGCAGTTACAACCGCATTATCGGAATTAAGAGAACGACTATCATGATCTGTAGTGATTCTTTCTGAATGATAACCATAACTATTGGCACTAGCATCAACAGAAACTACTTTTGCAGTTGTATTGAATCCAGTGACACCAGTTATTCCTGATGTGACAATAACATCATCAACCTCAAAGGGACATCCTGTTCCTTCTGGAAGATCAATAGTTGTTGCAGCTCCTTTTGTGATTCCAGCAATTCCTATAGAACTAACTCTACCTATATTCAAAACCTCAGCAGTTCCTGCAGCGACATAATAGTCACTAGTAGTTGCAGGACCAGTTGTACCAATCGCTACATGTTGTCCAGCACCCTTAGCTACAACTCTTAAACTATCAGACTGAACTGTAAAAGTTTGCGATGCACTAGAGGCACTAGTCGCAAAACTAAATCCAGTACCTACGGGTTGATGTGCCATTTACTCTTCCTCTTCGGTTTCTATTTCATTGTCAATTTCACCTGCTTCAGCTGAAGCTTCAACTTCTGGAGTTTCTTCTGTTTCTCCATAACCAAACATAGCTTGTGCTACATCTGGTTTAGAATGATCAATTTTTTCCGCTGATTTTGCAAATAGAGCATTCTTAATTCCATCACTTATTTCAGACGGCGACTCATCCGCAATAATCAAATCCATTAACTCGTCCATGAGATAAAATTAATTTAATAAAGTACTTATAAAGTTATTTATAACACACCTATTTTGTTATTTCTTCTGATCCGCCTATATTGCACGAAATATCAGAGTCACAATTTTCAGATCCACCTACAGAAAATGGATTGTATCTTGATGTAGCGATATTATACATCTTTTCGTGAATTGTTTCTTCTTTCTTTTTTGGTTTATCTGTAAACCAATCATCCTCTTTATTTGTTGCAACAGGCATTGAATCTAAAGGATTTTCATATGGCGGTTCATATTCAGATGGGGCAGTGTCTTCCCAATCTGGACTACTGTATCCTACTGGTGGATCTTTTATATCAGGTGTTATTTTTGTTTCTGAAAACCACTCATTAGGATTTACTCCTAAATCATTTTGCATTTTTATTTAAATTTCCCCTCCTTTGGGAGTTGTTTGTATACCAGCATTATTATCCATATCTTGTTGTAAATTTCCTAATCCACCAGCAGCATCCATTTCTTGTGCTGCAAGCATCATTTCTTCCTCTGATGGTGGAATTATGCCTGCTTCTTTTTCAGCAGCCATTTGTTTATCTTCTTCTACTATTTCCTGATCTGTTTGACGTAATATCTTACGACGAATATGATCAACTGAATAATATTTTCCAATATAAGGATCAGCAGAAGCAAGAAGACCTAAACGTTCTTGCATTAGTTCAGCATCCTTTAACTCAGAAAAATGATTGTCATAGAGATAATCATATTGAATATGATCACTCATTCCTTCCCATTCTTCAGGAGTAATAACATTCTTAAGGATAAGTTGAGTTTTTAGTATATCATGGAAAAGATTACTAAATCTCTTTCTCATTCTTCCAACAAACTTAGTAAACTTAAGTTCATCTCTAAGTATTTCTGAAGAACGTCCAAGACTAAATCCACTGTCAATATTCATTCTTGACTCTGGTACAGACAGAGAACGATAAAGTTTCTTTTGGAAGTACTCAACATCAGTCAATTCACCAAGGTTTTGTCCACCTGGAAGTGTTGTGATTTCTGTTCCTCTACCACCTTCTCTACGTGGTAACCAGAAATCTTCCATCATAGACATATACTTTTTGTCATCCCTAACTTCACCACTAGCAGCATCATAGGTTAACTTATTCCTATAACGACTCATTACTTCACGAAGATATTGTTCTGCCTTAACTTTTGGTAGATTACCAACGTCAATATAGAATATTCTTCTTTCAGGAGCACGGGACATACGGTAGATGACCAGTGAGTCCTCAATCATTCTAAGTTGATTAAGTGACTTAATTGCTTTATGAAGATAAGAAAGATTTGTATGTTTGTTCCTATCTACAAGACCAGAAGTACAATAAGCAACAGCATCTTTAGCAAGTTTTACTGCATCTTTTTGTTGTCCAGCAACAGCAACAGAACCATATTGATTTTTCTGATATGAGTTTTTATCGTATATAAAGTATTCAGTTAAACCAGGAAAGTCTACTGCTGTTGGATCTGAATCCATAGACGACCTAACATTAACTTGTTGAAGGGTATTAGTGTCGTCTTTTTTCTGTTCTCTTACAAACTTAATTTTAATAGCATCAATATATCTTAATTCTTTAATACCTTCTTCAGGTTTTTCCAAATCAATGACTTTATGATAATAAATTTTTCCATCAACATACCAATTACGAAATATTTCATGTGATTTCTTATCAAAATCCAGCATTTCTTTAATATACTGGAACTCATCACGAATAATATTTTTTACTTTATCACTAGCATTAAGATTTTCTAAATCAATTTGAACTGGGGAATCATTCTGATCTGAAACTATTGCTTCGCTAATAATATCTTCAATGGCACCATCCACCTCTGGATGAAGAGCCATTTCTCTATATCTTCTTAACAGGTCATATTCAGTTTTGAATACGCCTTCAACATCTAAGTATTGTCCATAAAACCCCGAAGACAAATAGTAGTCTGCCCCGTCCTCATTATTTTTGGGAACGGGAGAGACTACTGAAGGTGAGGGTTTCTTATATGAATCGTCAATTGAGAAACCAAAAAGGGATGCCATCTTATAAAAGTCTATACCTTGTTAAAGGTATTTATGTAATCAGGGCCGAAGACCTTATCCACCTTTACCTTGTTCTTCCCACTTAGGATCCATTTGATTCCAGTATTCTACTTGGAAAGTAACCTGGAATTCTTCTATAGTATCTGTTGAACCGTAGTCAAGAGCTACAGAAGATACTTGAGAAGGCCACATACCAAAGAATTTATATTTTGCTACTATAGGAATCTGAGTTCCACCTGTTTGATCTTGACCAGTTCCTGCAGGAGTATTCCTAGCAAGTTGTAACACACTAGCATTAGTATGATATTCCACTGGTTGAGTTACACCAAAATCGTAAACACGATTATTGATCATGTTACTCCAGTCTTCAAATGTTTGTCTAAGTGCCCAGTCTGTGTTATTAATAACAGTAATTGTCCAAGGATCGAAGGTTCTGTCTCCAGCAACGTGAAGAATCCTACCTCTGAAATTAACAGGAATATCACCTATATTTGAAGCAGGTAGTTCTGCGGCTTTCACCATATACCTTACTTCAGTTTTAGCTAATTCCTTACCACTACTAGTTAAGTTATCAGGAAAAGTCATTGCGACTTCAAACAGATTCGGCCTTGCACCACCACCAGCTAATCTAGATTTAAAATCATTAATGGTTCTTTCTGTATATGATGCCATTGTTTTTATTCTCCTTTAATGTTTTAAGAATTTGTTTTTAGATATCATGGAAGGAGACTCTTGTCTCCTTCTTTAAACCCCGCCACCAGTCGTGGCATTTCTCACTTCTAAACTGTACCAATGACTTCAGAGAACGCAACACCTGTTCTGGTAGCAACAAAGGTTAGACCAATGAAGTTAATAGAACGTGCAGGTTTGATGAAGATATCAGCTTTGAATTCATTTGCGTCAATAACATCAGGAGTGTTGTTAGTGTCGTCGCAAATAACTACAAAGTCTGTAATACCTCTCTTAGCCTGAACATCACGTAGATATGGTTCAACAATATTACGGAAATCTGCCCGTGTTATTTCGTCGTTGAACTCAAATAGTTTGGTTCTAGCGGCAACTTCAATACTTGCCTCTAGTGTCATAAACAAACGACGAACGTTAATTCTATCGAATGCAGATGCATAACCTAATCCAGTCTTATCACCGAATAGCATGAATCCGCCACCAGGAGAGAAGATAACTGGGTTGACTCTTCTTGTATAGAGAGAGTCTCTTTGAATTTTACTTGGGTTGTAAGCAAGTTTTACAACATTCAGAATGTTTCCTCGTTGAGCACCAGCAGGTGAGAACCAAGGATACTGATCTTCAGATGTTCTTGCCATTAGACCAGCAATATCACCATTTAATGGCATATACTGGAATGTGTTGTTAAAGCGGTCAAACTGATACTTGTAACCACTATCAAATACTGCATATGAAGATGAAGTTATAGCATCAAAGAATCGAACAACGTTGTTGGTTTGATCTTTTGAACTATTAACGTTAACAACTGACTCTTTATGTGGTGAAATACAAGCGATACAGTCTTTTCTTGACTCGGCAATGTCAATCAACTTGTTAGCTTTTGCCTGTGACTGTTCTTTATCACCCATAATACCAGGACCATTCAGTAAGTAATTAACTGAATATTCTGCCTCATTTTCAAATAACTCATATCCAGCCATTAATTCACCAAGACTTACATTATATCCAGCAATATGAGTATTTGCATCAAAATCAGCACCAGATGAATAGTCTCTACCGTGTGCTAAGGTATACAATGTATTACCAACTACGTTGAAAGCAATATCTTGAGTATCTAAACCCCAAGTATTACTTAAATCAGTTGATGTAAACGCAGTTTGAATACCAGATGCAATAGAACCATTTCCTGTTTGAACTCCAACAAAGATATAATCTGAGTTGTCAGCAATGTAATCCTTATACCAAACTTGTCTACCAAATGTATTCACTGAATCATAAGCCTTAGATAAGAAGGTATGAGATTCAAGAATAGTTCCTTGGTTACCAGAAATAGTACCTTTATCATCAATAACTACAATGTGAAGTTGGTCATTACTTGAGTTTCTAGCAGCAGCGTAAGTAGAAGTTGTTGGTTTCTCAGCAATTGACTTCCATTGAACTGCACCATTCTTTAACTGAATGTACTGTTCTTCATACCAGTCTTTCTCTTCAAGAATGTTTGATACAGTTCCAAGACCAGCCTTAGGATTGGCAATAGTTGAAGAACTTGTACAGAATGAAAGTCCAGCAGCACCAGGAATAGCGTGAGCACCAGCACCAACAGATGATGCAGTACCTACCTTGAATGAATAAACACCATTCTCAACATAAGATACTGGGAATATTGATCCAGCAGCAGAAACTCTATTGCAAACTTTAACGTCAATAGTAGAAGTTCCTGTTCCAGTAATAATACCCTGAAGATAACCATCAGCAACTGATGTTGTACCCAGTCCAGCAATAATAGTATTTGCTGGGAATGCCTGTGTTACAGCAGCACCAACACTAGTTTGATTAACTGCATGATGTCCAACCAATAACTGTTGGTCTGCAGCACCGTCAATATAAGCTACCTTAAGACCTTCAGCCCAATGACCTGGGTTTCTAGCAGCTAGACGATATGATGAAGTTGTTTCAAAATTATTTTTATAATCTTCATAAGACTTGATTTTGAGACTATCTGTTGAACCAATACCTGTTGGATGTGTGGTAGGCATACCTCCAACGTTAGCATTTCTAATGTTAGCGCCATCAGACCTAACAACTCTTAAAATACCACCATAGTTCAGATAGTTGGAAGCTGTATACCAATACTCATACTGTCTATCAGATGAAATTGGTTTTCCGTATAAATCTATTAAATCTTGCTCGTTGTCAACTTGGATGGCTTCACCGACAGGACCTTTAGGGAAAGGACCCACGATAGCACCCGTCATATCCATGATTGAATCAATTCTTCCAACCGTTAGGTCAACTTCCCTTACCTTAACGCCTGGAGATACTAAGCCTATGTTAGCCATGTAAGTTCCCCTCTAGAAATGTCTCAAATTTTTTCTGAAATTATTTATGAATTGCTGCTGTTTGAAACGGGGAAACAAGCTATGAACAATTACCAATCTGGATAAGACCAATCACCAAATGGTTTCTTTTTTCTATTTTTTAATATTCTCTTAACAGTACATATCTTACACTCATACGAATAAGCAGACGGTCTAGCACCTCTATCTTTACGTGTCAAATAAAACTCATCTATTAAATCCTTTGTTTGACCACATACTTTACACGTTCTCTCTTTAAAAAGTAAATGTTCTAAATCAAACTGTTCGTCAATATTCATTAACGATAATCCCACATATAAGACTTATCACCATATTCATCTACATTCCATCTGTCACCATCAGCATCAACAAAAGTATCATCTTCAAGACCATCTAAAATAAAACCAAATGGTGCCATATCTTGTTCTATTTGATCTCTTTGATCTTCATATAATCTTTTTCTTACATCTTGATCAGTAAGTTCCTTAAAGTAATCCTGAACAACACACCAAGCATATATCACGAGACACATTGCAAGGTCATCATTACATCCTTCTTCTGCTTCAAATGAATGATGTTTTTGAATAAAGGTAGTTAATTCTGATATGATGTCATAATCTCTAAAAACAACTTTATCATCTTCTATTAAAGTTTTTAAATTAGAACATCCAACTTTCTTAACTGTTTTGGACATTTTCACTCCAAGTTGTGTTTTTGTTCCAGAAAATCCTTGTCCTACAATTTGACCTGCTCTACCTCTCATAGCACACATAAGAATATTTTCATATTCAAGATCGAAGTGAATAATACTTGCTACTTGATCTCCAATATCATTAACTTCAACTAAAATAAATGCATTATTATATGACTTAGCTATTTGATATATGACATTTGGAAATATCATAGGTTTTATTTCATTATTTTTATACTTACCTACTATCTTATGGGGGTATTCTGTTATATCTACAAGAACAAATGCAGAATAATCTATTCCTACTCCACGAGCAACATCTACTGTAAGAATATAATCATGTTTGTCTATAGGTTCTTCATATATATCCAATCCTTTATTACTTTTAATAGGATCATCATATGTCATCGTTCTCAACTTGGATGGTGAGATAAGAGTATCGACAGAACCTAAGAACTCACATTCAAACTCAACACGGAATTGTTGTTCTGATGTGTTAGCAATAGTCTGTTCTTTCCATACAGCATCCCTGCCTGGAACTTCTGACCAATGAACCTCTGTTGCAACATATTCGTTTTTCTTCCTCTCAGCATCATGCCAATACCTATAAAAATGATTCATTCCATGAGGAGTTGAAACCATTATGACTTTCGTTGATTTACCAGAAGTAATAGTAGGATAAACAGATGCAAAGAACGAGTCTGCAATATGGTTCGGAACGAAGGCGAATTCGTCGAGGAAGAGGATATTGAACGACATGCCTCGGACAGCACTTGCAGACGTAGAAGCTGCCAATATCTTACTCCCATTTTCTAACTCCAAAGATCCTTTGTTCCATGAGATTATACCCTGTTGCATCCATTTAGGTAAATTCTCATATGCAGTTTGTAACCTACCTAAAAGTTCTCTAGCAGTTGCAGCCTTGTTTGCAAGTATACCAATATTTGTACTATCATTAAAAACTGCATAATGTAAGAGATATGCAACAACAGTAGTAGACTTACCAGTCTGTCTAGGCATCTTACAAATATTAAATCTATTATTATGAAAATTATTAATTAACTTTTCTTGAAAATCATATGGTTCGAACTGAGTTAAACCTTCATCCAAAGAGACAATCTTAATATAATTTCTTGCAAAATAAATCGGATCATCCTTACATTTAATAAATTCCTCAATATTTTCTTGAGTAAATTCTTGTTTAACGTTAGCCTTTTTTAATAAAGGATTACCAAGATAAATGGTATCAGTAGACATAATATAAACTCCGTTTTAATCTATTTCGTCTTTATTAGTTAGTTGTGAAAAAATACTTTTACTATTTTTCTTTTCAGGTTGTGGTTTAGTTTTTTCTTTTTTTGTTATCACTCCATTTTGAGAGACATTCATTCTAACTATAGGTTTTGCAGCTTCAACTCCACTTTTTACATGTGATGCAAGTTCCTCTTTTGCCAACTTGGTAGCAGTAGCATACATTACACTTTCAGCATCATCGCCATATCTAGACCTAAAACTCTTAAAGTTTTTCTTCATTCCCTTTACAACTCTTTCTTTTTCATTCTCTTCACCTTTAGTTAATGTTCTTTCAGCAATACCTTTCATAGGTTCAGGTTTAATAATATCAATAAACTCAACATAACCATATTGACCTTCTACCCTAACAGTATCTTCTTCAAAACTCTCATTACGAACTTTTAATTTTTCTCTTTTTTGTCGCATAAAATCTTTAAAGTCAACATCAACTTGTCTTGCTCTTGCTCTATCTTGATCTTTTGGATCATCACTAGTAGCAAGAACAGATGCTTTTTGCAATTTCTTAGCATCCTTTGTACTTAATGCTTCTTCTACTTTTTTCAAAGTAAACTCTTCACAACTATGTTTTTTCCTTTTCTTTTGTTGTAAAGCTGGTTTCATATAATCTGACTGTTGAACCAAATCTTTTGCACCTGGTTGTTTTTCTTCGGGGACCATCAAAGTAGGATTGGTTGGATCAAATTCTCTTGGTTGAAAATATCTAACAACAGCACCTGGATATATTTTATTAACTTCTTTTTCCACTTCTAACCTTGTTGGTTTACTTAACTTAGAAATAAACAACTGAATATTATAAGTTCTACCTCTAAAATAAAGCATGACAGCATAAGTCATACCATTCTTAGTAATACGTTTGAAGTTTTCGCTTACTCCTCCACCACCATTTCCACCACCATTACCGTGACCGCCATTACCATTACCGCCACCATTGCCATTACCATTTCCATTCCCGTTATGGGACCCATTACCGTTGCCATCTCCACTCCTATCTGGATATAGATATCCTCTAGCACCTATATGGTAACCTGTAGGAATCTTTTTACATTTTTCATCATCAAAACACCAATATTTCCCAGGAGGACACTTCTTAGCTTTCATTAGACACAAATATGATATTAATATTTATACTTTAGTCAGAGTTGTTACTAGTTTAAAAGTAGTAGAATCACCTGAAGTTGGAGTTGCAAGTAATCTCACATTACCAGAATTAATATCAGTATCAAAAGACGCTAATGAATTACCAGTTTTTATAACTGCATATTCTGTTCCATAAGAACTATCCCCATCATGAATAACCAACACTTCTGATGTTTGATAAGAACCACCTCTTACAACTTGTATATTATACTTGGCAGAACGATAAGTTGCAGCGGCAAAAGTATTAATAGCAGTCTGTGATGTAGATGATGTAGTTGAAACACCACTAAGAACTGCTCCATCATTTAAAATAACACTAGCGGCTGTTACTGTTCCAACAGTAATACTTGGATATCCCGTCAATCCTGATGCATTGGTAGCAAGTGTAGCAGTAGCAGCATTACCTGTAGTATTTTGGTTACCAGCAGCATTTACACCTGGGAGGTTAATGTTAGCAGAACCATCGAAAGATACACCACCAATTGTTCTAGCAGTAGCCAATGTTGCAGCAGAACCAGAAGCATTGCCAGTTACATTACCTACAAAAGTTGTTGCTGTAACAATACCAGTAGTAAATATATTATCTTGACTGATTGTTACTGCACTTCCAACTTTAATATCACCACCAGTTACACTTACTCCACTTCTTGCAGTTATAAGTCCGACTGAATCAATATTAGTTACATCTTCATAAGTTAATGTTCCGCCAACAGTTACATTGCCACTAAATGAACCAGTAGAAGCAGTAACTGAACCTACTGTAATATTAGGTGTTCCAGTTAACCCAGCAGCAGTTCCTGAAGTATTTTGATTACCAGCAGCATTTACACCAGGTAAGTTTATATTAGCAGAACCATCAAATGATACTCCACCAATTGTCCTTGCAGATTCTAATTTAGTTGCTGTACTAGAGTTGCCAGTTAAAGGTCCAACAAAAGATGAAGCAGTAATAATACCACTTGTATTAATATTACTTTCTGTTCCAACACCAGAAGAAGATACTCCTTTCCATTTACCACTAGCAGAATCATATTCAAGAGTTTTACCATTAACTTTTGCAGTATCTCTATCTACATCATCTAAAAACTCAAGTCTAGTTTCACCAGAACCAGGTCCATGAGCAAGAACTTTATAAAGAATATTACGTAACTCTTTAACTTCTTTTTTAATACTATCTACATCTGGATCATTTGGTCCAATATCTTGTAACTCTTCCTTAACTTGAGTATCTTCAATAAACTTAATTGCTTTAGATATAGTATCACTTATATCCTCATCAGTTTTCTTCTTAGGATTCTTTGGTAGCGGTGAATCGTATTCACTACTATTTGGTGGATATTCCTTTAATGGAATAGAATTTATAAATCTCTCAGTTTGATCATCATCAAGTTTTTCCAAATTTTCTGGATCAAAATCTTCTGGAACACCAACAGTAACCTTTGGTTCATCGAGAATTTCTAAAACATTATCTAGTTGTGCTATAAGTTTTTCTTCGTTTCTTTTCTGTTCCTTTACTTCTACTTCAGCTTTTTTAATTCCATCAAAAGTTGAAGAAACTAATGAATCTATATCAACATTAGCTTCCTTGAGTAAGTTATCAAACTCTTCTTCTTTTTCTTTTTTAGCCTGACCAAGAAGACTAAAGAATTCTGACAGTTCTGGTGATTTCATTTATCATCTTTCTTTTGTGCTTTTATTAATTTTGAAAGTTCTGCAGTAGAACCAACAAACAAAGCATTAGTCACATTGGTTGGACCTTTGTTTGGTTGTTCATCTAGTTCCTTCATTTTTTGTTGAAGGTCAATAAGTTTGTCGGTTGTATCACCAACACTCTTAATCATTTGACCAGCAACTTCATATGCTCTTGCACTATCACTTTCTTGAGCAAGTTCTAAAACACCATTAAGTGCTTCTTGACCCTTTTCAATAAGAGAGTAAAGATTTCCTCTAGTATAATCATAATCTTTCTTGGTATCAGTAACCTCTGATTTTAACACAGGTTTAGGAGACTCCTCAACTTCAACTATTGAAGTTTCTATATCAAGAGCATCATCTATAGCATCAAAACTTTTCATATCAAACGTCTATCCCTTGTGATGGACTATAAGTTTTTCCGTCAGTGAAGAAAGAGGTTGTTTCATTGAAACCAAAATCATCACCAAGTTCTATTAAAGCATCATCATCAGTACTGAGGATGTTAACAGTTGCATTATGTTCATGTGTTGCAGCTGTAGTACCATCATATGCTCTGTAAACTGTCAAAGTAGCAGCTGCAGTATCATTAGTTCTGACCTTCATAATCTCACTATCAATAATAATTCTATCACCAGTACTAATATCAGTTGTAGCACTTAACTTAATCTTAGTCTTCTTAATATCAATACCACCATCTACAACTGTGGTTTCATCAGAATCATAATCCTTAAGTGCCTTAGGAGTAGCAGTATATCTCTGAACTCTCTTGGCTCTCTTACGATCAGTATCAGCGTAGTAATCCACATCGACCTTCTTGATAAGACCTTCTGATGTGTCTGCAATAGCGCCGAATAGATGTGTCTTAGCAGTAAATCTTAAAGTATGAATAATTATTCTTCTACTTTCAAAACCACCTTGATAATCATCAGACATATCAATTCCTTCTAAAACAATTGGCACATCTTTCTTTTCGCCAATAGAATCAACAAGGTTAATTGTTATATTAAATGCTGGTTGAAAATATGGAAGTATTTGTTCAATAATTTGAAGTCCATCATCACTTAATTTTGATAGTATACTTAATTCAAATCCAATATTATATGGAACAGGCATATAAACCTTTCTTGCTTTTGTATTATTCTTCGCAGTAAATGTTTGAGTTATACCTGTTTTTCTTGTTGGGTCATAAGTAAGACCAGTCATTTCAAATGATAATCTAGGTACAGTTATTGCCGTCTGTCTATCTAAATCTGCCTGTTGTTGAATTCTTGCCAAGAACTTTTGCATAGGTCCATATGCAAGAGGTACTTTAAGAACACTAAAAGCATTTCCAGCACCATCCTGATGACGAATATTAATGTTATTGAAGAGAGTACCAAAACCTATAACAGTTTTTCTCAGTATCTCGTGATAAAAATACGTACCTAACATATCAAAACTTTCTAACTATTTAGAATGTACCGAATGGATTCCTTTCTGTGAAGTCTAATAAATCATCAGCCTCCGTCTCAAAAGTATCATTATCAGCATATTGATCAGCAACATACTCACTATTTGTAAAGTCGCTTGGTTGATTATAACTAATAGATTGAATAATATATTCTGCTCCAGAAGTTTCTCCAGTTACTTTTTCTCCAACCTGTAATGCCATTGAAGTGAGCATAGAAACATCAAGTGTTCTAGAATCTGAATCCCAAACTTTAACCATAGCAGTTCCTTCAGAAGAAGCAAATCTAACTGGTTCATTGAAGATATAATCACCATCTCCTATTGAAGTTGCCGCACCAATAGTAATAGTTGGTGTTGATGTATACCCAGTACCAGCATTTGATAAACGAATATATCTAACAGTACCACCTACCATTACAGCTTCAGCAGTAGCAGTAACAGCAGTACCAGAGACACCTCCAGTAAATGTTATTGATGGAGTTGTAGTATAACCAGAACCACCACTAGTAATAGTGACGATACCTACTGAACCCAAAGTCGTTATGCCAGCAGTTGCTATACCACTGCCAGGCACTGTTACAGTAGGTATACCAGTATATTGGTTACCTGGGTTAATTAGGAGTATCCTATCAATGGATTTACCAGTTGCAATACCACTCCTTTCTGTCATTATAGCGACAGCAGTTGCATTAGTTCCTGGGGATGTACTAATTGATATTGTTGGAGCGGCAGCATATCCATATCCATCATCTTGAACGAATATCTTATTAACTGCATTATAAACAACTGTTGTATTAGCAGTAGCAGTAGCTCCTACTCCAGCAAGAACCAATCTAGCCATATAACCATCTGTTTGGACGGTCTCATCAATAGCAGCTACATCAGTATCAATAACCTCATCTTCATATTCAAAGAGTTCACATTGAAGTTCATAAACATAATTCTTTTTAAGTTGATAAAAAGGTTTTTCATGTTCAACAAACTTAATTTCAAATAACCTTTTACCCAATGGGAAAAATATTAAATCACCTTCTTTCGGTCTATTAGAAAGAGTATACTCTCCATCTTCCTTTAAAAAAGGAGAAATAGCTTGTTCAAATCTTTCTCTTGAAATAACAAAAGTTGCTTCATCAGTAGAACGGACACCAAACTTGGTTAATATATCACTATTTCCAGCATAACCATCAACATTAACCATATAAGCTTCAAGAGGAAAAGCTTCATCGAACCTCGATTCGATAACCTCTCTCATTATTGTCTTAGAAGTAACTAGTTTTCTAGGAATGTAATGACACTCAATGCCATACATCCGCAACTGTTCATTAACAAGGTCTTGAACTAAACCTTGTTCTGATGTAGACCCTTGTAGAAAAAATGGATTTAGTGCCATAATTATCCAATCACATCAAGAGGTGGCATCTCATATTGAAGAGGCATTCTTTCTTCTAGATAAGCTAATTCTCTAACACCATCTTCATATATTTCTCTACCATTTAATTGAACACCACCTGGAAGTTGAACACCTTGAAACTTCATTAAGTTTTGACCCCATTGTTTCTTACTAGTAGCGGTAAGATATTTCTTAATAAATGGATCATTCCAAACTCTAGGGAAATCTTCTGGATCCAATATTCTAAAACAATCAATAATAAAATAATCTCCAGAAGTAAGTGATGCCCAATCAGCATCAATATAGAGTCTATCTTGTCTTATATTAAACCTATATCTCATATCTGGATTCAATAAGAAAGTAATATCTTCCAGATAAGTCTGAACCATTGAATATTGTAAAAGATCAATAGAACCAAACTGATATAAGTCGTTTAAGAACAACTGATATTTGATATTGAAAAGTCCATCATATACAGTATCCGATCTTATTTTAAATATCTGATTAACACCAACTACTGATGGTGGCATCTGAAGGAAATTTGTATTTTCTTCAAAATTAAATGTTGTACCAGCACCAGTAGCACTTGTTGTAGTTATACCTAAACTTTCACCAGCTCCTCTTGCTCTTCCTCTACTTATATCATCATCTGTAATCTTGTACTTAAGATACATCCTTTCGATACCATCGAAATGACGTTCTTGAAATATTTGAACAGCATCATCTAACAGATCTTGAAACTGTTCTTCCGCTACGTTAATTTCAAGAACGGGATATCCTAGTTGTCTCTTGGCATAATCTATTAAGCCTTGTCTAGAACTTGGTTGCGCCATATTTACCCCTTAAGTAGTCGATATACCAGTTTTAACAATAATGTTCCCTTCAACTATTTTAAAAAATGTAGAACCAGAACTAACATTCACATCATACAAGTATCTACCTTCTGATAAACTAGAAGTGACTGTAGAACCCATAGACAGAGTTACTTTTCCATCTGTAGTTCCAAGAGTCACACCAAAAGTATTAGCAGTTCCTATTACAGATTTCTTCATATTACTGTATCCAGTATAATTTGTGAAATTTATACTAGAACCAGCAGAAGTTCTTACTGTAAATACAGCATTAAAATCTACGCCAGAATATATGGTTAGATTTGAACCATAAGGAACGGCAACGTCTGGATCAAATGTGATTACCTGTTTTGCCATTATAGTTTTTTAAGTATTTAGTTTTTGGTTTAATGACACTAATAAAGATTTGATTTCATTCATCTCACTTTTCATGCCATTAAGGTCTTCTTTCATTTTGTCTAATTCATTATTCTTTGATGTCATGGCTTTTTTTCTAGCCATGTAGGAATTATAAGCAGTAGTATTCCTATTAATAACTGCATTGGAATCCTCGTCTCTGTATAAACCAGGTTTTCCTTCAACTGGGGCGTACTTTGTCATTATGCAACTGCAATAGCTCTAAGTTCTTTAATCCTTGGTGGATGTGCAGCATTGGTTCCAACCATAATAAGTTTAATTTGGAACTTAGTGAATGGAGGAAGTTCTGCAGTATTAAAGACATATTCTTTAAACTCACCAGAAACACTTGGATCAACCTTTTCATCAGGATGACCACTATCATCAGATTCGTTAATTACAAGTCCATCCTGATCAAGATTTTCATATCCTGGGAATAATTCCCAGTTTCTATTCATACTATTTTCAGTAGAACCTTCACTAATTACTTTATATAAAGCTCTAAAATCAGAATCTGCTGTTCTATTACCAGCAAATTCTAAAGTAATTCTAGTAGCAGGATTATCAAGTTTTATTAATTTAGAAACATAAGTAGCGTCACAAGGATCTTGTCCAGTAATATTAACTCTCCTATCAGTAGGAAAACTTGATATTGGGTTGTTAATTCTATTAGTAGTTAAAATAGCATTAACTCTATCTAAGTCAATACAAGGAGAAAGATTTTCATCATCAGTTACCATATTCATTTCAAGAGTTAATGATTTATTACCTGGTAGATCTTGTAACTTATTAAGTTCATTAGTTCTAGAAGCAATAAGTCTTGTACTATCAAAATGATTCATTTCATCCAAATCAATAGCTTCATAACCTTCGTCATTAAATGATGTTTCATTACCATCAATACTTGTACCAGAAACTGTTCTTAGTCTAGCACCAATATTAGTTCCTGGGGGAACCATTGTTTCAATGTTTGTTGTAAGAGTTTCAAATTCTATATTTTGTGTGGCATTAATTCTTTCACCACCACCAACTTTTGTTTTATTGAAATACCTTTCTGACAAAGGACTACCATTACCTCTATTTGCACCAGAATCACCCATATCAACTTTAATATGATAGAAATCAAATCCCTTACCATTAGGAACAGTTGGAGCTGGATCATTCATATCATGTTTTTTGTTAATCCTTCTTAGAGAAACTCCACTATATTCATATTTTGCAATCTTATTCTCAACATCATGATCTGCAGTTGCAGTTCCATCAACTCCTCTAGTTGTTATACCAGTGATTTTACCATTACCAACTCCAGTATAAGAAATGATTTCATCATTTATTATAGCATAACCAAAGTTAGTTGTTCCAACACCAACACCTTCAAAAGTAGCAAAGTTAGATGAATCTTTTACTTGAATGTCATTTGTACTATCCCAATCATAATCAGAACTTAGTTCAGTTGGAGGAATATCAGATTGAACATCACTAATAACAACTACATTGTTAAATGCATTCATTGCATGATTATGATGAGCAACTCTAAAATGTAAACCATCATTAGTTGCATTTATATCAAAGGAAGCAGCACTGGATCCACTTCCAACAGTTTTTCCGTCAAGTCCAATATCTGCAGAACCATTATTAAAGTTAATAGTTCCTAAACCAACATTAAACTTACCTTGTATTTCATCAAGAATAACAGTATTTGTTGATGTAATAAGACCAACAGAAATAACAGCTCCACTTCCATTTCCAAGTCCTAGTGTTCCAACACCAAGACTATCACCTAAAGCAAAGTTTTTACCACCATTAGTTAAAGTAACAACACCAACTACACCATTTTGAACAGTTACATTACCAATAGCACCACTTCCATCACCTGTACTTGTAACCATCGGTACGTCTTTATATGTAAAGACACCACTAGATGGAGTATAACCAACACCAGGGTTGATAACAGACATATCATTTGAACCGTTGATGGTAGCAATACCAGCAGTATTAACTAGTTTTGCATATGCCTTTAAATTACCTGCTTGAGTAATAGTACAACCTGGTTTGCAACCAGCCTGAGGAGCAAATGTACTTCCTAATCCAACAACAGCCCTTCTAGAAAGACTCTGAATTGAATTGGGGACTAATTTTGGAATTTGATTATTAGCTTCACTAAGATGTGGGTTATAGAAACGACAAACTCCAGGGTTTGTATTAAATTTCGCTTTATACATAGTGAACTTCATATCTTCATACTGACTTGGATCCCAAGTAGTACCGTTCTGTGATTTGAATAAAGAACCAAGATATGGTTGTTGACTAATAATAACCTGTTCATTATCAGGTAGATTTTTAGTAGATATATCTACTTCACCCATTCTAGATATCCAACAAGTATAATTCTCTGATGGTGTTACTAGAACAATAGCAAATTCTTGTTTACCACTCAAGAAAACGGGAGCATCAAACTTAAAGTTTGTTGCTATTGAAGCATCTTCAGATACATTAACATCTTTAGGGTCTTTGACAACAACACTAAATGGTAAAATCTTAGAAGTTGGAAGTCCAGTTTGAACTGTCCTAATCTGCATATTCAAAGGAATTTCAGTATCCTTATCTCTTAAGAAGACATCACAACTAGTAACATAGATACCAGTTTCCTCTTCTACTCTAATTGTCTGAGCAAGAGGGTCATACCACTGAACACCTTTAATCTTTGTCTTAGCTTTACCGACCTTAGTAGAAGTAATCATTCCCTGAATAATTTTCTTCTCAGTCTTATTCATATGTTGGATTTGAGGAACCCTAACAGTCATTATGGTCTCTTGAACCGTTTGTAACTGACCAGAAGCATAATAATTAGCCTCAGCAGAACTAGTTACTGTTCCTTCTACCGTTGAGTTTGTTTCACTAGTACTAAGTCTTAATGTTTTAGTACCACACTCAAACTGTGGATAGGAAGGTGAATTTGAATCTGGAATATTAAAACATCCTTTCAAATTACCTAAAGCATCAGTAATTAATCTAACTTTAGTAACTTTTGCCTGAGCTTTACTCTTTCTACCAATTAACTTCATTCCAACTTGAACATTACCAACATAATCATCAACCATATTAGATAAACTTCTTGTGTCTATATTCAATATTTTTGAAGATGTTGAATATGAAGCAGGAACACCAGCATCATTATCATATGGATTTAATGTAAGAACTTCAGTTGGTTTATTATAAGGACCTTTCTTATGATTTGCTTGACAAACTCTAGCCCGAAGAAGTCCATCTGCAGGTTCTCCACCTCTTTGAGTAACAGTTTCACCTACTTGGAATACACCCTTAGTCATTCTAATTTCAATGAGTTTTGGTGTACAGAACTTAGTAACATTAACATTATCAAAGAATACAAAGAACTTAGTTCTGGGTTTCATTCTATTTGCATCAAATTCAATATTCCTCTTTCTCATATAAGGAACCCTGTCTGTACTCAATACTCTATCACCCTGAGACCATGTGTTCTCAGTATAGGTGACCTTCATTTGAACGCCTTCTCTAGACTTATGCGTAGTAGTTTGTGTATCTTGCCACTTTTGAGTGGTGGTTATCTTAGCATTTGTAATCCAACCTTTACCTTTACCTACCCATTTACCATTAAGCTTCTTAGTCATACGACCACCAGCTTTATGTTTTATTCCTTTTTTATTGATACCTTTTGGTAAAGATTTTGGATGAATCTTTTTAAAATATTGTTTCGTTGTTTTTTCACGAGTTCCCAACACACTTGTACCAGTCCAATCGGTCTTCCAAGAACCCCACTCCATTGGACCTAAACCAGTATTTGGGTTAATGTTGTACTTAGCAAGAGCCTTATCATAAGCTTCACTATTAACTACCTTATTAGGTGCAAGTCTCTTAGTATCCATCCAGGTATCTGAATCTGGATTGATAGTCATATCACCTGCATAATAAACAATCAAAAATGGGTTAACATTTTCAACTCTAGAAGCATAAACCTGTTTAAACATAGGAACTTCTTCATAATCCAGTGTCAAAAGTGGACCATTCCTTCTAATATTCTGACCATCAATATCAGTAGCTTCTGAAATATCAACAGTTGGATCTGCAGTAGTTCCAATACCAATATAAGACATAGAACCTACAACTAAATCCAATGAAGTTGTATAATGTCCTGGTCTTAAGTGACCTTCTTCTTTATCAATTGATACAGAGAAATCTGGATGAGCAATCTGATGAGAATCATGACTCTTAAAGTTATCTACAAAGAAACCAGATTTAAATCTATCAAATCCATTTGCATCAGTAACTTGCATACTAGCAGTATCAAGTTCAAGTAAAGATAACCTAGTATAATATTCTACAGTTTTCAATCTATCTTCAAGTCTTCCAATATCCGCCATTGTAAAGCGTTTATGTGGAGTTGTCTCAACCATCACTTCTTTAATATTACTAACATATGCTGGCATATTGACTGTAGCTACTGGAAGTGCATCTCCAATCATAGCTGGTACACCAGGTTCATCTGAAGGAACACCTTCACTATACAACCAATCACCTTGTTTAGATAAGAATAATCTGTCTATTCTAGGTAGATAATAGTTATAACTTGCAATTATAGCTTCATCTGGAACCAAAGGATCTGGAACATTATTTGTTGCAAACTCTCTTGATCCAAACTCAAAAGGTGATAAAGTTGATACACCAACATTATATGCATTTACTCTTGGTCTGATATCAATTAAATCACTATCTTTAGTTTCATAATCTGAATTAAATGGGACCAAATCTAAAGTTCCAGCAGGATAACTAGAAGCACTATAGAAATCTCCATTATCATCAGCATCTATATAAAAATTCTTGAATACAATCTTTAATCTATTAGTTGGTGCTTGATAACCTTGTTTTCTTGAGATGAACGAGAAATCATAATATGTAGATTTAGCATTTGTGTCTAACAAATACTGATTAGTAAGATTCTTATCACCAGCAGTTGTATTAGCAACAGTAGCAGTTATTCCAGATTTTTCTGTCAATAATGTTTCTCCCAAAGTAAACCTATTATCATTAAGGAAAACAATACCTATTGTTGTTGTGTCTGGCCTTTCTGCAAAGAGTGCAACAGCATCACTGTTTAAACCTGTTACCTTTTCTCCTATGATAAAGTCAGTATTATTTCCACTAGGTCCACCATAAGCAGTAAGAGTTATAGATGGAAGATCTGGATTTCCATTATCATTGGATTCATATACTCCAACCATCTCAACACAATCTGGAAGGTTCAATGAAATCTCTTCATCTTGAACTCTAGTTCCATATGCTCTACTAAATGTTAAACCATCATTTTTAGTATTAGTTCCAATACCAGATCCTTCATCTGTTGATCTATTAACTACAAGAACATTAGCAGAATTTAATTTCTTTAACTTATTATTTACAGTTGCTTTTAGAACTGTTGCATAAAGATTTGCTTTTCCTGATGCTTTACTTAAACCTACAAATGTTACCGTTTTTTTATCAGTAGCAAAAATACATTGACTTGCTTTTAGAGGTTCAATTGTACCATCATCATATGTAATTAAATACCTTTCTTCATCAAATGGTTGGAAGAACATATCATCTCCCGCATGTGGTGAAGTAAACTGATTATTAGCAACATTTATTTCATCATATTGTTTTCTGAATTGAACAGTAGTAGTTGTTACATCCAAACTCTCAATGTTGTCATCAGTAAGAGGAGTTAAAAGACTATTTTGTCCTAGTTGAAAAGTAGGTTTTCTTATCAATACATTACTAAGAGTTGTAGTTCCTGTAGGAACACCACCATCAGCTACATTAGGAACAGTTACTATACCTGCAACACTTACACTAAATCCATCATTAGCAACACCAGTAACTCTGTTAAATGTTGGTAAACCTTTACCTGGAACTGTATAAGAAATAATATTATTTGCTGTTATAAGTCCAACAAAACATTTACTATCTGCAGAAATTGTACCTGTATTACCAGCACCCCATACCAATTGCATATTTCCATCAATGAATGGATCTCCATCATCTAAAAGAAGATCTGCTTCAAAAGTGGAAACTCCAACATAACTACGTAATGATTTTACATTGTTAAAACCATAATTATCTATTTTCTTAATTATTCTACCATCATTAACACCATTAATAATAATAGCTTCATCTTTAATAAACGCACCACTAACATCAACAAGTGTTAAATTAGTTTGATTTACTCCCATTCCTTGGCTATAAACATAGCCACTTGCACCACTTCTAGAACCAGTAATCCTATCAGAAGCAGCAACAAACGTAATCGCTGTTCCAACTATAATTTTAGTAAATGTTTTTACATCAAATAATCTAATTTCATAATTCGTTGATTGATTAGAATAACTAGCAGATTGTGACTTAAAGTCATAAATTCTAGCAATACCAACAGATTCACCAACTGGATTAGTACCAACAGTACTACCTCTTCTTGCATTTAATAACTGAACAGTAGCTGTAGTTCCTATACCAAGAGCAGGAGAACCATAAACATTATTAACAAAAAGAGGATCTCCAGTTTCATAAGCAATAGATCTTGCTTCAACATGTTTTGTAGTTCTTGGTTTTGGAACATCAATAAATGATGTAGAAATCTTCTCTATATCATATCCTTTAACGAATGCTTTACCAGGAGATACTTGAAGAACCATCAAGTCATCTGAAGGTGTTCCACCCTGTTGAGTCTTCTGTTGAGATGTATATACTCCTTTATTACCAATATTATCATTTAGAGACTCTTTCATATGAACACTGAAAGGTTTAACATAATAATTTCCAGATTCATCATAAGTTCTGGAAGCAAGAGTATCTCTTATTAAGTTATATTGTGTTTCTCTTACAAATGTTTGTAGATCTCCATTCTCTATACGAGCAATTTCAATAAAATTCTGATCATTTAAATCATCTAAGTTCTTTTTCGTTAAAGTTACTTCTATTTTTAATCTATCAGCACCAGGAGCAGCATAGTTTGTATATCCAGAAGCATTATCCATCAAGGATGCGTCTTCATCAGCAGTTATAAAATTCTCTTTAACATCAAAACCAACCCTATATGATGGTTCATTATCATATTGATCTAGAATTAAAGTCTGATTTAAAACCTGTACAAATTGTCCTCTAACAAAATAAACACCTTCTCCAACTGACATTGCAGAACCAGTGGCAGAAGAAGCAAAAGAAAGAGTATTAGCAAATGGTTCATTTGCACCAATAACGCTTGAACCATAAACAAGATCTTGGGTAGTTAATAAACTTTCTCCATCAAAAAATGTTTCTTGTGCAAAATCTTCTGCACCAGACTTCTCATACTTTAAATATAAAGTAAGATTACCTTTTATAGAATCTTCGGCAATAAGAACTTGTTTAATCGAAGCAGTAACACCAGACCTATCACCAACAATTCTTAAACCCTTTAGCTGATCTGCATATATCTCTACTGGAATTCCTAAAAAAGTATCTTCTATCTGAACACATTGATAATTAGGGTCATAAGTTAGGTTACCAGGAATAACCTTTGATCCTTCCTTAAAGAAATGAGTACCAAACTGTTCAATCTGATTTTGTAAAATCGATTGTAAGGTACTTAGTTCTCTCGCTTGAACTGGGGTTCCAGGTTTAAAAAGAACTTTATAAAAGTTTTTATTTTTATCAAAATCGTCAAAATATGGATTGACGTTTAGGTTAGTTTCCTGTGGCATAGTTCTTTATCTAGAATTCCAGTACGATTTTGATGTCTTCTTTTTGTTGTGTACTACGAGTAATAGATGCCCTATTATCTACATAGATGATCTGACCACTATACTTTTCAACTTCAGGGTTTGCGACACCTTTAACAAAACTCATACCTAAGTTGTATGTCTTATTATTTATTGAGGTAGATAGACCTGGTGCTAAAGCAGTACCAAAGTTTGTATCTATATTCAAATTACTAGAACCACCAAATATTGTTGTTCCAGCGCCAGTTGTAGGTTCTGCTGTAAATCTGAATAACTCATATCCATATGTAGGAGCAGTTCCATCAGTAGAAATAGCAAGTCTTCTATCTTGCCAATATTTAAGGACTCCTGTTGTAGAATCCCAATTTATTACTCTACCAACAGCAGTAGAACCAATTCCAATTTCCTGTCGAATCTCAGAATCGTATGTAAATGTAGTAGTTGTAGCTCCAGCACCAGCTATTTTTAAAGCATAAAGACCACTAGCTTTTGATAGTGCAAGAAGATTTGTTGAACCATATGCATATGGATTAGCAACAACACCTATCCTAGCAAATTGGTTACCTGTGATGAAATCTGGGTTAGTTGTATCATTTTCAATTCTAGAGTATATTAAGGCTCTATTTCCACCTAGTTCATTATAGACATCTGAACCATGTCCATTTTGAGGTGGGATAATAACATTAAAAGCAGCATCTGTAGAACCTTCTGGGTTGTTAAGACCAACATTAGCTATACCAACGTTTCCAAAAGTATAACCTGAACCACCATTAGTAACCTCAACAGAATCTATTTTACCAGCAGCATTAATAACAACAGAACATTTTCCTCCACTACCATCACCAAGAATAGGAACATTATTGTAAGTAGCAGCAGTACCATAACCAACACCACGATTCGTAATGGTTATAACTTTAAGTTGACCACTAGTTGCAGCATTATTTCTTACTGAAGCAACATCATTATTTGTTGCCCAGTCTTGTGGTAAAGGAATAAAACTTGTAGAATCGAACTTAATAAGGTCGTTTGGATTAATAGTAAACAAATACTTCCAAATATACTTATCACCAGAAGCGCCTGCAGATCTTGGTTCCAAATCGGTAAAAAGTGGTTCATCAAGAGAAGGTCTACCTTCTGTATTATCTGGATCAGTTCCATTCTGCAAACAAATATAAACCCGATAATCCTGGTTCATTACATAATAATTTGCATCATACAAATTTGTAGAACTTGTTTGAGGTGAAATATTGGTTCGAGAATAATCATCTCGATACATTTCATATGTTGTACCAGAGGACCAAGTTATTTTTCTAACAACTCTGGCAATATCAGCTGCATTTATTTTTTTCAATGCGATCATTGTATCCCAATAATCTCTCTCTTCACTAAAAGCATCTTTAGGTGAAGGAGGATTGGAATCCCAATCAGATTGGAATTCAGCAGGATTGGGAAGTCCTAACCAAGAATAATAACTATTACTAGTAGAAGCTACCCCTGCGACAAAATTTTCACAGTTTAATATACGAAGCTGATCAGTTATAATGGCTGCCATTTTTACCGACTTTTTGTTTTATTTATATTTGAATTAGTATGACTCTTTGAGATCCCTACTTCTGATGATAACTGGACCAGTTATAATACCAGTTATTCCATCATTAATGTTTGCATTAAACGAAGAAGTACCTTGTTTAACGAAATCATATACACGACCCCAAGAGTAATTTCCAAAGTATGAACTAGATCCAATACTAATACCTTGATTAGAACTTACACTTACAGTTACTCTTCTTAAAGCAGTCTGACCAATTCCAAGTGCTGGGGCTAATACTGTTTCTACACTTTGTACTTTGTATATATTATCTATAAATGAAGTACCAATGCCAACAGTTGTTATTCCTGTAGCATCTGCATATGCAGTTAAACCATTCCCAACATTACTATTGTTAATAACGAAATAATATCCAGTTTGAATACCACTAACTGTGGATGCAGTAGCAACTACAGAAGTATCTCTGAAAACAGAACCTTTAGGTATATAGAAGTCAAATGTAATACCAGTTGTAGCAATACCAACAACTGTTGTTGTTCCTATACCAGTAATAATACCAAAGTCTCCACCATATTTAATGCTACTTATAGTCTCATCTTTTTGAGCTTCAGATTCAATAAGAACACTTGGAGGACTTGTATTTGTATATCCAGCACCAGCAGTTACAACAGATACAGAAGATACTGTTCCAACTCCAGATATTGTAGCAATTGCAGTTGCATTTGTTAATGCAGTAGTTCCTATACCTGCAAATACAGTTCCTATACCTGCAGTTACACCAATGGAAACATGAGGAACAGCAGTAAATCCAGACCCACCATCAGAAATAACAACACTTGATATAGTTCCAGCAGCAGAAACAACTGCTGTTGCTGCAGCACCAGTTCTTACTGTTCTATCAACAATAAGAACTTTCTGTTTTGTTTCTACAATATCATCTGTTTGATCAAATAATGGAGAAGCACTATCAGTAAAGAACTCAGTAGAAGCTGAAGAAACATTAGTTATAATGTATGCAGTAGGTCTAACACCAGCCTCTAATTCTGGTCTATCCTTACCAACTTGTATTTCGTCAATAACTACATCAGATGTTTGTTTTTTCCAAGTTACTGGTCTCTTTACAGATCTACTAGTACTAATACCTGGACCAATGTAGGTATTAGTATCAACAGCATCAGCAGTAGTAATACCCGTAACTGTTCTTGGTTCTTGTTGATGTTCGTCGTAAAGTCCTGCTTCTGGGAACTTATTAAGAGTTAAGTTATCACCAGCTTTTATAGTTTCTAAGATATCAACCTCAGTAATATCATGTTCTGCACCCCTATAGAAGTATATTCTTACTTTATCTCCTAGTTTTGGAGGTTCAGAGAATGTGATTTGTGAACCACCAACAAGTTGATAACTTTCAAAAGGAATCTGTAGAACATCATTTAAGAATATTATTGTATTATCTTCTACTTTAATTGGAGAACCTTTTTCTGCTCTAAGTGTAATAGGAGTTTCAGCAGCACCAATAGTTCTAGTTAATGGGAATACAGTTCTAACACCATCAAATAGATCTTCAAAACTATTCATTCTTTCAAGTTCACCAAATGTCCATCCAGAGAAACTATCATTAAAGACTTCATCAACAGTCAAATTAAATGCTGCAAATGAAGCACCTGCTGAACTATCTGTTGGAATACCAGCTTGACCACCAGTTTCGAGAGTTAAAACATCTGTAACTCTATAGTTATAACCATAATTTGTAATAGTCCAATCAATGATACTAGATCCAGCACCAACTACGACAGAGATAGATGCACCAACACCTGTAGCACTACCTGTTAACTTAATATTTTCATAGTTAAGTGGTGGATCAAACTGTAAAGATGGTGGAGAAGCAGAACTAAATCCAGAACCACCACCATTAGTAATAGTAACTGAAGTTACTATACCTGCAGTAACATTAGCAGTACCAATAGTTACAATACCAGAACTTCCTATAGCATTAACTATAATATTTGTCTGAAGTCCTACTCTGTAACCAGAACCACTATTTCCAATAGACACAGATTCAACTGTTCCAGCAGCAGAAACAATAGCAGTACCACCTGCAGAAACTAAATTTTGATATCCGAAGGAGGTTGTTTCAGCAACAGAAACAATAACACCACCTCTAGGAATAGATGATACGTTAACATCATAACCTACAGATACTCCAGCACCAGTGAAACTTATAGATGTAATACCAGCAGTTTCAACAACATTATAATCAAGAGCAGGATTCTGGAAGATTTCATTTATAAGAACAACACCAGTATTAGTTGCAAACCCAGTTATATCCTGTCCTTGAGACTTAACAACAAAGGATGTAGATAAACCAGTAAATTGATTTGCAAAAGTATCAAACACAAAGTTATTTGAATATGTATCAATAGTTCCTTGAGGAACACCACTTCTAAGGAAAGCTCTAGCAGCAAATGTGGATGTAGTTGTTAAACCAACTGGACCCTTAGCACCTTTAGGAGCATTAGTAAAGTTAATCGAATCCTTAACTATTTGATAGTTACCAAGATATTTGGTAACAGTATCATTAGCACTATGAGTTGCAAGAGCTGAGTTAAGTTGAGCTCTCTTAACAAGAACTTGATTTGTAGATCCAATACCAACAGTATCAATCTTCATAAACTCATTATTAACCTTAATAACATCACCTGAATAGAAAGTTGATATACCAGATAATGTAATAAAGTCAGTAATAGTTGATACATCAAATGCTAATGTTGTATTAACTGGAGACTGAATAACAGGACTTTGAATATTGTTATCTAAAGTCACCATTAACTTAGAGTTTAAATCTTGTGATGTAAATGCATGGGTTGAACCAACACCAACAGCATTAATATCCAATACTGATGGAATAGCTTGAAGTGCTTCAGTAGCAGTACCAGAAACTTTAAACTTATTCTCAGCAATCTTAACTGCATAAACTGTAGATGGGAGTTTATTAGTATTTCCAAACCCTACAACAGTTGTAGCTGCAATACCAACACTCATTGTTGTACCAGTACCAGTTGGAGTATAAGTAAGTCTTTCACCTGTATTGAAGAAATGATTATCAACTACAAACGTATTATTTGTCACATCAACTACTGATGGATCCGAAGAATCAAAGACTTTATGGAATACAGAAGACTCTGCATGTTTTAAATCAAATGAGAACTTGATATCATTTTCTGTACCAGTGTAGGAACCGTCCTCAACTTTAATTCTACTATCACTAAAGGTTACAAATCCAACACCACCTCCAGTTTCAGTCATATTCAACTGATATACCTTAGTAGTAATTGCTGTATTTGCAGGAGGAGTAAGTCTTAGTTCTAAATCACCACCAGAAACAGAGGAATATCCAACTCCTACAGTTCCAATACCACTACCACTACCAACAGAACCATCATTATCAAAATAACCAAATTCAGAATAAGATGGAGTAGTTCCATCATGTATCATTGTTACTTGAGTAACAGCTCTCTTATTGTTAGTCGTATCATTAATTTCTATTAAACAATCTGATGCCTGATAACTATTAGAACCAAATCCACTAATCCGTGTTGGTTGTGGTGAACTTGTTGCAGCAATATTTGTTGTTGTAGTTAGTATTTGTGTTAGAGAAATATTTGTACTTCCGATACCAGTTGCATTTGAATCAATAGATGTTTGATGAATTCTCATCGTAACACCAACTCCAGCAACAGGAGTAAAGTAAACACTTGCAATACCAGACCTTACATCAGCACCAAAAGTACCAAGTCCTACATTTGGAGAGTTAGTTATTGATGTATTCTCGTCTTGCATCTGAGCATAATCAAGCATATAAATTTCAGAACCATGTTGCATAACAACAAGTTCATTAACTTGATTTCTTCTATCACCAGTAGTTTCGTTAGTTTGAACAAATAGTTTCGTAGTTGTTGTTCCTCCAGCAGTTCCTAAACCAACAACCTGGAAAGGAGATACACCAGTACTTCCTACCCCAGCAGAACTAGAACTAATCCTATAACCAGTACCAAGAGTAGTAGAACCAATACCAGTTGCATCAGTTTCAATAAATGATTCTTGAGAATATACTCTTAATGCATAGTTATTAATCTTATACTTAGCAGGTAAAAATCTCAGAGTACCAACAGAACCAGTAACATTGAAATCGAATGTTCCAAGGTCAATTTGAGTTTCTACTCTACCAAAGGGCATTATATAACCCTGTGAACCATCTTGGAGAAGATTAACTTGAATGATTTCCTTTTCACCAGAATATCTTTGATCAAATAGGAGAATATAGAACTTACATGCTCTTACATCATCAAGATTAAAACTTGCTATATCTGAATAAGCAGTTGCCCTTGGAAGATCATTAAACTGAGAACTTACACTATCGATAGATAATGCTCTATTTGTATTTGACTTAATATAGTCTGTAAGAATCTTATTTTCAAAATGAACTTCATCAGAAGCTGTTGTTTTTGAATCGATTCTAATAGCATTTTCAGATACTAAGTCAAAATCATAAGTATTGAAAAGTGATTCATTTTCACTAATAAGATCTACTACAACTGTAGTAACAGAATCACCTACAGACATAGAAGCAGTTCTTCTTCCTTTATCATCCTCTCCGGCAAAGGAAACTACATTAACATCAGCAAAGTTCTTAAATCCTACAACATGTCCCAAACTATTAATGGGATCTCTCCATGTAGGATGATCAATTACACTTCCTAATGAATAAGAAAATGTTTGATAATAGTTATTATCTTCTAATCGTTGAAGTTCAGTATTTAATTTACCAGTATCTTTCTTCCATCCAGTTCTTACAGTAGAATTTGCTGCTATATCAAATGTAGAAGTGAAATTATTTACTTGTTCTACATGAGCAACAGACTTGGATGATTGTCCACTAACAGTATCTCCAATAACAAAGTTATCTAATGATAGAACTTTCAAATACTTATTACTATCATTCCAAGATACTACGAGAGCAGTTTTATCTCCAGTACTGACAGTTTCACCCTCAGCAAATTCATTTGTCTTAACAGTAATATTAAATTGAGCAATATCTTTGTAATGAATAGCTCTACCAGAAGAACCTGGACCACTGAAAATACCAGGGTTTGTTACTGAAGAATCTAAATTATAAGAAACAGAAGCATTTCCACCACCTGGGTTTGTATTAACTCCAGTAATTACAAATGGTTTATAACCATAATCTGCTGAGTTATAACCAGTTCCTGTTGAACCAATACCAATATTTTCTACATATAATTCCTCACCGAGTTTAAATGGATAAGTTGTTTCTGTCCATGTTCCAGGTAAAGTTAAAGTAACAAGATTTGTTCCACTAGTATATGAAAGATTTTTTATTTTAACTCCATTAGAGTTATTAATTGCTACAACTTGAGGACTTGTATCATAAAGATTATATGTATTTGTAAGAAGTTCTACTTTATCAACAGATGTTCCTTTAAGAATTGCTCTGGTTATAACTTCCTCTTTTATTTGACCAGTAACTCTATCAATAACTCTTACAGTTGGTGGTTGTAGATAATTCTTACCACCAGAACTAATACCAATATTATCAATCCTAGAAAGTCTATCTAATCTAAGAATTTGTGGGAATTGAACCTGTGGTCTGATGGTTCTATCTGAAGAATAGTCAAAACCAATATTTTTAGTAGTATATGCTTTTAAAGCACCAACATTACTACTGTTTAACTTAACAATAGCACCAACACCAGCAGTTGAACCAATAGATGTTACTATTGGAATAGTTGTATACCCTCTACCTCTAGACTTCATTAGAAGTCTCTTAACAGGTCCTTGAGCTGTTGTAGAAGTTGTTTGATATTCTAAATCTACTGCTTCTTCCGTTGTATACTTATCTTTCTCTGGTTGTTCTGACATATTGAAAGAGAAAGTAGTACTTCCAATACCAGTAACTATAAATTTACCATTATAAGGACTATCTTTTATTTCTACACTTGAATAACCGATAATATCATCATCAATAATACCATCTCTTTTACTATCAGCAGAAATATCTAAATTAACTTCTGTTAACTTATACCACAACTCTGATGGACTATGCTGAGTCAAAGAAAGATCAACTTTTGCATCAGTACTAACACCAACAGTACCTACACCAACAACTTGGAATCCAGTATCTTCTTCATTAGTAAAATATGGATTGGTAAAATTCTTATCTTTATAGAAATCTAAATCAAATACATGTCTTCTTCTTCCAGAAATTTGTTCACAAAGAGAAGTATCTGATACAGCAAATCCAACTTTATATCCACGAATTGCAGTTAATCTTGGATTAATTGGAGAAAGTTTATGACCAGAACCTTTTGTTGTAAATTCAATGATACTTGGTACAAGTGTAGTTGATTTATAATATGTACTTGATAATCTAAAGTTATCTTTATCAACTCTATAAATGAAATAAGTATCATGACTTAATAATTCATTTATTGGATTTGATGATGTATAAACAACTTTTTGTCCTGTTTTATATCCATGATCTTTAATATTAATAGTATTCTTAAGAAGATTAACTTCAGAAGCTCCAAAGTAAACTGGATTAATAATAGTTCTCTTACTAACAACATCATACTCAACATCATAACTTGTAGTAATACCTGGGGTAACCTTAACCTCTATATTGTCACCCTGCATTAAGTTATGTTTTTCTTTACATACAATAGTTCCAACTACCTTCTCAATATAACCTGTAACTTCAGTCTTTTGTGACTTTAAACTATGTTTGACACCACTACCATATCCAACAAAATAGAGTTGATATGCAGTAGAACCAATACCTGCAATTCCACCAGTAGAACTAATACCAAGGGCATTAGTAGAAATGCCTAATAGATCTTTACCTTCATTTATGGCAAATACTGGACTCTCATTAGCAAGAGTGAACGTTGAAATACCATTATATACCTGAATAGAAGTTCCATCTCCATTTGCATATTCTAATTTCTGTCCCGTTTTATATCCATGATCTGGCAAATACATGGTCTGAGTAGGAATAAACCTATCGGTACTAAGACCACCAGAAACTTTATATGTATAGGTAATAGTTGAACCAATACCAACTCCAGCAGTATTTCCTAAAGCAAGACTTTCTGTGGGATCGAAATATTGTGGAATATTAACGTGTGTAAGAACATCTGTACCAATACCAATATTAAACTGAACAGTTCTATTAAGAGCGGTAATAAGAGTAGTTCCTGTATGAGCAGTTCCAAGAACACCATCAAATTCTCTCTGCACCCTTATTTTATTATTAACAGGATCAAGATTCAGAATTTTCATTCTTTCTGTATTGATTCCAATAATATCATCAGGAGCAATATAATCTGGATTGAAATTACCACTAACAGGAATACTAGTAACTATTCCTGTTGCTCCAGTTGTTCCAATACCTGTAGTTAATAATAAGAAGGAAGTATTAAACCCAATTGTATGTCTTCCATCAAGAGAACTAAGAGAATCTGTAGAAAGACCAGAAGCAGTTACTACATCACCAACAGATAAACCATGTGGTTGTGAAGAAAGTCCTGTTACTTGTCCAGTAAGATTATTATAATCAAATATGACATTTTCTATCTTTACTATAGTAGATGCAACAGAAACAACACTTTCTCCACCTACAACACCAACAGCAGCTAAGAAACCAGTACCATCTCCAGAGTTCTCTATTCGTAAATTTTCATCTACTCTATATCCAGTACCTTCATTTACTATTTGATATCTATCAATCCTACCAGTTGTAGCAAAATCAACCGTACTTTCTTGAATAACTTCTTTCCTACTATCATAAACACCCTGATACAATGTACCAGCATCATCAAGTTTATATGGATGAGTATTTCTAGTAAGATTTAATTTATTTAAATCTTGATCTTGGTTATTTGTCTCAGTGAAATTATATTCATCTGGTTTAGCAGCAAACTTCTCACCAATCAGATATGGAAATACTGGAGAACGATAATTTTTCCATGTTCCACCAGTTTCATTTTCAGTTGGGTTAATGGTAGCAAAATATGCATAAGTTCCTCTAGGATAATCTGGAGTAACACAAAAACGACCATTATTTTTGTCTAGATCACCATTACCAAGATATTCATAATCTTCAATGAAGAAACCAAGTGGATATTCTGCAAGTAATGGTCCATTAGTTCTTTCAGTCTTAAGAGCATATCCAGAACGCATAATGCGTGTACCACCACCATCTGGTCTATCATATCCATAAGGACCATATATTGGGATACCATCATAACCCCAACCAATAATCGGAGAGTGTTGATTGGAATTTACCTCAGCGTTATTAACAAGACTTAAATCATTCTCTGCATAGTCTAATGATGCATCACTCCTTTTTTGTTTTATAACCTTTCTAAGACCTCTTGGCACGTACATGGCAGTAAATTTCATGCCATTATCATTATCACCTCTAGTTAAGAAACCATCATCTGATAAGAAGATATCCTCATGTCTTTTAACATTATTAACATTCCAACTTTCTACTTTAGTTAAGAATACAGCACCAGTACCAGGAACTTCTTCATCTACAACAACACTAGCTGTTGAATATCCGACACCACCATTAGCAACAGTTACTTGACTAACTCTACCATTCTCAATTTTAGAAATAAGTTTAGCACCAATACCAGTACCTCTAACAATCAAGTCTGGAGTAGCAGTATATCCTTCTCCAGAACGAGTAATAATAACATCCTGTATTTTTCCATCTTGGGTAACTATAGCTTTATATTCTGAAGAAGAACCAGAAGAAACTTGTACTGATGGTGGAATTGCGAAATTAAATATACTTTGTGAACCATACCCAAAACCAGGTTTTTCCAAATTGATAGAAGTAATAGAACCTCTAATAATTGGGTTAATTACTGCATGATAATTTTCTGGATGAACAGTGTTAAGTCCAACTGTTCCTTTACATGTAACAATAATTGGTGGGTAGTTAATAACATGTATTCCAGAACCAATAGAAGTAAAACCAACATATTGTTTTGTAAGATAGTTTAAATCAGAGAAAGTTGTTCCTATTCCTGCAGAAGTAAGACGGAACCTATCTCTATTAAGTCTAATTACCTGATATTCCTGATCTGTATCAAGTCCTCCAATTTTAACACCATCATCATTACTATATCTAACTACTTCTCCACTTTTAAAACCATGATCTTTATATTCAAGAAAATCTGAATACGTATTAATACCAGCTATAGTAGCAGGAATTAATCTTCTCTTATTTTCATACCCAGTTCCAGGGTTTTCAATAATAACTTCACCAAGAACTTTTTTCTTATATAAACTCTTTAATCTCTGTGTTCCATCAGCATAACCAGTAAATTTAAGAAGATTTGACTTGGATAATGCCTCTTCTTCTGTATTTGCAAGTTGAATAGCTTTATTATCAAACTTAGCAACATAATATACTTCCTGATCAACCAGTCTTCTATCTGGATTAAGTTGCGGAGCAGTTGCACCAGCAGTTGAACCAATACCAATAGCACCATTATTAAACGTTTGGTAAATTACCGCCTCACCATCTCTAAATTTATGGAAGGTAGTAAATCCTATAGTATTATTACCAAAATTGACTCTAGCACCTGTAGAAGATGCATCAAAATCTATAAAATGATCAATTTGTCTTAACCTAGTCCCTGCAACAGCACCTTGACCATTACCACCACTAATTTCTATAACAGGAGGATCAATATAATCAAAACCAGGATCAATAACATCAATTCTTTCAAGTTCTCCCTTTACATTAGCTGTTGCTTCAACTCCAGTACCACTAGAAGCAGTTAGTTGAACAGTAGGAGGATTAATAACGTTATAATCACTTCCACCTTCCAAAACATCTATCTTTTCAACACCACCATAATAGATAACATCACCAGACTTATAATTCTCCACTTCTGTTCCATTAATTAGAATACCTGTTGTAGTGGCAGGAATAGTTTCATATTCATTACCATCCCATACTGGTGTTAAAGAAATTCTCTTCAGTAACTTTTGATGTTCTATTTTTTTATCAGCTAGATCTGGAACTGATATCTTAAATTTTCCTCCACCATCAGCACTAAGGAAATTACTATCAAGAAGATCTGGTAAAGAATTAGCAAGTTGAATATCATTCGAACTTACTCTCTTTAGATAATAATTTTTATCATCTCTTATTTGTCCAAGAAGTCCACTTAAAATAGTGACTTTTACAATCTCACCAGAATAAAAACCATGATCAGCTGCACCAGTAGTAACTTGAATAATAGTTCCACCAGTAGCTCCTTCCCATGTAACAGATCGATCTGAAGCAGCAATAGGTTCTTGACCTAAACTTGGAATTGAAGCGGATGCAACATATACGTGTGGATGAGGTGGTAAAGCATTTGGATTTGTACTCTCATGATCGTATGTGTTTTGAACATCTGTTACATATTTGGTAACATTATCATGAACTGTACTATTTCCTCTATTAACTCTTCTTCTTACAAAATTAAACTGTTTAACATCAACTCCACCTATTTCTATAATAAAAATATTGCCGCCAGTAACACTTGTGACTTTACCAGTACCAACCCATTGCGAATCACCATCTAAAACTTCAATATAATCTTCTTCTAGAAAATCATGTTGAGAAGTTGTTTCAACATTGAAAGTATTGGTAGAAATTCTAGTAACTTTTTTAGGAGTATGTCTTACTGCAGTATTATCAATCCAGCAATTAAAATGACGATCACCACTCTTATTAATACCTAAAGTACCAACTCTTATCTTATCACCCTTATTCATATAGAAACTTGGTGGGATCTCAAATCCATTAAGAACACCAGTTATCTGAACTTCAATCTTTTTAGTTGCATTACCATAAGAATATCCATAAGCAACGTTATTATAACCAACATCATCAGTAACATCATATGCATTCTGCATAGTATCTAAACCAACAAATTGGTTTATCGTTTTTCCAGTATAAGTTACAATACCTACCTCACCACCCTTAGTTAATCTAAGACTACCGCTGGTAGGAAAACCAACCGTAGTGTCCACTGTAAGGACCGTGGCACCCACTGAAACTGCATTGGTTAGTCTAGTACGGCCAGGAATAATAAACTCACCATCCAGTGAATGTTGAGAAACACTTACCTGATAATAATGGTCTCCACCATATACAAAGTCTTTTACATCAGAAATAGCACCACTAGCACCAAGTATGTTTTTATCCTTAGAATCTTTATCTTGGAATAAAGTAGCACCTTTTAACGCTCTTGCATCACCAGTAATTGATTTGCAGAGAAAATCTTCTGTAAAACCATAATCAGCATCAGAAGGTCTTAATAAAAACTCGGATGGTTTTATAACATTAACTTCTTCACCATATAAGACTCTAAAAAGAATTTTATAAGATTCTTCAGTACCTTTTGTCTTATAAAAGTCCTTAACTTGTCTAATAAAGTTAACTTGTTCTACTCTTGAATCTAAAGTCCTCTTATCAAAACCAGAAGCGAAAGTTGATTTTGTTCTATTAAAAAATTCACGAATAAAGAGGTTTGAAAGATTATGTACTTTAGTACCACCAGTATGAGCAGCACCAACTGTTGATTTAAATGATAAAAGATCTGATCTTAATGGTTTTTCAAGATTATCTACACCACTAAAACCACGAATACATCCAGTAAATGAAGTTGTACCAATTCCAGTATAAGTTATTATCTCATCGTCTATTTTTAAGAGTCCATAAGACTTTGGATACCCTTTTGTAGTATCAACATATATTGTATCGTCATAATAAGTAGTATCTGTACTTAATCCAGTATATTCTGTAAGAGCAACACCAACAAATGTCTGTAATTTTGTATATCTGTCAAGATTTTCAGCAATATCTACAGTTCCGCCTTGATATTCTTGCGATTTGTAGTATTGCTTCATAAAATCCACAAAAAGTGGACTTTCTGCTTGAACAAACTCAGGTAATTGGTTCTCAATTACCTGGCTTATCTTAACTCTTTGTACTGAAGTATCGATCATTTAATATGAATACGTCGTTGTCGATGATGTAGTGGTATAACTTGTGTCTCTACTTGTTGTAGATGCAGCAGTTGAAGCAATAGTTTTAGTTGATGCTGGAGTGTTAGAACTTCTCGTATAAGTTGGAATGTTATAACTTGATCCTCTAGCAAACCTAGATCCAGAAGTATTTTCTCCAGAAGCAATAATATCTTGCACCATTGTTATATCTGTATTCGTCATATCCAATTTAATGTACAAATCACGTAATCCAATAACATCATTTGACTGGGGAATTGCTTGAATCTCCACAACATCGTTTTCTACTACAGTAGATGTGATATTAATAGTATCTATAAGGATTTCACCGATGTCATATTTGACACTACCAGCATTTCTCTTGATAATTTGAGGTTTTCCACCTTCACTATACCTAAACAAGAAAATTCGACCGTTATTTTCATCAATTACCTCATCTGCAAAGTAAAGTGTTCCTACTACACCATCTATAGTGAATCCAGTTGATGTAATATTGTAAGAAGACTCACCTACATGGAATTCATTACCATAACAAAGCTCATATTGTGCCCATTTTGATATTTCACACCTAAGATTTCTTCTAATTTTAACTTTTGTGATGTTAGATGTAATAGCATTCTCAACACCATCAATTAAAGTGGTTGTTTTACTATATTTGAACCTTCCACCAAACTTATTAACATCAATTGACTGAGCATATTCACTTAATGAATTAGATATTGATGATTTTAACTTTAATGGTTCATCATTTTGGTTTGGATTGTAATATGCAAGCGTTTCTAACTCAACAAATAGGTATTTTAGGTCAATAAATTCAGGAACAATACCAGCAACCGCATAATTTTTCAATTTTTGAACTAAATCTCTCTTTGTAGCGTCTGAAAGGAAGTCACCATTCCTTGGTTTGACTGAAAGATAGACTTTTCCGAATCTTGGTGGGTCTAATTCCTCACCACCATAAGATGTAACTGATTCTACGTTAGGAAAAATGTAAGCTAACACTGCTTCATAGTCAGAAGCAGTAACAGCACGGTATTGAGATGAGTAAATTCTTGGAGAAAAATATTTAATGGATGTAATTGACTCAATTTCATCACCATCTCTAGATTTTTCGACTGTATCTACTAAAGAAACAGAAGTTCCACTAATTGCAGCACCATCTTGATTAACTATACGTCCAATAAAACTGAATTCTGAAGCACCATTTCCAGATATTCCACCTGTTGTGATATAAGTTACTGTAATATAATTGTTATTTGTCAATTTTCTACCAATTATACCGTCACCGAACATAATTTCATACCTTTCATCCTCAATTTCCTGCAATAAGTATGAATTTGATGTAGATGTGACACCAATTATGTTATCCATCTGTTTATAAATCACAGAAGTTGATGAACTTTCATTGGTTTTAACTTTAACTCTCAATGTTGAGGTGTCAATAAACGAATTTGGAAGGATAAATCGTTGATTATATTGAGAAGTGTTAACTGTAAAGTTATTTGTTAGTAATAATCCTTCATATATCTCAATATTATTGAAAAATGCAATTCCATCTTCAACAGGAACCGTAATATCTTCAGGAACTGAGAAAATATAACTTGTATTTGCTGCAACACCGTTACAAACTAGTCCAGCTTTAAGAGTTAAGGTAACGGCATCACTTATTCCAGACACATTAAACGATATTTTTGCTCTAGATGCACGTCTAGACCTTGGAATATACCCAATATTACGTGCTAAAGCAACAACATTCTCTCTTAACGTAGCAGAATCGAGAAAATTCTCATTTACTGCCATATTTGTATTATAAGCAGTAATATAAGTGTTGTAGGCCAGAGCATCTACGATAATAGAAAGGTTAGACCCTTCAAAATCATAGTCTGTAAAATTGGTATTAGACCTCATATAGTCAACTATTGAGGTCTTAATTTGATCAAAGTCTAAATTAACATATTGTCCGAAGGCCATTATACTCTAGCTGGGAAAAGAAGAACGTCTACTGTTTGGGCAGGTGCAGAGATACCTATAATAGTGTATGCAACTCTAGCAGACATTGAGTTGTTATCACCATCTACAACTATTGTTACATCATCTATTTCAACTCTAGGTTCATATATCTGTAAAGATGAGATCACTTGTTTTTTAATAGCAATATGACTTAAAGAAGTATTTAATTCAAACATACTAGCATTGATTTGTGTACCAAATTCATTCATGAATGGTTTTTCACCAACGATAGTTAAAATAATATTATGTACAGATCTTTTAATAGCATCTTCATTCCTAAGTACAATGACATCATTAGTGACAGGATGTCTTTTAAACGACAAATTGATATCTTTAAATGTCTTACTAGGAGCTACCACTATATTAAGTAATTATAATCTCTTTTATATTTAGTATCAATTATAAAACAATTTTACCAGAGGCATCATCATATTCAATATCATCATAATCTTCTTCAAATATTTCATGTAAACTCTTGGATTCCTTGGTCTTCTTCAACATATCATCATTATAGATCTCTTGGAGAAGTTGAGAATTGTTATCCATGACACTAAAAAATATAATATTCTTATTATTTATATGCCTTCAGACGGATTTGAACCGCCGACCTTGGCTTTACAAAAGCCCTGCACTACCGCTGTGCTATGAAGGCTAGTGTGAGGTGTACCCCATACCATCATCATCAAAACCAGAATCTCTATCAGGCATGAAATTAGGACATGTTAATGAACCTACTAGTTCAGATGCATGTTTGTTCTTTTCACACAACTTGTTCATCCATATTCTCTCTTGTAATTCAACTGTACCATCTGTTGATAACATTCTACAACAAATATCAGTTATCATATTTCTATACTTTGTACTTAATGGCATAACATGTCAATGGCTCTTGGTAGTATGTAGTATTCTTTTCGTTGTATTTTCTTCGTTAACGACTCTACTGTATCATCAGGTTTAATACGGACCTTGGCTTGAAGGATAACATCCCCCGAATCTAGTTCTTCTGTAACATAATGGACGGTACATCCCGTATGGGTTTCTCCCGCTTCCATTGCTCTTTCAATAACGTTTAATCCTTTAAATTTAGGCAGTAGGGATGGGTGAATGTTTATTATCTTATTTGGAAATGCATCAATTAAGCGGTTTGAAATGATCCTCATCCAACCTGCTAGAACAATAACGTCTACTTTCCAGGCTTGCATGACTTGTATTATTAATTCCTCATTACTACTCTTAATATGAGTATGAGGAATACCTAGTTTTTCTGCTCTTTTTGCTGCACCACATTTTTCCTTGTTATGTATCATGACTACAACTTCATGGTTGCGACATGTACGAACAATATTCTCGAAGTTGGTTCCTTTGCCGGAACACATAACTCCTAGTCTCACCTTCCCTGTCCACGATAGGGTTTCTTCTTCTTATTACGAGCAGTAGCGGCATACTTTGTATGTTTACCATTACCTTGTCTCGTTTTCTTAGGAACCAGTTCTAGTACTGTTGTTCCCCATGCTCCAGCTTTTGATCTTGCCATTACTTTGTTTCGGATGGAATTAAATAAGTGATTACTAATCCTAATAATATAGAAAGAATAATTTTAGATGAGAGAAATTGTAGTAATAATACAACAAGAGCAGATGCTCCGAATATTACCCATTTCTCCTTAATAATAGATACCACCTTCTCAATAGTAAGTGGTGCTTCTTTTTTTGTTGCCATTACTCTTCAACGATCTTAACTTTATGTACAATAGTTTTGGAGATTTTCCTTTGTTGACGGTAGTCCATTGTTTGTTTTAACCAATACAAGAAAACTAGTACTAGTATAAACTGAATACCTTCACCCCACGACATATTCCATGCTTCCACAAGGTCTAGGTTCGCAGCTGCTAATAAATTCATTCCTTTTCATCCTCTGCTAATGTGTCAATAACTTCGACCTCATCGGGGTCGATAGCGCCTGGTCTTCCTTCATCGAATAACTTATTCAATATCTGGAAGGCATCATATTTTCCTTCGTCGGAGAGAAGGCCGCGCTGTAGTTCCCTCCCTTCATAAAGTAGTCTCCATCTCGGAGTTTTTTGCCCTTTTTTTGATTTCGCCATTAGATAACCCTCATTTTTTCATGTCCTACTCTAACCCTCGGATCGCACCATGTGACCATACCAGCTTTCTTTGCATCTAAACAGAAACTGACATCTTCTCCACACATGTCTTGCACATTACCCGATTCGAATACTTGCATCTTCGGAGCAAACCAAGGATACTCTAGTCTCTCAAAAACACCATGTTTGATTAAGACCCATCCGAAACCTGTGTAGTCCACAGTGAATGGTTTCTTCTTCCTTGTGATACTCTCAACAGTTTCGTGGTTCATCACTCCACCGTTCTTTGCAAAACTTTCTTCGTCTAACCAGTGAGCAACAGACGTGGTGTGTCCGTCTTCAGTCGCATACCATCCTGCAACAATCTCCTTTTCCTCTCCTTCTTCTGGAACTGCTAGGTCCATTAACTGCCAAAACTTATTGGAGTCAAATACTATATCACTATCAATCCATAACTGATAGTCATACTTTAACTTCTCATCCCAGGGTTTCTGGTTTGGTCCTCTGAGTACATTCGCACCTAAGACTTTGCATCTTGCAAAGTTTACCATTGAAGAATAATCTTGAGAGATCTGTATACTGTTTCCATTCTGTACTAAGTCAAAACAAAGTTGTACGAAGTTCTTCAGAAAGATATACGAACACCCTCTGCCTGGGAGACAAAAGACAATCGCTTTACCTTTTACTCTCTGTTTTATTTTGTCGTAATCCCATTCCTCCTTCTTAGGAGTTTCTTTCGGTATTACTTTGAATCCTTTTGCCATAAGTATGTTTCACCTATTGGTATTATACTATAAAAGAGTCGCTGACGCAACTCTTATGTGATGATATTTAGTGAGTCTAAAAAAGGTCTCACCGTATTTTTTTCTTGCGGAAAATTTTTTGTCCCGCACGTTTTTCATATCGAATTATATGGACCGTTCACATCATTATTAGGTATCTCATATGGGGCGCAGTTTCTTCTTACTCCTACATCATGAGGTCTTCTATTATCATTCCTCACATAGTTATAGGCTAGTAATGCACCGAGTATTTTGAAGAAGGTTTTCATGACCTATAATTCCTGGCAATTTTTTATTTTAAAGAGAAATAAAGCGCTCGTTTTCAAAGTTTTGTAGGTTAGGGAAGTTAGCGAATTAATTATCCGATACGCCCACTAAACATCATAAACCGTAACGATAAAACACTGCTCAAACTGTGTGTCTCGTAGGTGTTCTCGTAGGGGGTGCAATATGACCCCCTTATGAGCAATTTACCACGAATAACAGTTTGTGTTACTTTACTGCATTTCTTACTGATATAAGTTCGCTCCTACGTGGACCTTTTCTCGGTAACTTCTTAACAGTAACCGTTCCTTGTATTTGAGCAACTAATAGATCCAATTTTGACGTGTAGTTTACATCAATCATGGGTGCAGATTCCCTCTCGGTTTATGTCATTATTATAGACCAAATATGAGAGGAATTCTGTATCTTGTCACAACTCTTATTATACCACTGTTTATTACAAAGTGTTTATAAAGTCGGTATACCCTATTGACAAAAATCTGGGTGTGGATTATGATAGAAATCTCTCCGTAATCTGCGGTCTAAGACTACAACAACTCAACACCTTTTTATCAGTCTTAAGTATCACAAACCTATGTACTATTCTGTGTTCATTTGTATCACTTTAACTACGAATATTATACAATCTTTTATATCATCTTGTCAACCATATTATACATCATTTGTAACACTTATTCTACCACGAATTAGATCACCTTCTATACACATTCTATACTCATTCTGTATAGGGTTTGTATTACTTTTTCCACAGCAATAATCCACAGTTAATAACACCTTTTCTACAGACTTGTGGAAAAGGTATAAATCAGTGACACATATTTATAAAGGTATTTAAAA
>VTLG01011027.1_pt1 | contig 44595 bp, 55 predicted proteins | sample 4694571 | NCBI WGS metagenome assembly VTLG01 (sample SAMN12604809, study PRJNA352737) | marine metagenome | biome: ENVO:00000447; feature: ENVO:00000209|ENVO:00000569|ENVO:01000036; material: ENVO:00002151; isolation source: viral sequences binned using virsorter ...
GCCGTCGCAGGACCTGACGTTCTGGATACTCTAAGAGACGAGCTTGAGTCTTTAATGGATCAAGGGTATACTCTGCGGGACGCAATCTCTTTAGACGCTCTAGAAATACCATCTGGCTTGGAGGCGGAGCTAGCTGCTAGGATAGTTCAGGCAGAGAATTTAGGCGAGATTCTTGGGAACCTTGTAGAACCTGTGTGGGTAGGTACCGGGGGGCCTATTCCAAGTCTTGATCTGCTGGAGTCTGACTTACGAGGACTGATGAATATGGGGTTGAGTCTTCAAGAGGCCCTTTCGTCTTCGGCTCTCGAACTACCTACTGATGTTAGGCAGAATCTTATTGATAGAACTGAGGAAGCAACTGAGCTTCATATGATATTAACCGGACTGGGTGTTCCGACCCAGCTGCAGAACCAAATATTCTATGCTAGTCTAGATGCCGAGAGTCTCAAGTCAGCACTACAGGGCCTTCAAATTGATCCAAACCTGCGTAACGAAATCCAGTGGCAAAAAAGGGAAGTAGATGCTTTAAAAATATCCTTACAAGCCATTCCGGGACTTTTTACTGCGGCGGCAGACGATTTAGCCGTTCAATTATCCCTGGCTTGGGATGATTATGATGATCTTGACGAAGCGATAAGATCTCTAGGCATAGGTGAGTCTTATAGGGAGCAGATTAGAGACCACATTGAACTGGTTACACCACTAGCCGACGCTGTAAGCGCCTTGAAAATAGACTCGGACTCATTCGTAGACGATCTAACGAAAGCGTTTGTTGAGGTTGGGGACTTGCAGGGCGCCGTTGACTCACTAGATCTCACCGGGTTTTTAGCCGATATTAGATCTGCTGCAGCTACGGTTGAAGGAGATTGGATTACTAATACTCCAGGATTGGCTGACCTTATTGCAGACATGACTGACAATGACGCGATAGGGCTTCTAAAGGCTAACCTGCTAACGGCATATAACGAGGCTTCAGCTCTCGACACTGTTTTAGCAAATTTTCCCACGGACATCTCCCAAGACTTACGAGATGACATTGAAAGCGCCCTTGCGCTTCTCTCTGGAGGGGAGATAGGAATATTTAAAGTCGAGGGTTTGGAGAGCGTACTAGCTGACTTGCAAGTCCCGCCAGATCTTCTTGAAAATATTGTTACTGGCTACAACAATTCTCTTACCTTACGAACTGCGATGGATAAAATCGGCCTACCTGAGGGGTTCAAGGATGATGTAGATGCGGCCATCCTAGCGGGAGATACGTTAGAAGTAGCCCTGGCTGACCTTGGCCTTTATTCTACTCAGGCGCTTTACGGAACTGGACCAGATGATATAGGACTCATAAATGAACTAACTCTGGCCTTCGATGAAGTTGAGGCCTTCAAAACATTGCTAGGGCAGATAGAGGTTAACGAGGCTCTCACTAATCAAATTTCCGTGCTGGCTGGTATTATCGGGGGTGATGAGGGTTTGGTTAAAGCATTAGAGAGCATGGGTATAGATCCGGCAAAGGCAGCAGAGATAGGTGGAGCCAGGGATACCCTTGCAGAGCTAATGGGCATTCTCAATGACCCTAACACCAAATTTCCAAGGGCGTTAAAGGACGACATTATCTCCAGTCTGGTCAAGGGGGAAAGATTAGAGACTGTGCTGGCAAATCTCTCTCTGTATGCAGACGTCGAGTTGCCGGAGGGGCAAACTCTGCAGACTTTAGGAGAACATCTGTCTGCATCCTTTGATACAGCCACAGGACTTGTGAATAGGCTGAGCTCCATAGGAAGGCTTGTAGAAGATTTAAACAGAGATGATTCTGTTCGCCAAGTTCTTGATGACGTGTCTACTTCTCTAACTGGCATTGAAGGGGCGTTTGCTAACATACAAACGGGAGCAGCAGCGGCCAAAGCAGCTGTAGAAGAGACTACAACGGCTGTTACAGAGATGGGAGAGGAGGCTGAGAGGGTTACTGAGAATGTAACTCAATCCACGGAAGAGGTGCAGCAAGCACTTGATGAGATAAACGAACAATTGAAGGAGATGGCGCAGGATACATGGGTGCCTAGTGCGGAACTTGAGAAACTTCTTACCAGACCTGAGCTTGTGCAGCTTGAAGAAGCGGTGCGGAACGAGATCCGAGATGTGTTGGAGGCGCTTGAATATGATCCTACAGAGTATAAAAAAGCTCAGACTGACATAATAAACAACCGCTTCCACCAGTCGGCTCTTAGCCTGGCTAGGCAATTCGGGATAGATGTTTCGGGGCTGCAGTCCGGACAAGCGCAGAGCCACTTTGAAATCTTGGAGTCAGAGCGTCTTGACCAGCTTTACCAGCTGGACGTAGATGTTCAGGATAAGATGGATGAGATGTGGCTGAGTGCTTTGGACTCTCTTACGACTACCCTAGGAACTGTTGCTGGGGCGCAGATAGATAAGGACAAGTTGTGGGAGACGATTAGGCAATTCGACTCTGACCTTGAGCTTAGACTAAAGGCTTGGGGTCTAGACGAGAAAACAACTCTGGCCACTATCCGCAAGATAAACAACGAGATAATGAACAACACTCGACGCCTGAGCTTTGAGGTTGCCACAGGTTGGGCGGCTATAACAGGCGAGACGGGGTTTGGTCCTGGCGAGCTTGACCTAAGTGAGTTGGGTTTTGATCCCGAGATCTTTAAGATCACTGAAGCGCTGGCTGAGGAATTTCCAGACTTCGGTCCTTTTATTGGCTCTGTGCCATCAAACTGGGATATAAGTCAGTTTATAGAAATATTTCCTGATAAGGTGGAGGCTGTAAGTTCCGGCTTTGAAGCTATGACTGGAAACGCTCCCACCGATGAGCAGCTGCTATCAATCTTGCGTGGGGAGATGGTGGCGGTCGATAGTATGCCTACGCTGGCAGCCCGCCAAGTTGGGGCAGAACTCATGTTACAGCACATGGAACGCACGTCTAAGTATGACGCGATAGCTTCAGAATACCAGCTTGACTTTGACAAGTTTGAGCAAGCAAAGGTAGAGGCTGATCAACAGTGGGCAGCTGTTACTCTGGATGTAGTTGGAATGCTTGGGCTCCCAGAAGGACACCCAATAACTGCACAGTCTTTTAGGGAAGCGAAGAATGCACTTGATAGCTTTGTCAACGCTATTTACTACAATGATGATTTAACTCCGGAGCAGCGGGAGACTGCTATCGCAGACTTTACTGCCGAGGTGGCAGAGAGGTTTGCAGATGATCCAGGTTATCCTGACGCAGTGGCTGACTTTCATAGGGCCAATGATCAATTTAACCAGTTGTATGGGGACAAGCAAAAACAGATAGCAATGGCATTTAATCTAGAAGCAGAAAACTTTATTACGGCTTCTAGAGCGGTTGAGATGGAAGAGAGTAGAATGATGGCTACTTGGGGTTCTATATTAATGAGTGGCGAGGAACCAGCCGCTCCAGGTGAACTAGTTGCCTGGAATGGCGATGGTTATGGAACTTCAGAAGGCGGTGAGGAGAAGGAGGGGAAGCCGGGTGGACATCTTAAGGTACAACTATATGGGGCTGTTGATGACGAAGGCATAACTGAATATTCCGTGGGTTTTAAACGCCTCAGGCGTAGCATTATTAATGTGCTGGTTGAAGGAATGACAAACGATCCTGCATACGCAGATGATGTTGCGGCGCACACGACTGAGGGCGTTGTTGATGAGAATGCTCTACAATCTCTCTTTATAGATAAATTTTTCGGTCCTAAGCAACCGGCAACAAAGAGGTCAGACGACTTGATTAGTTACTTCTACGGTATAACTACAGGTGAAGACATCCGAGATATACAGGCGGATATAGAACATTTAGTGGGAGGTAACTGGACATTTACTGATGACCAACTAAGATCCACGCTCGGTAGTCTCCTTTGGCATATGTCGGGGAGTGGAAATACACAAACTTTCGACGTTAGAGTTTATAGTGATCTTGACCCAACTACCGATCCACAACCTCTTAGAGAATGGAGGATTACAGCTACCAATAGAAATTGGTGGGACGCACTAGATGCGGCTGAACAGACCGCCGTTATGAGTATTATTTCTAATTCGACCTTCTCGCCTGAGAGAGGGCAAAAGGGATCATTCCTTAGTAGCATTGGCGAAATATTAGGTAAGGCTGGGCAGGTTGCTCTCGGGGCGTGGGCTGCCAGTAAAGTATCAGGTGGGGGCGCTGGTAATACTTACAACTACTACGACACAGAGGAATAAAAATGGCTTTCTTCGATAAACTTAGAGACTTTGGTGAGGGTGTTGCTTCGGGTCTGTCATCTGGGTCTGGGTTTGAAACTGGCCTGGCCTTGGGGGCTAGGGCGCAGGAAGGCCAGAGGTCTGACAGGCGGCTCCAAATGCAGGAGGACGAGAAGACTCGAAACAGGCTGCTGTCCTTGTTTCGTAGTAGTCCCCAAGCGGCAATAGCCCAAGCTGAGAGTGAAGGGCGAACCGATATGGTCGAGGAGCTTAATCGAATGCAGAGAGGTCAGACTGCGGAGACGATTTCTTCGTCTGTTGGGGATTATATGAGTAGAACTTCCGCTGCGAGGACTGCTGACTACGAATCTGAGGGTAGGGTTCCTAACCTTGAAGCTGACATGGCTTCCCTGCGCCAATCGACTGCAGAGTTAAATAACAGAATTCGCTCACAGTTTGGCAGCCCTACAGATCCTGGTGGTTGGCAAAACATGCTAGATGACAAGAACTTTATGTCTCAACACCCCCAAATCAGAGGTCTAGTTGAGCATTATCGGGAGGATGGGGTTAAGAAGTACAAGGAGTTGGCTAGTGCTAAGGAGAGGGAACTGATCTATGGTGGCATGCAGTCTAATGTTCTTCTTTTAGCAGAGCAGCCTAGCGGAGATAATTTTAAGAATGCTATGTTAGAAGTTGCGGAACTGCACAGACAGAGGGGCGGTCCAGGAAGCAATGAAGCAGCCCAGAGATATATAAATAGCATGACTGACTACAGAACAAAAAGAGTCAGAGAAATAGTTCTTGGAATTTTGCAGGGCGCACAAAATCAGGAGGCAATAGACCACGCCAGGACATTTGATATAATAGGTACGGGTGACGATCCTCTGCTGGCTGCCGCCTATAAAGTGGCTGATAAAAAGCTGGCTAAGGATGACGCAGCAGCTGAAGACCTGATGTTAAGTTATATAGGCAACGCCGCAGACGAAATGCTTCAGGGAAATGCTTCTGCGTCTAGCAGATATATAGTGATGTACAATGGCCTTGCCGAAGTTATGGGCATGGACCCAATTGATATGGAGGATGTAACTACAACCGCAAGGGGTAAACATCAGTTTGAACTAAGAGGACAGATTGGTACCGCTCTTCTAGATACCAAAGCCCTAGCACAGATGAAGCTAAATGCAACGGACGCGAAGATTCTTGAGTCGTATAGCCAAGATACTTTGAGAGAGCTCTTTGGAAAAAAGGAAACTGCAGAAACCCTGGACGTAGATCCAGTAACGGCTATGGCTATTCTGCAGGGCAGTATCCAGAAGATGACTCCAGAAGGCCAACAAATAATGATGGCTAGGGGCAAAATAAATAGCTATATAGGCCAGCTACCCGACGGTAATATTCCTCCTGTAGATTTTGAGAGAGGTGAAAAGCTGAAAGGTGAAACCTTTACTAAAATTCTCCACCATCGAATAAACTCTAGACTAGCCCTAGTTTTTCCAGGACAGGTGGGGCAGTCAGGGGAAGCAGCAGACTCCGCATCAGTGGAGCCAGGAAGACCGAAGCCTCCTACCGCCGAGTATTTGCCCCCAGCTGAGACTGGAGCCCCTCAGGTGGTGCCTGGAGGAGGCTCCCAACAACACATAGAAGGGCCTCTCACGGGTGGCGCTGGTACATCGCAACCAGACGCAGGAGCTGGCGCGCCTGAATTCAACAATATAAGGGAGTTACGCGAGTGGCAGAGGAATAACCCTCCTATTGATTCCTCTATGGTTAACACTGCTCGTGGCCTCGCTATAGATGTTTTGGATTCTAAAAGCGGCGCGGACGAGGTTAGGGAAGAACTGATAAGGGAATTGTCTCGGGTAACCAACGCAACAAGTACCGAAAGAGCTAGAATATGGGATACGTTTAGTCGCGTGACTCAGGAGCAAGGTATAGATATAGGAGAGCTTCCGGAACAAGCCGCTGAGTCATTCCTTGGTAGCGGTAGCCAGCCAGATCCTGCTGCTCCAATGGACAGACAGTATACAGAAGGGCCTTTCCCAGAAATGAGTCCTCCAGAACCTACTGCCCCACCAGAACCTATTATTCCCACTCGAGGGATGATGCCGTTAGAGGCACACAGGCCGTCGGTGCCTAGAGGTATGTTCTCGCAGCCACCTATTCCAGAAACCAACCTACCTGGGCCGCCCCCGACAGGCCCACAACCCCAGCCTTTGCCTACTGGTATGGGAGGAAGGGATTTAGATGCCCCACCACAGCTACCTGAAGAAACTCCACATGTTAGCGAGGGGGACTACTGGCCAGGCAGGGCTGATGATGTTAGTGGTTGGAAGCAAGGCTTAGCTCCTGATCAGATAAAGGAGGTCATTGCAGCAACCAAGGAACGCATGAGGCCTATTACGAGACTAACTACTGAGCACTTCCACGAGACTCGAGAGATGCTGTTCCCCAGAGATCCTGGTCCTTATCCTCCCACCACCATGGGATCGGAGTGGTTGAATAGAGCGATCCAGCCTCCACCCCAACGCACACCTGGCGCATCCCCAATGGGGACGAGCTACGGAAGGGCTAGATAGGAGAATATAATGCCATCACTTATGGAAATTTTAGAGGAGAGGCGAGCAGCAAAAAGGCAATTTGAGATGGAAAACTCCTCTGTTCATGAGGAGGGGTCGATAGAAAGAATATTGGAGGAGAGGCTAAAGGCGAGAGCTTCTGCTAATCGTCCTAAAATGCCTGTAAATGGTGTGCGCGAGTGGCAAGGTTTAGATGTTGGAGGTAGCACGGTTATAGAGCATGGACGAGATGCTCTTCAGACTCTCCTTGGTGGGGATGTTCAGGTAGATGTTGGCCAGCCCGCTTGGGGCACTTCCCTAAAGTTGCTTCCATCACAGAGAAAAGGACAAATTAATGCAACCACGGAAGTTTTGAGAGGTAGAATTCTCGGCGCTGCTTTGCAAGGAGATAAGGTAGAGAAGTTCTTAGAAACTGAGGGAGATGATAGCTATGAAGGTATGTGGAATAGAGCATGGTCAGATGTTCTAGAGCCTACCTTTGATACTTTGGCTGCTGGGCAATATTGGTCAGCATATCTAGCCAGGGATATTTTGAAGAATAACCTTTCTTGGGAGTCCTTTAGCAAAGCGGCCGAGGAGTTTGAAGCTGCCATGCCTTATATGGACAGGAGAGATAGGGAGAAGTTAAGCTACATAGATCTGTTTAATGAAGAGGGCTACTCTTCTTGGTATCATTCTGTAGGGGGATTCGCGCTAGACATTCTTCTTGACCCTCTAACATACATCCCCTATCTTGGCGTAGGAAAGGCGATAGGAAAAACGGTAAGGGCTGGGGGAAAGCTAGTCGGGAAGGCGGGGAGTAAGGTTAGTGTTGATCTCCCTATTGTAGGCGATACATCTGGCCGCGATTTGTGGCAGCGCGTATTCAAACCGGAGAGAGAACTAAGAGAGACTGAGGCTGGCGAGCAGGCATATAAGCTAACCAAAGAAGCTGAGGTTCTGACCAATAACGAGGTTCTTGGAGTACAAGATACAGTTAAAGACTTGGTTAGTATGATGACGCCTACAGAGCAAGTTATGTTTGGGGCTTTCATGGACCAAGGCAAGAACTTTGTCATGAAAGAACTTGAAGGCCTAGCCAAGAGCGGCGTTATAGATGGAAATCGTTTACCAGAGTTGTCAACCAAGTTCGACGAGATAAGGAAATTTACTGATGAGATGACGGCTAGAGAAGTCGAAAAGAAATTGATTGACGAGACTGCTCTAGTTGCTGATTATGTACACCAGACTGGCGCAATGGATCCTAGAGTGCTAAGAGCCCAGCAGAAAATTGCTAACGTGGCACTTGGTAAGGCTGGTAGGCAGAGGATGAGAGATGCCAGACGACCACAGCATGATGGCATTCTCCCAAGCGGTGGACAGTTCGGACCGGGTGAGAGGGCAGAGAAAGCAACGACTGTTATGGATAGGCTTGAGAAGGTGCTGGCTGGAGATATACACTCTGGCGTGGAACTTAATATAGGCAACATCCTAATCAAGCGTGGAGTAGATTCTGTTAGGCACCTCAATCAGCGCAAGCTGGTAGATAATATAATAGCAAGTGGGAACAATTCGGCTCTGGTTGATGAAGATATTATTAAACAAGCTCAAGCAGCGATGGATGCGGCTATCGAGTTTAGGAACATAGGCACTTCCAAGGGTAGGCAGGTGTATAACGAGTTTCTTGAGGCAGAGTTGAAAGCAAATCCAGGCATGTCTGTGTATGATGTTAGAATGAAGACTAGACCTGGCGGGAAAGACGCCCCTCTCAAGGAAGAGATAGTTGGTGCGTGGCTTATGCCTACCGAGATAGTTACCTACCTGAAGAAAATGGAAACACTCCAGGAGCCGGGCACATTGGAGAAAGCGGCTGGGGTAATGGACGGCTTCCTTAATGTGTGGAGAGGTTGGGCAACTCTAGGTACCGCATATCATTCAAGAAACTACCAAAGCATGTTGTTTAATAACTGGATGGCCGGTGTTGGTACAGACTATAATCTCGCCACAGCCATGAAGGATTTGTTTACAAAGAAGCAGTGGAATATAGTGCCAGGCAAGTTTGCCCTGCGGCATCTTCAGGCCTTGCGTGTACAGATGATGGCTGATGGTGCGGGTAGACTTCCTGACACAATGAAGAAAGCTGCCGACGCGATGGCTCAGAAGGCAGGGCTTAAGTCGTTCGATGATGTGGCAATGCCTAAGACGATAGAGGTAGACGGTGTTGCGGTTTCGCTAGATGAGGTGATTGCACAAGGGCATAGGTATGATGTTCCGCAGAGCGCAACTAAGCTATACAACATGGATACGGTGGTTGGGGAGAAGTTGTTCCCACGATTGGGAGAAGCCTTTGACGCTAAGGCCCTGGACCAAGAAGCCTTGTCACAGGGGACTCGTACAGTTCTATCTATAGGCGCTGACAGGAAGTCATTTAGTGAGCATATTAGTTCTATCTTTGGCACCAACAATCCTATGCTTAAAGCTAACAGAGCTGCGGGGCAGATAGTTGAGAACAACGGCCGCTGGGCTTTGTATCTGGATAGGCTGATGAAGGGAAGTTCTTTTGAGGAAGCGGCGCAGGCTACTAAGAAATGGCACTTCGACTACCGTAACCTCACCAACACAGAGAAGCTAATCTTCAGGAACGTCTTACCGTTTTATGCGTGGACAAGGTTCGCGGCGCCTAGAATGTTCATGTCTCTGTTGGAACAGCCTGAGAAGTATGGGCGTCTAGGAAAGGTTAAGAACATGATGGAGAGTTGGGGTGGCCAGGAGAGGGAACAAAGCACTCCCGATTACTATGATGAGGTCCAGGCATTCCAGCTTCCCTATATCCGAGATGACAAGCAGTTGTTTATGCAGCTTGACCTCCCGTTCTTGGAGATAAATAGGTTAAATACCAATGATATACAGGCGGGGTTGAATCCGATTGCCAAGCTATTTATTGAGACTAGAACTGATAGAGGAACCTCGTTGTTTACTGGAGCTCCCCTTGAGAGATACCCTGGTGAGTTGTCTGAGGGCTTTGGAGATTATGGAGTGACTAAGAAAGCTGAACATTCAGTCACCTCATTCTTGCCGCCACTGGGCAAGATCGCTAGATACGTTGGGGCAAAGACTAGAGGTGAGGGGCCACTACAGGCCGTTAGCGAGATCCTCGGTGTTAAGATTCGCGCGCTGGATAAGCCCCGGTATTTCAGGGGCAAGACGTACGCTAACCAGAGCGCCCTTCGTAACTACAACAGGAGAGGGCGTGATGCGTTAATCCGCCTGTTGGGAAAACAAGCAGATGAGAGAGAATGAACTGCCTCTAAAACCTTTACTACAGCCAGCAGCCACAAGGTGTCCGTATAGGCACCTGGCTGCGGCTGTCGTAGGGCAGGCTGTGAGGGATTTTTTGAGTGGTCCGGAATGGTATAGTAAATCTCGTAATTTTAGAAGGCCTAGGGGAACATATACTAGTGCGGCAGAGTTTCTCTTTAAGACTGACATGCACCCTTGGATAGACTTATTAGATATAGACGTAGAGTTTATTCGGGAGAAGTGCCTTCGTCTTTTTCGCGAGCGGTGGATCTCTGAAGCACCAGTTTTTTTACAGCATACATTTCCTCCAGCTCCTTAAACAGCTCCTCCTTTATAGTATCTCCCCGGAGTTTTAGACTTTCAATAATCAGCTCGATCAAATCGTCGTCGCCTATGTCTTGAATATACTTTATTACTAGCTCTGGTAACCAGTCGTAGAATTGCTCCCTGCCTATATAGCTATCTGTTAGATCTACACTATATGCCGAATCACAAGACTCACAAAAGTCTTGTATGATAGCATTGTTTAGAAAATCTCCTAGTGACATTTTAATTCTCCTCGTATGTCCTTAGCCAAGGCCGCGTTTACAGCCTCGGGAGTTTTGTGGTGCGTAAGCGGGTTCCTTATTTCAGGTACCTGGACGTGGGCGATTTCTTTGTAGTGCTTCCACCCACCAGCCCAGGAGAGGCCCACAATGCTGGCCGCCTCCTTGTATATTTCCCAACTATCCTGTCCTTCATCCCACATTGGTTTTCCATTGACTAGGGGAACGCAGTCGGCGGCTAGGCCGTATTGGTGCCACGATTCACCAGGAGCCGATTTGGTTGTATGGCGGCCTATGATGCCGGTCTGTGGCCCCACCGCGTCGATTGCGGAGGCTAGCATGGGGAATCCCCGGTCAGTCAGGGATTGCTTCTTGGCGTCGATCTCTGCCTTTGTGCGGGACTGGCGGAAGATAACCGCTTGTTCTTTTATGGATCGCAGTCCGCAGTAGACCATTATATCTATACCATCCTCGGAGCAGATTCTAATTAGTTCTCCCAATCGCAACCGTAGAGCGGGCTTTACTTTTCCTATGGCAGTCCATCTATGTGGTTGATCCCAGTTTGTCACAGTCCCAAGGCCTCCCTTGTTGGCGCGTCTGCGTGGTGGGCTAAGAGAAGTGCTAGGTTCTTTGTCTCAGTGTACCAATGCTTCTTGTCCCCGTCCCACATGAAGCCGGATAGCTTAGGTATGTCCCGGTCATCATAGGCACAGAAGAAAACGAACCTCTTGTCGCTTGGAATCCAAACAAGTCGGCATGGCCTTTTAGGCGCGACTGGGTCGGCCTGTTCTCGAAGGTACTTTGCCAGCTGAAACTTCAGGAGTTTGTTCTCCTTCTCCAGTTCATCTATTCTGTTTAGAGCTTCAGTTGACATATCCTCACTCTTGGTATTTAATTGTTCGTTTGACTGCATCAACTTGAACCTTTCCCTGTTGTTCCAATCCTTGAATAGCTTCGGATAGCTGCATGTGACTGGCGTCATCTGCAAACATTCTGGCTACTTCCTTTACAGGCATCTCCTTTCTATTCTCCAGGACTCTAAAGATCCTCTGCTGGAGGCTGGCGAATGGGTTAGACCCGACTCCCTCGAACACCCTATCCATAGTCTGCTCAACAGAATGGAGAAGGCTGATGGCTTGCTTAGCGTCTTCCGCCCGACAAGTCATGTCTTCAGCCCCTCTAGACGCAGCGCAAATCATAGCTAGTTTGAATAGGTGGGTGGGTCTCCGTTGTACGTAGTAGTCTAACCTGGGATCTCGAAAGAGTTGCTTGCCCTCGCTTTCCTCGTACCAATCGAAGTAGACCTCCTCGAATCCCGGCGTTACGGAGAACTCCCCGGTCAACCCTCTTATCATCTGTAGCTTCTGCTCTAAGCCAGTCCCAAGCTCTTCTCTGAGTGTGGGCTTTCTGACGAGCTTTCCCTTCTTATCTTCGTACACAAATACAACCCTAGAAGTAAAGCCAGACCCAACAGCGTCCTCAGGAAGAGCGGCTTGTAGCTGTCCCGGCGTCGTTGCCCCGAGAAGATTCGCCCAAACATTTGGAACGGATTCCTTACCTCGTGCATGAGTTTCATATACAAATAGGTCCTCACAGTCATAGAATTTACAGAGCATTGATAGTAGTTCCCTGGCTTGGTACCCCAGAAATACGGTTAGCTCTGTGCAGTGCATGGTAACAGATGAGTGTCTAGTTGCGCCATCATCTTCTGAGCCGTAAGCCCCCGCCTCTACAAATGACTTGATCAGTTTCTGTCTAGAACTTTCGTCAGCCGCTACTGTTATACCCAGAGTATCCAGCATAGCCTTGCCGAACCTCATGGCCGTTCCCTTTCTAGTAGCCGGCGGACCCACCAAGACTATATACATGTTTGGATAGAACGTCTCGCTTCCCCAATTCAGAAAGCACTTCCTTTGCATTACACTTGCTATTGCGGATATAGCTACCCATCTTCTATATGAAATAGGTGGTTCTGTATTATCTGTGTAGTCAACAAAGCTATCAATCCACCCCTTTGAATCTTCTAACATATTCTGCCAGCTCCCCTTCCAGCTCGCTTTCTCCCGCTTCGTTGACATGGGATGCTTTCCACTTTAACATATCATCCTTGTTAAGTGAGAAGCCTATCTCTGTATCCACGGGGATTGAGAACTCTTGGCCTTTCCACGATAAAGGGCGTTCGAGGTTCTTCTTCAGTTCCTTTATTACTTCAACTACGCGGGATGTGTTGGAGTAGGGTAGCTGGTATTGTATAGAGTCATGCACGGTGTTTAGGAATTGAACTTCGCTAAACAAGTCCTGTCGCTTATACAAGAAGACAACCCCATCTTGATTCATCTTCTCTCCAACGGTGGACTGAGGGATGTAGGAGTATGCTACCTTGAAAAGATCGTGTCCCCACCTATCCAGAAACCTTCTACTCCGGCCATAGCAGTTTGTTAGAACTCGGTTGCTCCTACTGAGGGCAGTCCGAATTGTGTTGTGCCATTCTCTCACGCCGGGATATATTGAGTGGTACCTCTCAACTAGGAAGGCTGCCTCGTTCTCTGGTATCTGGTAGTATATAGCAAACGTTCTGTAACCAAGGTCGTAGTTCAGTCCGTGATTAGCCCTCTTGCCCCAGTCCCTCTGCTGCTCGGTTACCTCATTTGTGGAAACATTGTAGATCATCGAGGCTGTTTGGGAGTGGATGTCCGCACCAGTCTCAAACGCATCAATCATCTTAGGTTCCCCAGCTACATATGCGACTACTCTATTCTCAGCTTGTCCTAAGTCTTGGTTTATTATAATGTGGTCCTCGTCTGCAAGCATTAGGTTCTTCATATCTGATGGTTGGTTCTGCATATTAGCGCCAGTGCCACGGATAGTTTTGCTAGATGATATTCTTCCCTGTTCAGTGCCGACTGGATTAAATGAGCAGCGTAGTCTTCCGTCTGGGTCTAGTTCCATTTGGTAGTAGGTAGAGTTCATCTTCTTTTCTTTTCTTAGTGCCAAGATTATAGCAGCTTCCTTGTGTCCTTTTCTAGCTATTTGTTTCAGCGCCTTGTCGTCTACTGTAACAGATCCTTTTTTTGTATGGGCCTTTAGTCCTTTGTATGCATAGAAGTATGATTTAACTTGATTAGGAGAGTTTATATTTAGGGTTTCTTCTGGCCAGCTTGGATCAAGGGCATCAGCTAGTTCTGTTTCTAGTGCGTTTATCCTTACATCGCACAGAGCTGATGCTTCCTGCATACCTTCCACATCCATACGTATGCCCTTGTTTCCAGCATAAACTAGTGGGTGTAGTAGGGCCTTCTGGCGATGGTATGTTTCTACGTTGTTGCAACGAGCCAGTTCCTTTAGCTGCTTTGGAAATATCTCCATTAGAACTGCAGCGTCCATAGCGTTGTAGCGTCTAAAGATTTCCTCTGATCCGAAGTCGTTCTTCATCCACTCCTTACCATCATCTTTGTAGTAGGGCTCACCACTACAATACATGGCGGTTAGGAAGTCCAGACCTTTGGCGAAGTCTGGGTATAAAATACCCTGCGCTATCATTGTATCTTCAAGTGGGCCAACAGCTATCTTGTACTTGGAATACATGAAAGTGCAGTCGAAGCTGGCGTTCTGGACTATCTTCGTTACGGACTGCTCTTCCAGCAATCCCTCGAGGGCTTTTGTTATATCGTACTCCTGGTCAGGTGTCCAATAGTCCTCACCTCGTTCCACAAAAGGAATACATATTGCGCTGGTGGGACTGATGGCCAACGCCATGTGGCTCAGTTCCATTCCCTTCACTTCTATATCATACGCGATAGAGTCTTGTTCCCTGCAGTGCTGTATGTAGCTCAGGGATTCTGTGTATGACGGGCTGAGGATTAGTTCCCTTTTGAGATGAGTTAGGTCCTTTGTCTCAGCCTGCTCCCGCGCACGTTGCAAGTCGGTTACGATGTTATATCTGTGCAGGTATTCCCTGAGGGCTGCCGATGGGTGGATACAAGGAATCACCTTTCGCTCTAGCTCCTCACACCACAGCACCGACCCACGGAGTTTTGTTATGGGGCTGCGCCCTATCAACGCCCATGTGGGTACGGCTCCCAATGCAATGATAATGTTAGCTGTGGTTTCCTTTAGCCTAGCTATTAGGTTATCTCTGTGTAGTTTATATTCCTCGCTCTCGTAAGTGTTCCTTCCCTTGACCTTTATGTAAGGGGATAGGTCATTTTTGTCTGGGTGGAATTGAAAAACATTCTCTAGTCTGCACTCCCCTCGCTGTATGCCAGCGGATAGAAGGAGTTCATTAAGCAGTTGCCCAGCCTTACCCAGGAATGCTCCGCCAGCCATGCGTTCCTCAACGCCGGGCGCCTCGCCTATGAGGACATACTTTGCAGTCTTCGGATCTCCCTCTGTGTAGATCGCGGGTATGTCCGTTAGAGGTGGTGGATTCATTTGTGGCATCTGTTGAACAATATGTTCATGAGCCGATGTTGACTTGTGTTTGCTGTCCGACGCTTGCATACTTGCCTGGCTCTCCACTGTCTACCCTCCCTACAAAAGCGTTACGGTATTCCTCACTTAGATCGAATCCAGCTCCTATGCTGCCAAGATTAGACGCAGCAAGAAGTGTGTTACCACTCCCAGCAAATGGCGTTAGTACCCTCCCTTCCGGTGCTTTGAAAGTCTTTATTATGTCAACCATCAGTTCGATAGGCCGCTCGGTAGGGTGGATCTTTGTGTCGGGAGACACGGGGGAGTAGAAGAATGTGTTCGTTCGGCCTTGTTGTCTAAGGACTGCCTGCCCCTTTCTAGCGTACACAAATATTTCATACGCGGAGCCCAGCCTAGTCTCTGGCTGGTTGGTCTGTCCGACGGTTCCCTTTACCCAAGCTCCAGGTATTGGGCACACCTCCAGTCCTACGTCACGCATACAACCCATTACTACTTCCATCCACTGGAATCCACACCAACAAACTACCCACGAGTATGGGAACATTAGCCGCTCGACGGTGGTCATTAGTTTGGCTAAGAATTCAGGGTATAGTTCTTCGTCTATCTCATTGTAGCTATCTATAACACCCGTGTCTGCGCCTCGTTTTATTTTCTTCAGGTCTATCCCGTATGGGGGATCGATCTCTACAAAATGAAAGGCTTTTTCAGGTATGTATTCTGCCCCTGTAAAGAAGTCATCACACCTATAGCTATTACCAAGAGTCATCTTTACATGGTCTACGTTAGAATCTACATCATCCTTGTACTTAGTTAACACCTTTGTATCTTGCTCTTGCCTCTCCAACTTCTTGACAAGTCTCAGCGCCTCGCTCTGGTTCTTTGCGGTAGTCAGCTTCTCCCCATACTTCTTTATACCCTCAGCCAGTTTCTTCTCGCGGCTGACTGTCATATGGGATACACCTAGTAGCTTGGCTGTGTCGGTGGATGAGTGCCCTTCCTCAGAGCCGTGGCTCTCGCCCACCTGATCCTTCTTCAGGCGGTCAATCTCCTCAGTGAGCATAACCCGCTCCTGCCAGGATAGCTCCTTTCTAGAGACGTTCTCCATTAGCTCTATCTCCCTGTAATCCAGGTCAGATAGATGGGAAGGATATATGCGGCATGGTATCGCCTGGAGCCCTGCTTGCAGAGCTGCAGACATGCGGCGCCCGCCAGCTATAAGTTTATACTCTCGGCTCTCACCTTCTTGCCGCATCACAGCTATCGGTTGTATAACTCCTTTCTCCTTAAAGTCCTCAATGAGTCCTTTCAGATCACCAAGGTCTTCTCTGAATCTGTGTCCGAACTCTATGTTAAGAAGGGAGAGATTAGCAAGCTCAACCTTTTCCTGTGGTGGGCTTGCTGGCAACTCGGTCATTCAGGGGCCTCCTTAGTTTTAAGTGCGTTGGTCTTTGAGTCATTCACAAGGGTTCCGAGTACAGTCTTTAGCTGAGCAGCAGACAGTTTACTTATCAAATCCTTGACGCTCGGCTCCTTTGTCGCTCTGACTTTTGGCTCTGGCTTAGGAGGTCTATACCTTCGCCTCTTCCGAACCTCCATTATAAGGGCCAGCCCGTCTGCAGGACTCAAATCAGACAGACCTGTGCCTTGTTTGTCACTTACAAGATCGCTCAATTATTTTCTCCGAGCTTTCTCAGGCCACGTTCTATTAGTTTTTGGTAGTCCAGCGAGTAAGATAGTATTGCTTGCACGCCTTCGAAAGCATTGTCCTCTAGCTTACCGGCATACCCTTCTACCAGCGCGCGATAGGCATACTTTCGTAGACCGTGTGGGATGTGGGACTTCAGGGTATCGTGAGAGGCCTTGGAGATCTCAAAAGTTATGCTAACTTCGTCTAGCACTTTCCTTCCCCCCTTGATGCCTGGAGGGCCGGACAACCTAGTTACGACTTCCCCTCTTACTATTGGCTAAATTAGCCGCCGTAACTAGACTACAGTCCAGCACCTCCAGGCGTCCATCTATTTATCTAGGAACCTTGTAATACTTGACGGAGTTCTGATTGTCCCCAGTCATGTCGTTCTCTTCCTCCCTCAAGACAGCCCATCCCTCGAGGCCCACCATGTCAGCGGTGTCGAGAGGCTTGGACAAGTCCATCCCGAACGCCTTGGCGAAATTGGTGAGGCGGTTACACGCCTTTGCGTGGCGCTTGGGATCAGATGCCTTGAAGTCATCGGTAGGAATGCCGATCCAGGCTCTTATGTCGTCAACCGCAGGATCATCAGAGACGTCGAAGAAGAGGGCGAGCTGGCTTCGTGAGGGGTCAGCCTTCACAGGGACTATGTCAGCCCGCGCAATGCGGAGTTGCACTTCACTGTCATCTGGAAGAGTTTTAATTTCGATATGATCGCTAAGGTTTACGTCGAGAATGCTCATTTTTTTCCTCTTAAATTTAGGTTTAGGTTTTATTTGTTGCCATGACTTGGCTAAGCTGCATCCATTTTAGCAGCGAGAGTAGAGGGTTATTCTATTGGTGGCTTATCATCAGCAGACAGTCCGGCCTTACGCATTAGGGCTCTTATATCTGGGTCTTCATGCAAGTCAAACTTCAGCCCACCCATGCGAGTTTCGGCCTTCTTATATCCATCGTTTCTTGTTTGCAGTTTGTACAGCGGTCCCTTAGACGTGCTCTCGATCGTGGAGATATACTTCTCATCGAAGACTAGAGGGACTTTACCACTCAGCTTACCATACATCAGTAGGCCTGTTTCGATCTTGCCAGTCACCTCATCCTTATCATAACCTATATGGCCGGTTACAATGCAGTGGCATGGAAAGCCCATGATGAGGTTCAGCCAATCAATAGCGGTTAGTTGCTGGATCAAGTAGTCCTGGATCTGAGGAGTCTTCCCCTTTCGTCCCTCATTTCTAAGGATGGCAAACATGATGGAGTCGCTCCACTTCGTGGCAGAGTCGAGGATGTACGTTCCTATATAATCGAAGAAGCCATCTCTCCTCCGCGTCTCCATCTCTAGTTCCCACTCACGAAAGGCATACGGTTCCTTCCATGTGTCTCCCTCCCACTTATTCTCTACTAATATATCTCCCTTGTCGATTAGAGGTTGGAGCACTGCGGTCTTAGTTCCCCCAGGATCGAAGGAGTCTATGAACACAGGCGTGGGACAAGTGGCAGCCAAGCTGGTCTTTCCAGTTCCGAAGTCTCCGTACGCCAGGATGTTTACCCAACTGCTCGCGCTTTCTTTGTATCGAGTGCGGACTTCCTCAGCCCGCTTTTGTACCTTTAGCAGTAGAGCGTCGTCCCTCTCCTTAGCAACATATCTACCACCCATCTTAGTCCGCTTTCCTTTCTAGCCATTCTAGTAACTTGCTGGCTTCTGCGATTATTCTAACTAATGTCTCTCTCGTAGGCTCTCGTACCACCACGTCCACAGAGCTTTCCTTAGTACTCCCTGCGTTGGAGGGGGTGACTGTCACGGATTGCGCTTTTATTAGTATGCTATTTCGTCGACTCATTATCTCCCTTTAACATTCGTATGATTGCTTTCAGTCTATATATCTCTGATAATAGTTTCTCTACATGCTCTATAGTTGCCTTGAACTCTGCCTCTGCACGTATGCCTTGAAGCTCTGCCTCGTTCAAAGTTTGATTGTCTCCCTCACGTGATCCATGTTACGAGGATCCCAGTGCTGTACGTGTAAGTCAACGGGAGGCTCGTGCGCCTCGCGGAGTGGATTATGCCAGGAGGTGCAGTAGTCGAAGAAGTCACACTTCTTTCCATACTTGGTGCAGCTCTCCGTGTTCTTGGGGAATGCCTCCATGATAGGATCATCTTCGGTAGACTCGCTAAGTCTTTGGAAGTCATCCTCGATGTTGTCAAGCCAGCGGTTTACCTCCCACAGCCAGGCGTTAAGGGACTTGATGTCTCGTCTAATTGGGACGCGGTGGAACTCTATATCCTTTGCTCCTTTGTAGGGTAAGCCGTCCTTTCTCATTCGCATTGGAGCGTGAGGAAAGAATCCATTTATCTTTACTCCCCACACCTGGTTCTCTGGGTACATGGAGTACAAGGCGTGGGTGTATACGCCTACCTGCATCTTCTGTGGCCACTGGGAGATCCAAGAATCCGAATAACTCGATCCCGTCTTGTGTTCGAGGGAGAATATACCTTCTCGCCCCTCACATATGGTGTCCTCCTTGAAGTGGATAACCCTCCGTGAGTCCACCGGTATAGAGCCTGCAACTTCAATACGCAATACCTTAAAGTCATCATCAGCATATTTCTCCGCATACATGGGGAGAGCCCTAAGAACAGTGGCAGGGTTCTTGGGTGAGTGTCCGTCGTCCCAGGTGGGATCGAAGGTCTCTCGGTAATTGCTTTCGAATGCCTTGTACGCCTTAGCCAGGGAGTCAGGTGCAGTCCCCTCTTCCAGGACGACTTCCATAGCCAAGTGCCAAGCGGTACCGAAGACTAGGTGGTTGCTCGGAACTTTGGTGCGCCACCCGAGAACATATTCGTAGAAGTACTTCCTCGGACACACCATGTAGGCCTGGATCTTTGTAGCATCTTGAACTTCCCAAGTTTCATGCGATGAGATTGGCATCTTTCCTCCACTTTTTTAGCACTTTATTAACCTCTTTTGTTGGGGCCTTGTCCCAGTCGGTGAACGTCTTCCAATCAGATTCCCTAAGAACTCCAGTCCAGTAGTGCCAAACGCTTAGAGTTTTCCTCAGTGAATCCAGAACTGCTATCAGCTGCTTCCTTTCCTTTGGTTCAATGAGAGTTCCGTCTGTTAGTATCTGCATGATGCTGTCATATGAGGACAACAATCTCCCTTTGGCAAAGTTCCTTTGCCTTGATGCCTTCTGCTTCCTTGTTGGTGTGCTAGGCATATACAAGTCTCCTGTGGAGGTATCTGTCATTCCCATCTTGCTCAGCTCTCCATAGTAATAAGTTCAACTTACCGTGCTTAGCTGAGAACATGCTACAAGCTACGCTACTCATGACGGTAGGTCCAGAGATTAGAATGAAATCATTAGGCTTGCTCTCCTCCATGTAAGGTTCAAATGTTCGTACCATTTGACTTGTGTTATACTTATCCACGTATCCCTTGCTCATTATAACTATCTCGCCATACTTAATGGCAGGGGATAGATCGTGGCCGGAGTCTGAAATCACGTAGATCTTGGGACTCTCGTCGCTCAAGTTTTCTCTCCTTGTCGTGTGTAGGGTTTAAGTTCCTCCAACGTGATGGCCTTTGCTGGTAGGGTTCTTCCGGTAGAGTCTTGCAGGGTTGCTCTGTGGCAGTAGAATATAGGAACGTCGAGGAAGGTGGCCCAGTGGTGTTCCCTAGTCGCCCCAACAGAATCTTCCCAGTCGAGTGAGAACACAGCCAGGTGTGCTGCTGTAAGCCACTGCAGGTCTCCGTCGATGAAGAAGTCATCCGTGAGATCGTTAGTCGCGTCCAGCATACCAATCATGCCTTCGGTGTTCAGGTGGGGACAGAAGACGGCGTAGCCCATGCGCCAGAGCATTTCTGCTGTGCGCCTGGCTGCCTCTACATTAGATCTTGTGTGGTAGGGAGTGGTTCCGCGTAACGGTCCAGCAACATAAACCCTTAAGGGGTGCTTCATCTTTTTCTCCTTTTAGTTTTGTGGGTGGTGGGAGAGCTGAGGAAATCTCCCCCACCACCAGGGGATTACTTACTCGTCGTCGTTCTCCATTGCGGCCAGCGCCTCCTGCATCTGGGCAATGAGGTCCGCCTGAGAGATCCCGGACTTGACGGCATGTTCGGCCAAGGCCTGCATCGGATCTTTCTTAGCGCGACCGGTGCGCCGTGCGACTCCCGGCGTGTATGCCAGACCAGCTTCGGTCGCCTTTTCCTCATCATTCTCCTCAACATCGAGGATGCTACGAGCTGCGCCCTGGGCGCGGATGACAGCCTGGGCATGGAAGACGCTGAGGACTACCTCGGAGCCGAACATCTCGGCAGCCTCCTCAAGAGTGGCGCCAAAGTTCCGCTCGAAAGCCACGCTGCGGCCTGTCTTCTTGGACGTTACACTAACATTGCAAACACCAGGGGTTGCTTCACTCATTGTTCTAATCTCCTTTAAGATATATTACTCTTGAACAATATGTTCAAAAGGCGTTGCTTAAAATCTCTTCCCTCGACTTCTCTTTCCCCACTCCTTTCCTTGCTCCGTCCGAATGTCAACATAATATAATGCATTTTTGCCAGATGTCAACAAAAATCTCACATTCTGCCAATTTTTTTTCAATCATTATCGGTGAACATTTGGGATATTTCTGATGCCCGTTCCTTGTCAGGTTGTGAAGAGCCATCAGATTCTGCCACCTCTTTTAGCGAGTCCTTATTCATTGCTCGGAGTATTTTGTCACCTCTACCAGGCGTGCCGATTTGGGATACGGAGAATCCTTGGCTCGAAAGATACTGGAGTGCCTCCTCCGTAGTTACAAAGTCCAAGCACTCCCAGTCCCTATGGACAGCCATTAGAATCTGGTTCAGCATGTGGGAATAACTTGACTTGTGCGGTATGCCGAGGTCCTGGAAATGCTTGACCAGTCCCGCAGCAATTCTCGCGTCTACATAAGTCTGCATGTTGAAACTTCTGGGCATAGCCTTCCTCTCGTTAATGGTTTACAAACTGGGTGTGCAGCTGCCTCATCACTCGTGCGTCATATAGTGCATCGTGCGCGCGGCTCTTGTCGATGTCTATCCCAAAGAACTTGGCCAAGGTTGCCATCTGGAAGTTCTTTATATCCTTCCGCTCTCCCATTAGGCGACCAGCAAGAGCCCTCATTACACAGATGTCTGGGAACCAGAACCAACTCCCGAAGTAATCATCCCCCTGTTGTATGAACCAATTGCGGAGGAATTCCATATCGAAGGGGGAGTTATATGCGATGAAGTTATACTTGTCATTCTTATCATAGCGGTCTACGTAGGTGGCCAGGAACTTCCCCAAATCCTCCTTGCAATCTGTTGGATCGCTGAATCGGAGAAGATCCTCTTCCTTTATCCCTCCCACCTTCAGTGCTTTGCCGTCTATTGCTGCTCCCGGCAGAGGTCGGCACTTGAATGATAGTTCCTTAGCTTCCCCACCTGGCGCTTGGATGATGAACGCAGCGCTCCATATTGTGTGGAGTTGCGGATTCAGCCCGGTAGTTTCTACGTCAACGTAAGCTAGTTTCATTGTGGTGAGTCCCTCCCCGCTACTGCTACTACGAGTTCACCGGTCACTTTGTCCATGCGGCGATGTCCCGTTTTTAGGTTTATAGTTAAGTGTCCGTGATCCACAAGATCTTGACCCCATAACTGTAAGCCGTTGCTCAGCAGGTCTCGGCGTGGGAGGGACTCGCTCCATCAATAAGGTCTCTCGACGTCCTTGGTAAGCTCTCCAGGCATTAGCTCAGCAGCCTCAGCAGCTTCCTCCTCCGCCTTGGCTATGGCATCGGTAGTCGGTCTGTCGAAGATTGCTTCACTAAACCTGACTCGATCGAAGGCCGAGTTATCCGCCTTCAGAATGTCGGAGATCTTGCTAGCTATGGTCTTCACCTCATCCATCTTACCTAACGCAAACGAGACGTCCGATCCATACCAGTTATTCTGTGCGGCCTTGCCTAGGCCATCTCCACAATCAAGAAGTCTATCCTTCAGCATCTCGGCTATTTCTATGTAATGCTTTCTAGACAGCGACATCATAGTCCTCTTTCTTTGGGATCTCGATAGAAGTGTTATGGTGCACCATCACGACTATCTTGGTCACCAAGTCGAAGCCGTCGGCATCTGGGATAATCCCCATAGAAACCTTTTCAACTACATCAGACACCATTCCCATTGAAAACTTCTTGGCGTCTTGCCTCATTTCTCGTTCCATCTTATCTATCTCCTTCTTTTTTTGGCCCCTGGTGGCGTTACGCCCCTCGTCCTTGTGGTTGAATTACTCTTTCTGAAACCATACAGCGCCACACGCTGTGATACACTCTCCGGTTCGCCTCCTATTCCTTTCAGCATGTTGCGGTGAACTGCAGAATTATCTCTAATAGTCCAGTCTACCTTCACACAATCTGATAGCCTACGTGCGAGGGTAGGAATCTCCTCCTCATCTTCTAGGTTGTCTGACAGAAGTTGAAGTAAAGCGTGGTGAGACTCCCAAGATTCTATCGTGCTCATCTCGTCGCTCGGATGTTTTCGTCAGAGACTAGCTTATCGTAAATCAGTTTACCGTTATCCGTCAAGTCGGCAGCTTCCAAGTCTGTTCCGTGCTCAAACCTCATATTGCTGAGCGTCCCGAGAACCGCGTATTCCTTTGACCACTGTCCGTCGTGGTAATCCCGACAGTAGATATAATACGCCTCGCATATGTCGAATCTATCCCACTTCATCTTTTCCTTCCTCATTTTGTGGTGCCTGAGACTCCCATAATTCGTTGGGATCAACTACCTTCTGTCTCAGTGCTCGAGTGTTTTTAACCTGCTGCTCTTGGAGTTTCACAATGGCATTCCAGTGTGATCTCTCCGCGCCTGAGAAATATTCCTTGAGACCCAGCAACCTTCCTTCAAGGAACTTGATACGATCCTCCAGTTCAGAAATCTTCGTCTTTTTCATACCATATTATAATAAATATTTGCGCAGTTGTCAAGAGTTTTCTTTGCTAGAAGGCAAAATCGTAGAAATAGTTCCGCACCCCGACCGTGACTCTCTCTCCCCGCTGTCCCCCGACTCTCCATCCCTTGCTCGTAAGTCCCACCCTGATCTCGGGACTATCGGAATCCGGCTCGTAGCTATATTCTTGTGACTCACTCCACCCATTTTTGTCTACGCGAGTAACCTTGTCCTCCTTCATCCAGAAGGTTTTGCCGCTCGCGCTTACTCGTGAGATTGTATATGCCTTGCGGTCAGACCAGAAAGTTCTGGTCGCGCCCATACCAGTTTCAGGTTTCATAAAATTGTAGAATTCGCTCATATTGTTTCCCCGTGTTTCATTTCGTAAACAGTTGCAAAGTCCGCAACTAGCCAACGGCTGCCGTCGTGGACAATAGTTGTAGTGTAGATGTTGAAAAGATTAACGTAGGATATACCGGGTTTTCTATAGTCCTCGTCTGGTATTCCTTCGACTCCATAGCCGCCAATAACTTCGTCGATCGCATGTAGGGCCAGTTCAACGCGACCGGGTCGGTGGTGGCATTGGTCGGCCCATTGTCTGGCGCTGGCGAACGTTTCAGGATCGATTGCCCCGCTCATCAGGTCGCGCACGGTTTTAGGTTCTGGTATGTTGTGCCTAGTAAGAGTCTTGATGGTTGGTATCACCTTGGTGTCTCCCTTAGTGCTAACTTTCTTAAACAAATCTAGGTTTGAAATCGGTGGGATTGCGAGGCAGCGAATGGAGCCAAGTTGAGCCATCGTATTCTCTGGTGAAGATTATCCTAGTTTCGGTCCAAATCGTGATAGGATTGCAATCGGGCAGACCGAAATCATCGTCGAAATGATAGTCGAGCAGCTTCCTGACACTCTCGGGCAGTCCATCATACTTGATGAAACCGTCCATTCTAGTCATCAGATTATTTAGTTCCACTTGGCCCGTGGTCGCCTCTTCCGATAACCAATCCGCCTCACCTATCACGATACTTATAACTTCCTCACCGTCTAGTATACGGTCAATCTCTTCTAAGTACGTTCCCTGCACTCGAAGAGGGGGCCGCCGAGATTGTTCTTGTGTCATGAGTTGTGACCTTTCAAATATTTCTTGAGCGGGGGTAACTGGCCGAAGCCAGCCCCCCGCTAGTTGGTTAGTGAATGGTGGCTAGAATGTTGGTCGCGGCTAGTGTCACGGCGCCCCCAAGAAGTCCCGCGAGCAAGAGCAACATCCAGTCCGTATCGGCTTCCTTTCTGGCCGGCTTAACTTCCTCTATCCGAGGAGTGCTGAGCTCAGGAGCCTTGGGCAATTTGGGATGCCTGCCCGACAACACCCGGTGGACAGTTGATGTGGATACGTCGAAAGTTGCGGCTAAGTCCGCCGCAGTAAAGTCCTTGTTCTGCCCGAACTCATACAATTCGGCAGCCTCGTCTATCGTAAGGTGCTTTCGGGTAGTTTTGTGCACCACGCGAAGTTTTGGTCCGCGGCATAGATGGTGTTGTCCCTTCTCCACTCGCCTTACCGTCTCCGCCGAGCATCCAATGGACGCGGCGATTAGGTTCTTGCGATTGGGGGCTTCTTGCATCTCGGCCAACAGAGCCATTATCGCCTCAAACTTCTCTTTGGTGATCCGTGTTCTAGTCATTGCATTGCCACCTTATCAAGGAATATAACACAGTGGTCGTCATCTTCCGAGTCCGGGTGCTCCACTCCATAAACGTGAGCCCAAACTGGCGCGTAATGTTTAGTCGGCGGGGGCTCGACGTGAAAGGCCCCTTCCTGCTTCGACACTCCCCCAATGTCGACCACGACTTCAGCGTCGGGATCGTATTTAGAGAGCATCTTAACCAACTCCCCGACCGTTGGGCCGGTGCGAGTGTACCTCGTGCGATAGAAAACTGTCGTTTCCCTCATTTGTCCTCTTCCTCCGACCAATCTACAAAGTCACCTGCGGGGTATTCGCTCTGGTCTCTGTCATCCCAGAGCAATCGGCCGTCTTCATCCCTAATCGAATCTTCACATCCAGCAATGGGGGGAATCTGCTGATTCTGGTACGCCGCATCATAGCGGAGAGCATCGGTAACAGCTGCCTTGGCGGCTGACAAGTTCAGCCCGGTGAGTTCCCGAAGAACCTTGATCAGAAAGATCTTCCGATCCGGGAACTCCCGGCAAAGGCCGGCGAAGTCCGTCACGCTTTGGGATTGCTTGTTGAATACGGTGTCAACCAACTCACCCGATTGCTCGTGAAGTATCGTACGGGTGTCAGAGATCTTGAACATGCGAGTATTGGCGGTGGGTACCATACTCGTGGGGCTATTCAAACTTTTGGTGCTAGTCATTCTCATCTTCCTCCGTCTTATTCCAGTTCGGATTCCAATCGAGGACTTTCCCCGATTCCTCTAGCGATTCGTTCATCAAGTCCGTGAGGTGCGATAGGGACTGATTCATCGACGTTAGTTCTTCCACCATCCTTTCTAGTCGTGAGATCTTCTTCCCTAGGTTGGCCAATTGCCGAGAGGGATTGAACTTGAGGATCTTGAGGATCTTTTCCCCGTCCTCCGCACTCAACAGCCCTTTCGGCACGAGTCCGTGTTCGATCATGGTTTCTATCGTTACCAGCGCGGTGTCAGAAACCGGGTTGGGCGCGTGGATTCTTCCTACAATCTCGCTACTTGTTACTTCAACTCTCTTAGTTCCAGCCATCTTTATTCTCCCTTGTCAGTCCCGCGCCTGGCTTCCATGTCCGCAAAAAGTTGATCGGTTTCATTCTTGCGAATGACGCCAACTATCTTGGTCTTCTTCTGATCAGAATCGCTGAGCTCATTGAACCAGTTCCCTGGATCAACCGTGCCTTTTTCAATTGCTATTGCCACTACCCATAGTGCTTCATACAGTCCGCCCGGTTCCGTATCCAGCGGGGTATTCACGCCCGTAAAGCACTCGGCGATCTCGTCGGGAGACCACAATTGGTCCGGTCTCTGGACTATCGGACACTTGAGAGCTTCCTCGAATTCTTCGGGACTATCACACCCGGCCGCAATCCAGTCCGATTCGCCCATTATATCAACTCCTCTGGAGTAAAGATAAGGTGCATCATTCTCGATCAAGACTTCCGTCACAGTGTCATCCGGAGTCATGTCACTTTCAAAATATCCCCGATAGTCACAATCCATGAGCTCCTCTGAAGACATGCCGCATTTGGCAACTAGGGCTTTGTCAACTTTCTTCTTCCAAATCTGGAACTGGTCTTTCTTTGCTGTCAACTGTCCTTGTGTCATCTTTTCCTCTAACCTTTCTTTTCGCGCCACTCCCCGGCGCATTTTAAATGTTATCCTAATATAAGCAATTTTACCCGAGAAATCAAGTAAAATCGTACCCACTCTTGAACAATATGTTCAACAGTTATCTCTCCATCCTACTACCCTATAACCCTATAACCCTATCCTTCTATATCCCTATACCCGACCCTATGTTCCACCTAGTATGATTATACAAGTTGTTTTTTTTTTTTTTTTTTTTTTTTAAATTTTTTTTTTTTTTTTTTTTTTTTTTTTTTAATTACCCACTCATCTCCCATAGTAACCTAGGGGAAGGGGGGTACGGGTATAGGGAAATAAGAGCTTTAAGGACTAGGGTTATAGGCCTATAGGTTTATCGGATTGGCGATCGCCGGCCACTCACAGCTCAGTTCTCGCCAGTGGAGTGTTTAAATAAGTTGATAGAATAAATAAGTTAGAAAAATAAATAAGTTCAAGGCGCGTCCGCTTGCAGCTGGGTTATTTAACAAACTGGATAGAATAAATAAGTTCCGGAAGGTTGCGGTGCGAACTCAGTTCTCAGTTCTCGCAACTATTTTCATTTGGGGAGTGGAATAATTAAATAAGTTCCGTTTCAGTTCTCGCCACTTATTTGTTAGGGGTGGGGAGTGGAATAATTAAATAAGTTCTTTTCAGTGCTCGCTCCTCATTTTGCCGGGGTGGGAGGGGGAAAAATAAATAAGTTCCGGAATGTTCCAAAAAAAAGTCCCCAAGGCCGAAGCCTTGAGGACGTTCACAATTTACTTGTTGCTGGATTTCTTCATCCGTCGTTCCCGGAAGTATGCGCTAGGGAATCGCAGATAGAATATACAAGTATCCACAAAGATATATACTGTTGAATTGTAAATACGTCGTTTAACGTTACGGAAATATGACATCTTTTTTTCCTTTTTAGGTTTATGGTGCTGTAAATTGACAGTAGAATAAGGCGACCACTAGTTGGTTCAGGTTAATGTTGGTTACTGCTTTTTGCTGGCTTTGATTTGTGTGGCGTCGATGTTGCCAGAATATAGCCCTTCGGCTAGTTTCAACGCAGCTTCTTCAGTAAGATTCGGCTGCGCTATTTGTAGCTTAGCAGCCAGGCCCTTATTTCTTTCTAGGTCCTTATCCGCTTGTGTCTTTGCCGCCCGGCGATTGCTGGTTTTCCAAGCTACGTATTTGTCGCAATCAACCGCAAGATATTTTGTCTCGAGTACTTTCTCGCGGGTAAAATCTAGAAGCGCTTCCACGTCCGGATCGTAATCTTTGTTCGGCTTACCCTTCTCGGTCAGCTTTGTCGTGGCGCGCATCACCTCTCCTGCCACTAACATCAAACCCTTTCGCATGATCCATTGTAATGATGCGTGGTCAGCTTTCTCTAGATCAAATTCGACATTTATCGCGTTTTCTAACCCTGACTCTACTGTCGAATTGCAAACCCGAACTATCTTTCGCGGAAGTTTCAACACTACGTCAAGAATTGCGCTCATCTTTTCGATTCCTTTTTATGAAAGGAACCAACTAGTGGCCAACCTTATTCTATTGTCAAGGAACAATCAATCATCAAACAACATCAACAACACAACAAATGTAATACTTTTCAAGCGGTTGTCAACCCCTAGAAGCGTTTTTTTTCGCTTTTTTTGCCGAAACTAGTTAAAAAAGCCGATTTTTTTCGCGGATCAAATGTCGCCCTTTTCCGCGCACGTTGCCCGATCGGCGCCCCTACCCAACCCAACCCCGACGGTCCGGCGGCAACCCGGCGGGCAGATCGAAGATCTGTATCTGACATCTAAATATCGCCCAGCATTTTTCAAAAGCTAATGAGTGGTTAAAGGCACCAAGGGGAGAGGGATAGGGATAGGAATAGGGATATAATAATAACCATGTTATATAAAGGAAAAGACTAACGCAAAAAATGTTTGTTATTGTGCCAGGACTATCCTAGATGCCCTTGACAACTATGGTTTTGTTTTGTATATTGATGTATAGGATATGGTATGAATTTATTGGAGGTATGTCTTGCCTTATCAGAGAGCACTAGACGACACGGCTGCGGGCAGGAACGGGATCTCCCCAGGTAATCCCTGGTATGCGTTTGTTAACCGTGAAGCTGCTGGTGGTGGGGCGTCGTTAGCTAGGGCGCTGCGATTAGCCGCTTCGGGAGGACGGCCGCCTAGCAGGCCCCATGTAGCTACCAGCACCAAGAAATCTCTCGCGGGTAGGATGTGGCAGGGTATTAAACAGGTGCCCACGCACTTGTTTATGAATGAACGTCAGGGGCGGGGGAACTCTGGAGTGGATCCATCTAATCCGAGGCTGGCTATCCAGGGGGCGCGGCCTGATTCTGCAAAGACTACTTCTGCAAGAGCAGACTCAACTAAGTACGGGAGAGGTGTGTGGTATCATGCGCGAACGGATGGCCTAAGGGCGAGATAAGTGTAGCAATATGCAAATAGACGAGCTGTGGAAAAAGATACACAAAGTCAGGGATATGCGAGAGGCTGGCTATAGCGTGGATGGTATAGTCGCTGCGGGCAGCTTTCCCGAGTCTGTTGTGCGGGAACTCTTGCAGACTAGTAAGATCTTAAACTCGGGGGCTGGGCACAAGGCGGAATGGGGCGACGCCAGCCCTCCCCAGGAAGTCGCCCATACCCCCGAGGGATCTGCAGTTAATGGGTAGTGGTAGAACAAGGGAGGTGGACTCGGACTTGATGGTCCAGGCCCTCAGCCAGTCCCTGACTGTTGAGAAGGCAGCTAACCTTATTGGCTGCTCTGCCCCCCTTATTCATCATAGGGCTAAGGAAGATAAAGATGTGGCTGTAGCTGTGTCCCAGCAGACTAGGGATAAGGATGAGGCTCTGGCCAAGGCGATTAGTTCGTGCAAGGGAATACTCAGCAAGGTGGCCGCAGTTGTAGGTTTGGACAGTGCGGCATCTGTCAGGTATCATGTTGGGAGGAGCCCATATCTCCAGCAGGCTCTCCAAGATAGCCGTGAGGTTATAGTTGACAAGGCAGAGGAGAATGTGTTTGATGCGGTGGAACAGGGTTCGGTGGATGATAGTTGGAAGCTGCTAAAGACCCTGGGGAAGAACAGGGGGTATGCAGAGAGGAAGGAAGTTGAGTCTACTGTGACTACTACCTCGGTAGAGGCCAAGACTTCTGATCTGGTGGCTATTTTAGATAGACTGGCGCAGATGAATCCTGGGGCTGTTGAGGCCGAGTTTGAGGTTATTCCCGACGCGGATCGGGAGGTTCTGGCGAGGGCTCTTAAAGAGAACTCTGTCGAGGAACAACCGGTGTAGGGACTATTGACTGACGTAAATGACATAGCGGGGATGATGGAGGAGGTTCCCTCCCGCCCTGGAGATCTGTCGGCTGCTGACGCAGCTAAAGCCCTCATTATGCGCCAGAAGGCGCGAGAGAGTGTAGTTGACTTTGCGTCGTTTGTGGATCCTAATTATGAGGCGTTTCCAGTCCACAGACTAATTGGGGATAGGCTTGATAGGATAGAAAAGGGGGAGATGCGGAGGCTGGCAATCTTTGTTCCGCCTGCCATCGGAAAAAGCAGACTAGTTTCCGAAATCTTCCCCGCTTATTTTCTCGGTAGAAACCCCGCCTTGGAAGTCATCCAGACTAGCTATGATGATGACCTGACAAAAGGCTTTGGCCGCATGGTGCGGAACACGGTAGCCGAGAAGGCGTACCAACTACTCTTTCCAGGTGTTTCTATTGCCAAGGATGCTAAGGCGATGGACGCTTGGAAGACTGTCCAAGGCGGGGAATACAAGGCCGAGCCTTGGGGTGGTGGCCTGATCGGTTTTCATGCTAACATTCTAATCATTGATGACCCCTTTAAGGGGTATGCTGAGGCCAGTAATCCGAATGAGCAGAAGAAGTTCTGGGCTTGGTATACCGGTACTGCGCTTAATAGGATGAGGTCTTACAAGGGTGGGATGGGGGCTGTTGTGCTGATTATGCAGAGGTGGCACGACAATGACTTTGGTGGTATTGTGGAGCGCCTGACGGCCGATGAGGAGGAGAAGTGGGACATCGTCAGACTGCCGTCTATTGCTGAGGAAGGGGATATGTTGGGTAGAGAGCCTGGTGAGGTTCTCCTTCCTGACGGTCCGAATAGAAGGCCTATAGAAGAGCTTAGGCAGATTCAGGCTAGAAGCCCTCGGATGTTCCAGTCGGTTCACCAACAGAAGCCTATTGCGGATGAGGGGGATTTGTTTAAGCAGGGCGAGCTTAGACCATATATCCCTGCGGACTTGCCAAAAGGTCTGTCGATATTTATGTCTAGTGACTTCGCCTTATCGGAGGGGAGCGGGGACTTTACGGTCCTTCTGGTATTTGGTGTGGATGAGCAGGGACATATATGGCTTCTGGATCTGTGGCGTAAGCAGGTTGGGTTGATGGGTAGCATTGAGAGATGCATAGAGATGATGAGGCACTGGAAGCCCCAGAAGATTCTCTGCGAGAAGGTAGGGATTCAGAAGATAATTGGCCCTGCCATGCGTAAGAAGATGAAAGAAGAAGGTGTGTTCTGTCGGATGGATGAGGTTAGTATTATTGGTTTGGGTGGTAAGGATAGTGAGCAGAGAGCAGGAGCTATTGCGGGTGTGGTACAGATGGGTTATGTTCATATACCCTCTGACGCCCCGTGGTATGGGGATCTGGAGTATGAGCTAACGCGGTTTCCTGGTGGTACGCGGGATGACCAGGTGGACGCACTGGCTCTTATAGGTATACGGATAAACTCTCTTAGAGGCTCTGGTTTCCGTGAGGAGCCTGTAGGGTTGACTTCTCTGATGCCTGCTTATTTTACCTTTGAGGATCTGGTAGATAGGAACAAGCGAGCCCGTTTAGGAATGAAGAATACAAAGAAGTCCATTGTAGTTAAACCTGAAATATCCCCTTGGGATATTATTCGGGATGAGGAGCTGGCAGCTTAATGGCATATCCTAAGCGGAAAGCGGATAGAGTTGCTTGGTGGGAGAATCAGGTTAGGTTTTCCAGATCCCAGGTTAAGCCTCTGTTTGACGCGTGTAGTGTATTGGTGAAGCAGTATTTTAACGAGGCCACTACGGCTAGAGAAGAAGGTGCGTCTGATGGCGGTGGTGGGGATGAGGAGCATGTTAGGCGGACTAAGAGCGGTCTGATTTATGGGTGGATAGACCAGAGCTTGGCTAACATGCTGGATCGCAATCCAGTCTTCCAGACGTTCCCAGAGACTAAGGAAGCTGCGGCTAGGATAGACCCTGAGGATGCGTCATCGCTGACTAGGGCACAGGGCGCGGCTAAGATAATTAATTATAGGTATAGAGAGACCCACCAGAAGCAGGTGGATGAGAGGGTGGCGCTTGACGCCTTTATCTTCCCGTATGGAGGAGCCAAGATAGGTTACACCGTTGACTTCGACATGCGGACGCAGGAGGTTCTGCAAGAGGCGACTAGGTTGGAGTTGGATAATCCAGAGGAAGAGAACTCCTTCTTGGTTATCGGTGAGCCGGTTATGGTGACTGAGCATCATGATCACCAGGATCATATAGAGAGCCATACCAGTTTGCTCCAAAGCCCTGAGTTTATGGCTCTTGGTGGAGATCATGCTTCTCTCGCAGAGCAAACGGTGGAGGCGCATATAAGGCTTCACCAGGCCTTTGGCAAGCGGTTTAATCCTGCGTCAAATGTTAATGTGAAGCGGGAACAGCCGTTTGCGGTGCACTGGCCCGCTGATATGATCCTGACGGATACTCTTAGCATGGAGGGGCCACAGGATGCTAGGTGGATCGCCTTTGGCTGGGAGCTTCCGCTAGAGGAGGTTGAGGCTAATCCGAACTACCGGGTTGACATGGATAAGCTGGTCACCCATAGAATGGAGGGATCTCCCGATAAGGACAATGACATCTCTGGTGATGGTTTCGAGATGGTCAGGGGGTGGGAGATCTGGGCCAAGAACTTCCCCTTTGGGAAGAATGATTTTAGAGATGTGTTGGTAACGATAGCTGAGGGTTGTGATACCTTCCTGCAAGAGGAAGATGAGTGGCCCTATGACAGGCTGGAGGATTATCCGCTCTCCACTCTAGTGTTCCAGACTGGCGCAAAGAAGTGGTTTCACAAACCGCCCCTGCTTATGGCAGGTGGCGATACTGTGCAGAGTCTGGTTAACGAGGTGTTGGATAGCATCCTGTCTGTTGTGCGCAAGCAGAAGAACCTGTGGCTTGTTGATCCTAGTGCGGGGATTAACAAGGAGATTCTGTCTGATATTCTGACGGGAGCAGATGGGAGTATTGTCGAGGTTCCTGGTTTGGCAGAGGCGGGAGAGAGGGCGATAATGCCGCTTCCTTTTCTTGATATTCCGCCAACCAAGAATGAGATGATCTCTATTCTCCAGAATATCTTTGACAGGTCCGCGGGGACACCGCAGCCAGTGCAGCTACCGAAGACAGATACGGCTACAGAAGCGAGTATCATGGAAAAGCGTAATAGCTCCAGGGAGAATAGACGGAGCAGCCTGCTCAGCGCATTCCAGATTGATAAGGCTCGCAAGATGTGGGATATGGATACACAGTTCAAACCTGAGCGCCTTTTCCTCCTTGACCGGAATGCGGATCAGTTCCTGCAAATTGACAGTGAGCTTGCCAAAGGGGAATACCTCATAAGCATGGACGTGACCAGCCATGCAACCGCTATATCCGTCGAGCGTAGCCAGTGGATGGATCTTCTTAATCTGTTTGCTGGTTTGACGCCTGTTATGATGGAAACCTTCGGGATGCCGCCTAATTTACCAGAGGTCGCAAGGCGACTCTTGGTTAGGGGCTTTGACGAGAAGGTTGTGGAAGAGGTTCTTCCCATGCTGGATAAAGCCAGTCAGATGCTTAAATCCCAAGACGCAGTGGGTCCCGGGGACGCAGGTATGCCCGGTCAGCCACCTGGTGGACCTAACATGCCAGGAGGGAACGGAACGGTTCAAGGGGGTCAAGGCGCCAATACTCAAATGGCCACGCCAGAAGCGCAGATGGCGAATGAGGCTATTATAGCTGGGAGGCGGGGAAAGAGAGGGATAGGCCCACTCTTTAGAGACAATTTTAATAGGGACATCCCGAGTCCTGGGAAACAGGAAGGGGAGGGAGTTAGCTGATATGAACCAGCGTAAGGTGAAAGTTCCCTCGGCGACTCAGGCGGCTATGCAGGATAAGACTCTGCGTCCCCCAGTAAAGAAAGAGTCTCCTCCTCTAGGACCTGCTTTGGGTAAGTATAAGGGTTTCGTTGAGGAGCAGCAGAAAGGCGAGTGGGGTGATATGTTTGACCAACTTCCCACGGATGAGGCGGACGTAGCTCTTATGGTTGCACCTTTTGGTTCTCTTTCCAAGCCTCTGCAGAACTTTGCAAAAAAGCTGGTGCAAACAAAGACGGTGAAGGAGGGGGTAGACGTAGCCTTACGGCAAATTACTGGGTTGGGAATGAAGGCACAGGACCTAGTTGACTTTAGTAAAAAGTTGCTTGATATACAGAGTACCGTTCCCGGCGGGATGGAGGCACTCAAGCCAAAGCATTTTAAGGCTTTGCGGCTTGCTAATGAAGAGGTAGTTGGGGTAAAAGATAGAGGGAGGAGATCTGTAGAGGCAGGGCGTCATCTTAGCGCTCCTGAAGGTTCTCCCCATCCTGCTTCAGGGGCCGTACCAACGGAGCCCAGCACTGATGTTAGAGACTTTGACATTTTGGGGCAACGAACAAATGTGAGATCTGGACGTCCAACTAAAGCCTTTTTGGGCCACAGTGTTAAGAAGGACATTAACCAGGTTGATGTTGACAAGGCATTTGATGAAGCCAAGGAAGATTTGAAAGGTCCATTAAGAAGGGTTCCCGATGACGCCGCCATCAAAAATATATCTGATGCTGATCTTCGTAGTGAGATGGAGAGGCGAGAGAAAACGGGTAGATATTTGTCATGGAGTAAGGGCGGCACAAATATTGAGACCAAGCTGAACGAAAAGGACTTGGCCCGTATAAAGAAAGAGATGACTACCCGGGAGTTGGAAAAGCCTAGTGATGTAAAGATAAAGGCTGTGGAGGGTGAGGACACCAAACAACTGTTCATGGATATGGAGGATCTGGAAAAGACCCTTAAACAGTTTAAAGCTTGGGGGGAGGAGGCTTCTCCTGCTTTTGGGGAGGTTAGTGAATTAGTAAGGACTTATAGAAGCGAGCTCGTAAATCGGGGACAGATAGGCGCCTATAACAAGTGGCTCAAAAATAGGAAGGACCCAGATAAATGAGCATCCGTGACGCTAGTCCCGAGATGACCTTTAGCTCCTTGGTCTCTGCTACCAATATGGTGGGTGTTGGGGATAGCAAGAAGCGTAAGAGGATTGCGGGTAGGGCCAAGCGCAAGGCGGTGGCCTTAGCAGATTATACTAAGGAATTTTTGAGACCGAAAAAGAAACGCAAAACTATTGAACAAAATGTTCAAGAGTAGCAAAAGGAGATAAATTTATGCCTAACGTTAATGGGGTTTCGTACCCCTATACCCCAGCAGGTCAGCAGGCTGCTTCACAGGCGCGTTCTCGGCAGGTGCAGGTTCCTGGGAATACTAGGTCTGCAATTGGTGCGCCGGCCCCTCGGCCAGCCGCTAGCCCACCTAGCCCTGCGCCCGCTCCGCGGCAGTCGCCAGCACCTCAGGCTATTGCTGCTCCACAACGGCCCGCACCAAGACAGCCTGCAGCGCCTCCAAGGCCTGCACCTGCGTCGCGTCAGGGTCCACAAGCAGTTCCTGGGATGGCAGCTAAACACAATAGGCCTATGCCTCCTAGGGCTGGAAGGGCTCAGCCAGCGTCCGGCGCGTCGAATATGCAGAGGGCTAATAGAGAGGCGACGTTAGAAAATATTCGCAAGGCGTATAGGGGAAATAGGCCTGGCCCCCTTCGTAGGCGCTCCCGGCGGCATAGAAATCGGACTGCCTAAAAATGCCTATATACACGTACCAATGCCAGTCTTGTGACAAGTCTATTGATCTTCTAAGAGACGTAGAAGATCGTAAGAAGACTGTGCCCTGCCAGTGTGGGCCTAATACTGAGAAGGTGAGGCGGCCTGAGGTCTTCAGGGCTGAAGTCTTTGAGGCTTACTATGATGAGGGTTTGGGATCTGATGTTTATAGCTCGGCAGATAGAAAGGCTATCATGCGTGAGCTGGATGTCATAGAAGCTGGAGACAAGGTGCATGGTGGTAGGAACTTTGATGAGAAGGCTGAGGAGAAGATAGACAAACAGGCGCCTAAAGGAATTAGACGTCGTGGCGTTAAGGACGAGACAAAGCAGGTTGTTCAAGTAGTAGACAGCAGTGGGGAGATCTCGGCTAGTGAGGACTTTCGAGACCTTCCCAATGCCGGAGAGTCTAAATCGGCTGGCCAGGATTCTTTTGAGAAGGCGTGGTCAGAAGCTAAAACGGAAAGATGAGGCTGGTAACTCCTACCGGAAAGGCGGAGAGAGATGAGTGAATCGACTTCGGGCCAACTTGGCAGTGACGAACAATCCTACTCTGATTTGTTAGATGATCAGGCTGAGCAGTGGGGTGAAGACGAACTGGATGAGGAAGGTCTGATGGAAGGGCTGGATGATGAAGCTGTGGAGGATGGTGAGGCGTCGGCTGGCGATGCTTCTTCTGAGGCTGCGGCAGAAGGAACGGATGTTGTTCTTGGTAGACTTGACGAGCAAGATCCATCTGCTGCAAGAGTCGTTAGGGCTATGCAGCGGAGGATGGCGCAGAATCAAAATGAGTGGAATGAGCTTCGAGATTCTAACCTAGCTATTAGGGAAGAGCTTCTTGAGATGCGTAAGGGTTTTAACGGAGAGGGCGCGGCTGAGCAGGAGCCGACAGCAGAAGACAGGCTTGCTGAGGCTGGTTTGAACGATCAGCATGTAGAGACTTTTAAGCTCCTTGCAAATACTCTTGGTTATACCTCCGAAGAAGAGCGGGAAACCAAAGATGCTAGTAGTAACTCCGAGGCGCTTGCTGAGCGAGCTACCTTGGAAGCTGCACAGCTCTATGGTGACGCATTCGGGACTGTAGACGAGGCTGGACAGGTGTCGGTTGATCCGACTGTCCAACGCGCTATGCAAGCAAAGCTCGAGGAGATAACAGACCCTGCTAAAGGTATTACAACCAAAGACCTATTTCTCCTGACACATCCAGAGGTTGCGGCGGAAGCTGAGAGGCTATCGTCGGATTCCCCAAGGCGCTCTACCGGTATGCGCTCCGGTGGGAGGCGGTCAGTCTCTAACAAGGCGAATGTAGTTCGGCGGTCGGCTGGTAGTTCTGCGGGGTCTAGGATCTATAATGCCTCTCGGGGCGATTCTGCTAGTGATGTTTTGGATCGCGCATGGATTGAGTCCAGGCAAGAGTTAACTAGATAAGAGTGTAAGCTCTTTTAAAACAGGATGAATTAAAATGGGTATTAGAGATGCTAGCCCGACCCTAGTTTGGGGTCCCCTTCTCTCAGCTACTACGATGAAGTATCTGGAAAGCGGTAAGCTCCGCGACCAGGTGCACAATCGTTCGGAGTTTTGGAAGTGGATTAGGGCCAAGAATCGTTTGAAGGTTTTGACTGGCGGCGAGCGTATTAAGCTCCCGATGATGCACCAGGGTAGCGGCAACTTTAAGCGTTACTCGGGATCAGAAGTTCTTGATCCGACTGGTTACGAGGGTATCACCAATGCGTTCTTCGACTGGAAACAGGCGGCAACGACCGTTCTGATTAACGGCCTGGAGAAGCGCAGCAATCAGGGTGAGAGCCGCATTCGTGACCTCTTGAAGGACAAGATCATGCAGGCCGAAGCTACCCTTGGTGATAACCTCGCCACGGATGCTTTTAGCAATGGCCAAGCTGATGGCAGTAAGCAGACCACGGGTCTTGCGGCTATGATCGCAACGACCAACACTTCTGGCACATACGCGAATATTAACTTCGGCAACAATGAAAAGTGGCGGAACCAGCTTGCAGCTAGTGTTGGTAACCCTGCCGCTAATCTGCTGTCGAATGTTCGTACTCTGTACAACGACTGTCTCAAGATTGCCGGTGTAGAGGGGCAGCCTGACGCTATCTTTACCACCCAGACTCTGGCTGAGACGCTGGAAGCGTTGGTTGTGCCAGCTATCCGTTATTCTGGTGGTGAAGAGGCTGATCTGTCGGCCAGGCCTAAGTATCGTGGCGCGAGCATTATGTGGGACCCGAAGTGTCAGTCCGGTATTGGCTACGTTCTGAACTCCAACCACATTTTTGCTTTCTCGCATCGCGACGCTAACTTTACCATGCCCGAGAGCGGTTTGCAGACTCCTGTTAACCAGGATGCTTTTATCGCTCCGATTCTGTGGCAGGGTAATATGGCTACTAACCTTCGTGCCGGTCTTGGTAAGTGGACTGGCGCTACTTAATAGGAGGTTTTAGACATGGCCGCTACCACTGTTACATATGATAGTGATCCTGTTCGCAGGGCGGGTAACCTGTGGGAAATCCACGGAACTATAGAGGTGGACACAGCCGCAACGGCGTACGCGATCCTCAACAACAAACATCATATTGTAGCTGCAAATCTCTCTGTTGAGGATTCTCCAAGTTCGGCATTTGGTAGTCTTCGGCTAGGATTGAATAAGGCTGCAGATTTCTCTACTTCCACGCCAGGAAGTATAGCTGTAGATGCTGATGCTACCCTTGGAACTGTTCGTTTCTCTGTTCAGTACGCATAACTGGTAAGGAGGAAAATTATGTGGATGCAAACTGCCCACAGGACTGACATTGAGCGGGTGTGGGTAAACTTCACCAACTCAGATGGGCAAACTATTACGGCCCATTACCCAGTAGTTAAGTTTGTTAAAGATAGCAACAATTCCAGTATTGGTACGAACGAGGCAGCTACTCGTCCATCTGTATTCGGTTATGCTGGTATGGGTGGGGGCGCTTTAGTAGGTCTTGCGTACGAAGATGTGGCTAACAACGACGTTGGAATTGCCCAGGTTTACGGATACCATGAGAGTGTTCTAATTGCACCTTTGCACAACCACTTCACAATTCGGTGTGGCCATGCTCTCACCTATGACCTGACTACAGTTGGATGTAATAGTGTTGGTGCTGATATTACGGGACCAATTGTTACATTGGACACGATTGGTGGCGGCGCGGCATCAGGTAATAGTTCTCTGTTGAGCGCCAATATTGCAACTGCGGGGCAAGCCTACGCAGATCACGTATTTATTCGCGCTATGTAGTTTTGTGAATTGGGGAGGGGGGCAGAATATTGTTCCTCTCCTCAATAACAGAAAGGTTTAATATGCTTAGTTGGTTTATGCCCTTGGACATTCCAGAAGATGGTAATTATCTTCTCCGCTGTGACTGTGGGCGAATTTTGTGGATGAAAAGTGGCTCAACCATAAGGAAACATCATTTGGGCCATAAAATGAAAGTTTGCGAAACAGGTTCAATCGTTGAGTTTATTAAAATGAAGACTGGGCTAATTAACAGCAGAACGTTCGGGGAATGGTTTCGGGACTACATAGATGCGCGGGGTTCCAAGTGAACGATCATTGGAATTCAGGCATTTGCATTAAAGACTTGCTTGATGAATACAAGCCAACTACCGTTTTGGAGCTTGGTGCCAGTGCGGGGGCTTGCACAATAAAGCTACTTTGTCACGCATATGATATGGATTACGAACTTACTACAGTTGATGACGGACCACCTAATTACCGTGTGCTAGATAATATTTCATTTTATACGGAGTCTAGAGCTAGGGAGGGGCGTACGCCTCTAAAATACGAATGGATAAGAGGAATCTCCTATATAGAAGTCGCTAAGATGAAGCCCAAACATATTGATTTTTGTCTTCTGGACACAGACCATAATTCCTGGACGGTTACCAAGGAGATAGAAGCACTAGAGCCTATTATGAGCAATAGAAGTATTCTTGCCTTCCACGACACAGAAATTAATAGACATGATAACGGTGTTTACGAACGGTATAAAACACAGCAATACTATCCTAGTTCTGAGATTGAGTCTGACACAAGAACATACACAGAGGCTGTTGTGAGTGGAATGGCAGATAATTGGGATCTCTTGTGTGAGAGCCCAGAAAATGCAGGAGCTATGGTCTTCCAAAGAAAGGCGGCATAATGAGGTTGGTTTTGGGAATGCCTTGGTACACAGGGCCTGATGACAATACGTTCCCTTTGTACTTTGATCAAATGATGTACTTTGGTGCTCTGCGAGAACGGAGTATGTGGGTGGATGCCCTCCCGGCGCAAGACGCCAAGGATGTGTTGTTAAATCTTCCTAGCCTTGACGAGAGTGGATATGATAAGGGATTGGCTGACCCGACAATGGAGGAGTGGGAGAAGCTGGGGAAGTTGGAGATATATTTGGTTAACTACAGCCGAACCTCTTTAGTTGGTTTGGCCAGGGAAAGGATAGTTGATGCTGCATTACAGGTAGATGCTGATTATCTCTTCTGGTGGGATGATGACATGCGGTTTTGCAAGGATGCCTTTCTACGTCTCTGGAGGCATCAAAAGCCTGTTGTTGGCGCTTTGGCGTTTACCGCTAGACGGCCAATTCACCCAGTCATATTTAGGTTGACGGAGCGCTGGGATAGCAACAATAACAGTAAGGTGGTAGAAAAGAACGAGATAGTAATGGACTATCCCAAAGACCAATTAATAGGCAGTGCTGATATTGGGGGAGAACTGGCACTGGGTGCGGCGGTTTGCCTATACGACATGCGCGTTTTTAAAGAGATTGAGAAACCTTGGTTTACTAGTACTGGTTGTGGTGAGGATTACTTTTTTAGCTACCGCTGCAAGGTGCACGGGATTGAAAGGTATCTAGACACAAGCGTTAAGACTGAGCATCTAGAACATGAGCCTAGGTGGGCCAGTGAGGATTCTTATTGGCGTGATAGAGAAGCCGCGCATGATCAGTATGTGAAAGAGTTTGGAGATGTTGTGAAGGAAGTGCAAAATGGAGAGGCGGTAGTGACTGACGTGTTGGGAGTGCAGGTGTGAAAGATCTTCTAACCATCGTCATTCCTACGTGGAATAACTTAAATATGCTGAAATCTTGTGTAGAGTCTTTATTTCTTTACACACTATATCCTTTCAAGCTCGTTATTGTTGACAATGGGGCTAACGGTGAAGTTAAGGCCGCCATTGAAAGTGCATCTGAGGGTTCTGTTGAAGTCTTGGAGCCTAAGGAAAATATTGGGTGGATGGGTGCACACAACTTAGCCTTGGAAACTTGTGATACCCCCTACTATTGTATGCTGAATGATGATGTTCTTTTTATCCCAGGGCAGGTAGTATTTTGGAGAACGTTGTTAGGTCATATGCGAGGGGATGTTGCTGCTGTTGGGCCTGGTAGTAACTTCGTTGCGGGTAATCAGGCTATACACCATACTCATGTACCTGCCGTGTGTAACAGCAGTTTCCTTATTGGATTTTGCATGGTCTTGAACAGTTCTATTTTTAAGGAGGTAGGGGGCTTAGACGCCTCACTTCCTGGCGGGGATGATCTAGATTTGAGTATAAGGTTGAGGTCTGCAGGATATAATTTGCGTGTTGACAAGAGGGCTTACTTACACCACCACGGGCAGCAGACTGGGGCTAGGATATACGGAGCTGACTGGGATTCTTCTTGGGCGCAAGAAGTAACAAACAACGCGCTAATAGCAAAGCACGGAGTTAAACTTTGGCAAGATTGCATTTTGGCCCACTGGGAGAGGCCTGAAAGTCGGGACGCCGATGAGCCAATGCCTAGAGATGCTGATGATGACTTTGAGGACAATTGGTATACTAAAAACCTATCTGCTTTCAACGGCGCGGCAGGGCTCAATATTGGTTGCGGAGGAACTACTATAGAAGGTGCGGTAGGTATAGATATAAGGCCGTCTGGTAGCCAAGGAGCAGGGGGTGAAAGTCTGAAGAAGGCTACAACAGATGTACAGGCTGATGCGTTAAGTGTGCCATTTCCGGATGGTAGTCAGAGTTATATAGTAGCAGCTCACGTACTTGAGCATCTGCTGGATCCCCTTGAAGCCTTAGCTGAGTGGTTTCGACTTCTATCTGCCGGTGGAAAACTTTTTCTGACTATTCCTCGCTATGGTAAAGATAACAACTCTATTCTTGTTGACTACACGCATCTTCACGCTTTTAATGAGGAGAGTTTAGCTAACCTGTTGACCGCTGCGGGTTTTATAGTCGAGTCTGCTGAGGCCGCATATGGGCCTACTGTGCGCGCTATTTGTAGAAAGCCCCCAATAAGCAGGGAGGAGGTTGCGATATGAAGAGCCCTGCCATTATATACAACGCGGAGATTAGAAATAACGGTACAGCCCGGCGGGTGACAGATACTCTATTCCAGATGGGATATGTAGATTCCGGACTTGTGCGCTATAATAGACCTCTTCCGGAGGATATAAACTATGGCAAACACGATTTTTGGTTGTACATTGACGATGGCAGGGATGACATACCAATGCCGGCACTTCCTAGCCCGAATGCTTGTTGGTTGGTAGACACGCATCTAGGCTATGACATAAGGTTGGAATGGGCTAAGAAGTTTGAAACTGTATTCTTGTGCCAGAAGCCGGATGTGGAGAAGATGAAGAAGGATGGGGTAGAAAATGTACACTGGCTTCCGTTGGCCTGCCTTCCAAATGTTGATCCAAGCTATGCTGAGCTGCAGAATTTCCGCAGCGAATTACCAAAGGATTTCTTTGGTCCCTTTGGCCTGCAGAAGATACATGATGTAGTTTTTGTTGGGCATAAGGGGTCTAACGCCAACCCTTTTAACGACAGGATTCAGCACTTAGACACGATATTTAAGGCGTTTCCGAATAGTTGGTACGCATTCGGGGCATTCTTTGAGCAGGCCGCTTTGCGGTATGCGAGAGGTAGAGTTGGTTTTAACATATCTGTTCGTGATGATCTGAACATGCGTTTCTTTGAGGTCCTCAGTTATGGCAATTGTTTAGCCACCAATAGGAATGTCGTAGGTTGGGACGAGCTTGGGTTTGAGGAAGGTAAGCATTTTCTAGGGTTTGAGGGTGAAGAGGAGGCTGTAGAGGTTATTGGTTGGGCCTTGCGTAATCCTATGGAACGTGAGAAGATAGCTAAAGAGGGGCACAAGTTAGTTAGAGAGTCACACACATACAGGCATAGAATCAATAATATGCTGGAAACTTGTGGAGTAATGTAATGCAAACAGGAATGGAGTGGTCAGAAACTGCAGCTGGTGGGGGAAGTGGGGCCACAGCAACCCGCGCAGCTAACGCAAAAAGAACTCACATTGTTACCAGCATTAGTGGGCACGTTGATGAGGATGAGATAATTCAAATCCTTGACGGCTCTACTGTCGTGTGGGAAAGTAAAATCGACGTTAGCGCGGAAGGCTTTTCATTTAACTTTAGTGGCCTGACTGTCGTTTGTTCTCTTGGGGCAGCTGCTAAAGGGTATTTGTCGGACTCTAATGCCGACTGCCAAGTGAACATTAGTGGTTATAGTATATAAAAACTCTTGAACATTTAGTTCAACAGTTAAAAGAAAGGTTTTTGATATGAGTCCCGTAATTCTTGACACGGCCAAGGAAGCAAAAACTACAGGGGATAGGGATCTTGCAAAGGGAGTGGAGTTAGAATTGACTCCAGATCAGAAGAGTGCTATTGTGATGACCAACTACACCTCTACTGATCCTCTTCGAGCGGACTACCAACCTGAGGGCATTTGGTGGGAGCAGATAGTTGCCGACACAGCGCTGCCTGGTGCGCGCAGGGCGAGGATCCAGGGAATAGGGGTGTCTGGTGAGCCTGAGCCTCTTAATGTAGATCACGGCATTTATATAGACTTGCATGGGAAAAACGCAGGACAAGTAGGGATGATGCCTGGTCGTCCCCCTATGTCTGAGGATGAGGTGGATGCCTATATGGACTCCAACCCCGCTGAGAATGTGCCTATGTTCGATAAGTGGGAGTTTAGGATCCACAAGGCCTTTAAGACCGATGGTCCTCAGGGGCGTGTAGATTTGGCTAGGAGTGAGGACCAGAAGCGTAAGGCGTCGCAGACTGAGATGTATGATAGCTTTACTGGGATGTTCCAGAAGATGATGAGCACTATGGCTGCAGGACAGGCAGAGCAGAATATGTCTGGAAACACATCCCCTGAAGCACAGCAGGTATGGGAGGCTGGGGTTAAGGCTATGTCGGAGAGTGGGGCAGACTTCTATGATAAGGCCTTGCCTTCAGCTACTGAGTCTTCCGAGCCAGAGGTTGTTGCGGTAACTGACGCAGGAGACCCTAAGGAGAACGGGGGCAAATTACCCAGGAGATAACCAGTGCGCTTTAGTGAAATAAGAGACGCGATAGCTAGCTATGCCGGGCAGACGGACTCTGGCGCATTTACGCTTATTCTTAAGCGGTCAATAAATGACGTTTATAAGAGGATATTAGACTCTGGCCAAGTTGCACATGAGCATAGAGAATTTAGCTTTACGCCTGCGGTAAGCACAAGCCAGCACGGATTACCTCTATATGTCCGAAAGGTTCTTA